>Ga0105049_10005335_pt1 | contig 14982 bp, 13 predicted proteins | sample MAT06_FD_78087 | JGI IMG/M metagenome (GOLD analysis project Ga0105049, IMG submission 78087) | Freshwater microbial communities from Lake Fryxell liftoff mats and glacier meltwater in Antarctica - MAT-06 | ecosystem: Environmental > Aquatic > Freshwater > Ice > Liftoff microbial mat | place... | reverse complement strand
GCCGATACCCTGCTGCAAAATATTTTGCCCGAAAAAACAGCAGAAGAGCTAAAAACCAATGGCACGGTAAAACCCGTTTATTATGAATCGGTTACGGTGCTTTTCAGCGATTTCAAAAACTTTACCACGATTGCGGAATCCCTTTCTCCAGAGGAACTGGTGCAGGAATTGGATGAATATTTTCGATATTTTGATGCCATAGTAACGAAACATCACCTGGAAAAAATAAAAACTATCGGTGATGCCTACATGTGTGCGGGTGGCTTGCCCGAGCCGAATGAAACCCATGCCTTCGACATGGTACGCGCAGCCCTTGAAATGCAACAAACAATGCGTGATCTCGGAGCAAAAAAAGCCGCTGCTGGCAAGCCGTTTTTTGAAATGCGCATCGGCATCAACACCGGCCCCGTGGTAGCAGGCGTTGTGGGCAGTCACAAGTTTGCCTACGACATTTGGGGCGATACCGTGAATACCGCAGCGCGTCTTGAACAAGGCGGAGAGCCAGGCAAAATCAATATTTCAGAAACGACCTGGGAGAAAGTGCGCGGAGAGTTTTCCTGCACGTTTCGGGGAAAACTCCCGGCAAAGAACAAGGGGGAAATTGCGATGTATTTTGTGGAAGGATGAGCTTATTGTTGCACGGTCTTCCCTCTGCTTAAAAGTAGTTGACAATCAATTGGGGGGGTATGCATGCTGTAAGGCAAAAGACCTACGCACGGAAAGAAAACCTCCGACAGTGCTGAACTGTCGGAGGTATCAATGGAAAATTAAAACCACTAATACTTTATTGAAAAGCTATTTGCACTGGCCCCCCCACAGGAGAATACCCGCCATTCGCATATTTTGCCATTACCCAATAGTGAAGCAGTGCAGGCTGCACCTGCTGTTGTCCCGCCATATTATTGGGATTTGGGACTACAAAAGTACTGCTTGTAGCTCCTTGTTGAGGCGGCGCAGTAACAGGGATAGCTTGATTAGGGTTGTCGTTAGGGTTGGGGAATGCAACGAATGCATTCATGTGTTTCAATGCAAATTTTACGTCTCCATCCGTGAACACACAATGCCAGGTATTTCCGTTTAGGGTTGTTGTTCCCCCATTTGAAGAAGTGCCCGGGGCAAGACCGGGTGGAATAGTCAAAAAGCTATAAGTACGTTGCTTGGTTACATCGTTGATCGCCCTGAAAATTTCAAAACTTACCAAGTCCGGATCATTTGCGTAATCCCATTGCAGCACAATTCTCTTGGGATTTTGAAGCAATTGTCCCACAAAATTTTGAACCAGACTTCGCACCCTGCTGTCCACAGGCTTCGTTTTGATGATTTTAGAACTGGATTTCAGGTCTGTATCATCTTTTGCGGTCAAACGATATTCGTAATTTTTTCTAACGGACATTGAAATCCTTGAGTCTGCTTGTAGCGTCTACCGCACCGGATTCCCAAAATCATAATCAATAAATACTTCGTCGAGCAAAGAATCATCGCCCAGGTGGTAGCCTTGCTTCAGGTCGTAACCCCAAAATTTTCCGAGGGTATTCCAGTAAGCTGCTGTGGTGGTGCCGCGGGTGGTTTTGATGACCTCATAAAACGGCATTTCCAGTTCGCGCTCTATCATTTTCACCAGCACCTTGCCTTCCGTTTTGGAGAGGTTTTTCATACGTTCTGTAAGATCTTCTTTCAATTCCTGGTGTTCGTGTTTGATGTGGCGTTTGCGCTGGCGCTTGTTCATGCCATCGGTTTCTTCCTCCATTTCGTCGTAGAGTGCCACGGCCTGCACGGCGTAAGGGTAAACCCGTTTGGCTGCCCAGATGTAGCGGCGGAATTGTTTTTGCTCCTCCATGTCCTTGAAATTCCGTTTGGCGACCAAACGCGCCGGGTGCAGCGACATGAGAAAAGTGCTGTCGCCGTTCACGATTTCCAAGGTGGCCCAGGCACCACCGCGAGGCAGGGTATCTGTGCGTGAAGTCTGCGCAAAAGAAGCAGATGCGAGAAGAATAGAGAAGAGGAGAAGCCCGTAGTTTTTCATGCCGATTTGTTTTTCACCAGATTAGGACGATATAGACTTATAACGTAACCTGCATGTTGTTTCGTGGCTTGTTACAAAAAAGTTATTGCTGTTAAACTGCCTATTCCTCAATGCCATCATTGTCTTCCAAAATTGGGGCAGGCTTAGGTGCAGATTGGCGCGGACTTGGCGTTGGGTCATCTTCAATGGCTTTCGGATCATCAGGAGGGCGGTAAGTTTTGTCTTTGCCCTCGGTGCGTTGCACGCCATATTGATCGAGCCGATCCATCCAATTCATTGAGGTTCCCCATATATCCAAGGCAAAAGGCTTCATTCGGACGGCGAAATCTTTGGCTTTGGTAGGCAGGGGTTCTAGAAAACTGTAGGTTCTGGATTCAACAATCGTAGCTTCATTTACAAATTGAACTTTCGTGCCGAACCAGACCAACACACTGTACACCACCACTAAAAAAGCACCCATCACCACACCGCCGGCCACTTGATTGATAATGCCCAAATAGGCCATCCGCATAGCCCCTTCCAAACCCCGTGCAGCTTGTCGGACAATGAGCATGAGGGTAAGCAAATTGACCAAAAAACCTGCTAAAAACATCGTAGGGTTCTCAGAATGAAACATACTCTGGAGCATCGTCGTTGTGACAGGTGCCATTTTGAACGCCAACACAAAGCCAAAAACATACAGCGCGAGGTTGAACACCGTACTAATGATTCCTCGAGAGTAGCCTTGCCAAAAGCCGTAAGCGAAGAAGGCGATAAAGCCAATATCTATGGGCATAGTGGAGTGATTAGCAGTTTTTACCCGCCGATAATTTTGTAAAATTCGGCGGCAGCATTAGTTAGCCAATTGTGACTGAAGACTTTACGCGCTGTAAAATGCTACACAAAGGTAGTGGATGCCAACAAAACTTTACCAATTTGAAAAAACAGATGCCGGAGCAACGCAATGTCACCCCGGCATCTGTGCTTTTTGCTTGAGCAGGAGTACTCTACTCACCGGGTGACTTCAAGTCACCCGGTGAGTAGAGTGCCGGGCCTAATCCCGCTTATAAAACACTCCATTCTCGTCTAGCCTCTACCGCACAACAACTTTTTTCACTCCTCTAACCGCTTCATTTTCAATTGAAACAGCATAAACTCCATCAGGCAAGTCGCCAATTTGCAGCGACAAGAAAGTATTGCCCGAAGCCAATGACCAAGTGCGTACACGCTGACCAGCAACATTGTACATCGAAATAAGGGCATTGGAGAGGAGTGGTTCGTTGATCGAAAGGCGCAATACGTCATCCGCTGGATTGGGCGAAAGCTCAAAAGCCAGACCGCTAAGCACATCTTTAGTGCTTACGAGGGGCGAAATATGGAAGACGCTCGTTGCCATGCCACCTTCACCGTCAGAAACTACAAATCGGAACTCATCAGCACCAGCATTAAACCCATAGTCAAAGTAACGCAACGCGCCGTTATCGATGTCTGCCTGGGTAAACTGACTGCCAATTTGCAAGTCGCTACCGAAGCTTTGAAGCAAGCCGTTTTGTGGTATGCTTACAAGCGTGAAGGTCAACTGTGCTGAAGTATTGTTGGGATCTTCTGCTTTGAGTAAACCAGCATCAATGCCAACGTTGGCGCCGGGTATTGGCTGAAGCAAATTATTTACGACGATCAGCGGTGGGTTAGTTGCTTCATTGGAACAAATTTGGAGCTCAAATGCAGCCAAACTACCACCAGAACTGACCACGTTGTCTTTCACTCGTAAGATCCAAACTCCTGTGGCATCTTGTCCATTGAACGCACTTAATGAACCGCTTGGTTTGGAAGCACTGTTATTGTTAGGCGGTGGGCAAGAAAATGCAGAGGCTGCACCATCATCGAAACGGATATTGAAATTGCCATTGTTACTGCCACAACGGTCTTTCCACAAGAGTACGTCTGTGCCTAATGGGCTGATCAGGTGTACTTCCACATCCTTGAAATATTCGTGGAATCCCTGCACTTTCGTCACGTTTACATCGCTGATTTGTCCACCAGCCAGCAAGGTGATTTTTGATTCAATGGTAGGGGTGCCGTTGGCAGAGATGCTTTTAGGAAGGTCGTTTGCTGCAAGCTGCGAACAGCTTAGCACGTTCACCACAAAGACTTGCGTTGCGGACCAAGGACCATTGCCACAGTCATTTTTTGCGCGAATATGCCAATAGTAAACGCCTCCCTCGACAAGTGAGTTCGCGATTTGGACGCTGCCCAAAGTGGTATTCAATTTTGAAAACACGATAGCATTTGGTGCGAAAGATGGGTTGATTGCTAACTCCACGTCATAAAAATTAGCGTCCACGGAGGTTGTCCATTGTAATGCAGGATTCGTATTGACACCTGTAGCTCCGTTTGCAGGGGAACTTGGTGCAATGGCCGAAAAATTGTTGCTTACAGTGGTTAAGGTTATGACCGAGGTGGAAGTTCCAGTACCAGCAGTACCTAAAACGGTCACATCAAAAGTTGTTTCCGGGGAATTAGCTGGCAAAGCAATAGTCAGCGTGGATATAGCGCCAGAAGGCACTGGATTGGGGCTGAAGGTAGCCGTTGCGCCGTTGGGCACGCCTGTCGCTGAAAGTGTTATCGGGGTCGAAAAACCAGCCAATGCACTTGTGCTGACTTGAGTACTAAACGCTGCGGGCAAACAGACAAAATCTTTCAACTTGTCCGCGCAAAGGGAGAAGCTACCTGTGCTTGGTTGCTGAATCTTGAAGTTAGCATTAGAAATATCAAAGAAAACATTGTCTGCTGCTTCGACACGCACTCGAATAGTAGTTCCAACATTGTTTGGTACCTGTATACATGCCTTTCCAATGTTTGGTACCCCTGAAGCCAGGGTTACGGGATAAGTAAAGCCTCCATCAGTGCTCAGCCGTAGGTTCACCTTTTGGCAATTGACCACGGTATTATTGGTATTGGCAACATCCCAAGTCACGGTTTGGAATTCGCCAACCAACCAAGTGGTGTTTGCCAAATTGGGAGAACTTAAGCGGAATGGACCAGCTGAAGTAGTAGATTGCATCGAAACGGTATCGTATCCTACACCTCCTCCGCCAGGTTTATTGTCCCGAACGACCAGGGCAAAACTGAGATTCCGATTATAGGTCGGAAGCATTTCTTCAATATTGTTTACATTGGTGACGATATTCTGGATACGCGGGAAAGTGCGGGAAGGGTTTGTAGTAGGTGTAAACCAACGAAATAAAGGAGAGTCGCCAACCGGGTTGCCGAGCGTAGTAGTAGGACCAAGATCCTTTTCATCCCAGCAATAGGTCATTGGATCGCCATCAGGGTCAACGGCAGTCCCAGTCAGCTCAAAAGGGGTGCCAATCGGAATGAAAAAATTGTCAGGATATTGAGTGCTAACCACCGGAGCGTTATTTCCGGTCGGTACGTTCGTTCCACAAGTAGCACCTTCCTGTTCTTCCACAAAAGTGCGAATTTCAGCAATGGAGCATAAGTGGTAATACAAGGCATTCCCACCGCTGATGTTGTTGCTTCCACATGCTCCATTGTACGACATAATGGTGCTGCCACTACCAGGCTCGCAAGCAGATCCGTAGGTGAATTGGTCTTGAATACTACACTGATTAAAGGTGTGTCCACCTGCCCACATGTGCCCAATTTCTTGTCCGACCACCGTGAAAAAGAAGTTGTCATAAGGTATGTAACCAGCAGAGCATCCCCGGCCTTTTGTTTGTGTGCAGCAAGTACCTCCTGCTACACCAATTGCTGTGCCACCTAAAAATTTGGCAAACACGTGGCCTACATCGTACTTGGTGTCTACACCCAAAACATTGAACATTGCACTTGGGTTGGCATTCATCCATCCAAATACATCTGTGCCAGGGTAAGGATCTGTTACCGGATCAAGGAATATGATGTCATAAGATTCGGGAATGAGTTCTAATTTGATGTTGATATCCCGCTCATAAATTGCATTCAGGTCGTTGGTGATTTCAGTAACTTTCTGAATAACAGCATCTTTTGTGCCGCCATTATCTTGCGAAAACTCCCCGGTGCAAGCGCAGGCAAATTTATATACCTTCAATACCACCTCCTTTTCAAATAATTCTCCATCCTCGGGTTTTGCCTGCCCAAGTGAGAAACGGGGTGTTTTTGCTTCTGTTAAGTTTGAAAGGTCACTTGGCCGTTCGAATTGGGCTTTTAACGTTCCTTCCAAAGGATTTTTAGGCTCGTAAATAGGGTCATAAGCCATATAGTACTGATTTTGCCCAAGGGCTACCGGGCGCAAACGCTCAATGCCTTTATCGGCGCGGAGAATCATAGCCTTGAGGCCCCATACAGGCGTAGAGGTAATCCTTACGTGCAATCCTGGCGTGCGGAGAGAAGATCCGGTGAGGGTCAATATTTCCGGGTGCTGCGCTTCGAGCGATGGGGCCATAGGGCTGGTTTTTTGCACAATGAATTCTTCCATTGTACCATCGGCCATCGGCAAGGTCACGAGACAAACACGGCTTTTGGCCTCCGCGGAGAATTCCCTAGGCGCCTGGCTTAATTGAGCGATAAGCGCATCGTAATTGAGCGTGAAAGCGGTATATTTCAAAGGCTCCATTTCCCGTCGGGCTGTTTCAGGCAAAACCACAGCATCAGGCGAAATAAGCTGGAAATGGTTGGGGGCTTTTTGGGCCAAAAGACAGCTGCAAAATGCCGTCAGGAAAAGTGAAAAGAGTAAGCGCATAGTTTAATTGTAATAGTTGTGTGACTTAGGAACGAGTGTACAACGCAAATTTCAAGACTTCTTCAAAAGCTTTGGGCGATTTTCGCCTAATTTGCCCAATGAAGACTATATTTGTTAAAAAAGAATAGACCGAGTAAGTAAAACGAGGCCAAATATAAGCATCAAGAGGCCCAAAACGCGCTGGATTTTCCGAATGTGTGCTGGAGTTAAAAAACGACGCAGGCCTTTTGCTGCCCAAGCTTTCAGCACATCTGTTATGACCAGGGTGGCGAGCATTCCTCCAAAGAACACCAACATTTCCTCTCGGCTCCAACCACTTGGTACTACTACTGCTGTGACAATTCCGAGCCAAAAAAACACCGTCCCTGGGTTTATAGTATTCACTAAAAATCCGCGAATCCACCACCATAGGTAGGTTTTGTGCTGTGAAGATATCGATAAAGCCTTTTCTTCCAGGCTTCCCGGCAGCTGAATCGAAGTCCGAGCTTTCAAAAATGTTCCGAGGCCAAATCCGGCTAATAAAATCCCCCCCACCAGGCCTGCCCACATTCTAAAGTGCGGCAAAGCAACCAAAGCCTCCATAGCATCCACCCCATAAAAAGCTACCAGAACATACAATAGATCGCTCACCCAAATGCCTGCCGCTACGGATACCCCTGCCCGAAATCCTTGCCCAATGCCAGCCTCCACAATGGCAAACATCAATGGTCCGACTAAAAAACTAAGCGAAATGCCTAACAGGATTCCTTGTAACAGCATAAGGCTGGTTTAATGGTTTACTGGTGCGAATGTGTTCAATTTTAGGACAAAGGTAATGCAGCAAAATTCCTTTCAAGGTGTTCAAGACCAGTCTCTGCTTTAAGTTCGTGTTTTTCCTACTAAGGAGGAGGCAGTTCAGCCCTGCAGTTTGAAGCCCGGAACTTAACCAGAAAGGCAATTTGGTGCTGGATATGAAAGCTTTGGAATTGTTTACTAGGTTGAAAAGGCGCTCGGTTTTTTAGGGTAGAGCGAAATTTATTTCGCTGCTAGATTCGACTTTTTCTTGTTTGCTTTGCCCTTATTTCTTCAATCTACAACATGGCAAAACGACTCCCTTCCGACGCTCCTCCTGTGCAGGCGCTCTTTCCCATCCGGCCCCCACTCCCTGTCCTGATTTTATATGCCATGGGCCAATTAGGTTGGTCGCTGGCAAGTTTTGCTGTAGGCAATTTGTTGATCTATTTTTACATGCCGCCGGAGCAGGGTCAGCCTATTTTTCCTTCGCTTCTTTTTCAGGGAGCTGTCTTGGGAGTGTTGACGCTTATCGGCATTTTAAGTGCTGCTGGCCGAGTGCTCGATGGTATTGTAGATCCCATGGTAGCCAATTGGAGTGACCGAAAAAAATCTTCCTTCGGCAAACGACGGTGGTTCATGCTTTTGGGCGCGGCACCTTTTGCCTTGTTTGCCAGCCTGGTTTTCTTTCCGCCAGACAACTCAGAAAGTGCCACCAATTTTCTTTGGCTTGCCATCGTCATTGCGCTGTACTACTTTTTCTTTGCCTTCTATGTGATACCCTATAATGCTTTGATGGCGGAACTGGGCCATACGCCTCAAGACCGAATGCTCATCAGCACCCTGGTTTCGGTTACTTGGGCCGTCGGATTTATCCTTGGAAATAGTGCCTACGCTTTGCAAGGCGTATTTGAGGGTATGGGGCATTCGCCCATTCGTGCTTTTCAAATTACAGTGGGGTTGCTCCATTTCGTGGCCTTAATTTTTATGCTTTTACCGGCGCTTTTTTTGAACGAAAAACGTTACGCTCGCCAACAGCCCAGCGATCACAGCCTTCGCGAAGCACTATCTACTGTGTTTAGCAATCGCAATTTCCGCTGGTTTTTAGCCTCCTTTGTACTCTATTGGCTGGCCCTTACTTTTATTCAGTTAGGGGCAGTTTTTTACACTACACTATTGTTTGGCTTGGATAAAAGCTCGGCATTTACTTTTTCACTCGTAAGTTTTCTTAGCAGTTTTGTGCTTTACTTCCCGGTGAATTTATTGGCAAAAAAATGGGGCAAACGCCGCACCATGTTGGCCTCTTACCTGCTATTTGGAGCTATTTTTGGACTCTTGGCGTTTGTAAAAAACATTCCGCTGCCCAAAGAATGGCTGTTGTACGCGCTTGGCGTTGCTGCAGCCGGCCCCTTGGCGGTATTTGGTATTTTACCCAATGCAATCATCGGCGATGAGGTGGAGCGAGAAGAGCAGGAGAGCGGAAAACAATTGGCCGGAATGTTTTATGGCGTGAGTGCTTTCATGATGAAGGTGGGTATATCACTGGCAAATTTGATCTTCCCGTCGCTCCTGCTTTTTGGCAAAAGTTCAGAAAATCCATTGGGCGTACAATGCACTGCGATAGCCGCACTGGTTTTCTGCCTTGGGGGCTGGTGGGCATTTAGGAAATATCGGGAATGATTAAACATGACCCATCTTAAACCGTCATTGCACTGGCTCCACGCCATCCACAATGTACTCTGTCTCACCTTGCCAAAAGAAAACCTGATAGCGTTGCTTATAGTGAACCCGAATCGCCTTGCCTTCAAATCCTTGTAATTCTGAAGATACTTTGCTGTTTTTTACGGAGAATTCCCAAGCAGTCATCATACCATTGGGGGATAGGTTGAGCGTGCCTTCGTGGGTTTTGAATACTACTCCGCGTCGAGATATTTTTACCAATTGGCCTGAGCGGTAACCGTCAGAGTAAGAGAGCTGGCTGTAGGCAAAGTAGCCAACACACACGAGAAGAAACACCCCAAGGATGATCCACAGGATGCGGCGGCCTATTTTTTTTGCGGCTTGTTTGGCTTGGTCTAGTTGAACTGACATAGTGTATGGTTGATGAAGTGACGCCTAAGGTAGCTTTTAGCTAAAGGAGGTAAAAGTGATTCTTTAGTCAAGATTTGTTGCAAAACTACAAATCTCTGCTGATTACTGGTAATTATGCGTGCTTAAACACCCTTTTTCGCCCCCCAAATTTGCACGTGCAGACGGTCAGAATATCGAAAGCCATGGTGTTTACAGATTTCTACCAGCCATTTCCGGCGTTGCGCAAGGGCACTGGCAGAGGTTCCTTCAGGCATAAGCCATATTTTTTCAGCGGAAATGGCATACGTTTTAATCATGCCTAGCACTTCCTCCAAGTCGTTCTTTTCAGCGATAACGAATTTAAAATTGGCTTTTGGAGAAGTTGCAAAAAAGTGTAGCGCGGCAGGTTTTTCGCGCAATCGGCGTGAATTGGCACTGTTCTCTAGCTTTGGCGACACGTTGTACTGGTTAATGGCCGCATCAAAGGCTAGGGTAGGGGAGAGGGTACCGTTTGTCTCTACCTCAAAGTTGTAATCACTTGATTTGCTGCGCAATAACTCCGTTAGGGCCACTAGTGCAGGTTGCTGCAACATGGGCTCTCCACCGGTCAGAATGATATTTTTACAATTGAATTGGGCTACAGTTTCGGCCACCTCTGCGACCTCACATTCGGCAATCCAGTCTTTCTTTGAAAATTTTTTATAGCCAGGTGTTGCATCATTTACATGCGAAAATCTCGTGCCAAGCCAGTTCCAGGTGTAATCTGTGTCGCACCAGATACAGTGCAGATTGCAAAGGGAGGTCCGCACGAAAACGGAGGGTATGCCCATGCTTTTGCCTTCTCCTTGAATGGAATAGAAGATTTCGGGCTGATCGCGCAGCCGAGCGAGCTTTAATAAAATGTTGTTGGGAGTGGACAAGTACGGTTTTTGTGGGCAAAGGTAGTGGCTGTTTGAAATTCATCCTTTGCCTTTTCAAAAGATGAACTCCAAATAGCCTCATTTCTACGGTTGGGATTACCTATGTCTTACTGCTGCGCTTTGCGAACGAGGGTGCCTCCTGTTCTGAGACACCCTCGTCATGCAGGTCAGATCAAGCGTTGAGAATATCAAGCCCAATGACTGACACCAAAGGTGTAGCAGTTAGAATCATGAGAAAATGGGTAAAAGAACTTAAGGTGGAGATTAAAGCAAACTCGTGTCTGCCCGCACAAATGTAGAATTTAACCAAATTTATTATTGCATATATGCTTAAAAAATTATTTATTCATCAGGAGCTAAAGCTCGTGTGTCGCTCAACTATCCTCCATCCAAAGCAGCTACCTTCGCCGTCAATTTTACTGAAATAATGCTTTATCTTTTTCTTACGGTGGCTTGCTCGGTATTGCTGGGCTTTATTTTCAAGCTTTTCAGCCGTTTTGGCGTGGATGGTTTTCAGGCCATTGTGTTCAATTATTTCACCTGCTTTATTTGTGGCTGGCTTCATTTAGGACAATTTCCGATACAGGCAGAAGATTTTGGGACACCATGGATGCCGTATGCGCTGGTATTGGGCCTGATCTTCATCAGCGGATTCAACATGGCAGAGCTCACGGTACGGCATTTTGGGGTGACGATTGGCCAAATCATGCAAAAAATGTCGATCCTTTTGACGGTGCCCTTCGCAATTTTGGCCTACCATGAGTCGGCAGGGTGGATGAAAATTGTGGGATTCTTATTTGCCTTGGCTTCGATTGTTTTGGTCAATTGGCCGCGTACCCCGGAACTCCGTTCCGGGGCTCCTAATATGCCCCCGGAACAGAGTTCCGGGGTACTGGGGGGCAAAAATTTGCGCTGGATACCCATTGGCACCTGGATTTTGGCAGGCTTGCTAGAAGTGCTACTCGTGCGTGTTCAAAACGAAAAGTTTGCAGACATGAGCGACCCCACATTTATCATCACCATATTTGGTACGGCCGGGGTGCTTGGTCTGATACTTGCGCTGATTGGCTGGACCAAAAAGCGGCTTCAATTTTCATGGAAAAACGTAGTAGCAGGCATCATACTGGGCATTCCAAACTATGGATCAATGCTTTTTATGCTTTTGGCACTGAGCAGTGGCTTGGAAGGCTCCTTTGTATTCCCGATCGTAAATGTTGGAATCATTGTAGTCACAACCATTGGGGCGGTTGCGCTGTTTCGGGAAAAACTTTCGCCGCTCAATTGGACAGGTATCGTAATGGCCGTAGCAGCGATTGGGTTAATTACTTTCTAAAATTATGCAGACTAAGCAAAACGAATTTCTGTTCCACCCCAAAAACGTGATGCTGTTCATCCTGCTGTTCGGCCTTGCCTTCCTGTTTTTGGCCCTTACAGTTGCTTATGTTTATATCCGGGTCACCAATGATGTACCGCCCGTGCAGGTGCCTATATTGTTCGTTTTCAATACAGCAATTCTGCTGGCAAGCAGTTGGACCATGATTCGTTCCAAACGGTGCTATATTTTTGACGACACACTTGGCTATCAGCGAAATCTCAAATACACCCTGTGGCTTTCGGTCTTTTTTACCCTGATGCAAGGCGTTGCCTGGTGGTGGCTTTTTCAAAATAATATCAATCTGGGGACTTCCACGACCACAGGTTTTTTGTATATTATTTCATTTGTCCACTTGGCGCACGTTTTAGCTGGGCTGCCTTTTTTGATTAAATTTTATCGTGCGGCCAAAAAGTATATGATAGATCCGGTCACGGTATTGGTCTATTTTTCAGATCCCGAAAAACGTCTTAGTCTTCGGCTGCTCACGCTTTACTGGCATTTTCTTGATGGGCTTTGGATTTATCTAGTGCTCTTTTTTGCGGTGAATCAGTTGATCTAGACAAAGATTTCGCTTTCGAGTCAGCAGATACTGCATCCTAAGCTGCGTCTGTACAGAATCCACCTTGTAAGTATCCGTCAGATATTTAAGCCCACGCACACTGTCTTGTCCAATAGCAGGTAGCCGGGCAATCCAATCAAATTCGCCCACAATCGCACTGTCCAGAATTGCTTGGTCAAATCCTGTTCTGAGTATCGTTGCGCCAAAAAAATTTGCTTCAGCAAGGTTGGCATTGGTAAAATGCGCCTGTCGGAGGTTAGCCCCAGAGAGGTTGGCGCTCTGCATGCTAGCGCCATATAAATTGGCCTGCGTAAGATCCGCTGATTCAAGGTAAGCGTCGGTCAAGATGGCCTGACGGAATCGAGCCTCCTTTAAGTTGGCGCGAGCCAGTATTGCATCCGAAAGGTCGGCACCACTCATATCTGCTCGGCTCAGGTCAGTTTCATCGAGCGTTGCGCCTTTGAGATCAGCGTGATTTAGATTAATGCCGCTGAGATATTCACCCGAAAGCACTGCATCTTTCAGATCTGCGGAAGAAAAATCGGAATACTGAAAAATCCGACGCAGGGAGGAATTGTCAATTTGGCTATTTACCAGGCTAATCAAGAGGTGGCCTCGTTCAGGGCTAAGTTCACGCGGGATCAGAGAATCCGTTTCAAGGTATCGATAAGGCCTAAGACTTTTACTCAAGGCCACCACCCTTCCAATAATTTGAGGGGAAAGATCCCGCACGCCAGGGAGACCGACGTCTTCCTTCAGCTCCCGATCCATAGCATCCAAAAGGTTGCCCATCAGGAAAATAAGCGAGCTCCGTCGTCCGGCTTCCTGGAGGTAGGTTTGTTGGTCGAGGCGATAGGTTTGATTTTGAAGCAGGAGGTTTTGTTGGGTAAGGAGCTTGTTCTGATTGTACAGCAGCATCGTCCCGAGCAAACCCCCAAAGCCGACGAAAAGCATTTGAAATACCAGCAAAATCCACCTTCGAAAACTCATCCAAGCGTACCAGGCGAAGACCTTAGTAAAAACAGCGTTGAAATTCTCCTTAGCGGCTGGGAATTCCCTTTTCCATGAATTAACGAACAAATGCATGGCATTATCCTTCACATCACCAAGATCAGTATCGCTTACCCCAAAAAGCTTGTGCAGAATTTTTTCTTTGTTCTGCACAAGCATAAAAGAAATGCTCGCCATAAAGAGCACAAAGACCACAAAGCCGATGATTAAAGGCAAAAGATGATCTGCCAAAGTATTCAGCCCGGTTAAAGAAACGACTGCACCGATGAGTACTCCGATCAGTAGTGCTACGATTGTGCGCGACCAAATATCGACCGTATTGCTGGCCTTGGGCGGATCGTGCTCGTTGTGTTCCGTCATTTTTTTCTGCTTGGAACGGGATTGTGTCAGAAGGTTGTTTATTTTTAATCCAAACCCTTTTGACACAATCCCGTTTTGTATTAGTCAATGATGGTGCCCGCCTGCTCCGTGCACATGACCGTGCTCTAGTTCGGAAGCTTCAGCATCGCGAACATTTTCTACATGGCCGGTGAAAAAGAGGTCAACCCCGGCCATTGGGTGGTTGAAGTCAAGTTTTACACTTTCTAATCCTACATGCGCCACCATGCCTTGCATACGATTACCCTCCTGATCTTGCAAAGGCAATACATTGCCTACTTCCAAGAGGCCATCAGGGATTTTACCCTCATGCTCAAAGATTTGTTTAGGCACTTCAACCAGAGCTGTTTCATCGTATACCCCATAAGCTTCGGCGGCTGGAATGCCAAAAGCAAATGTGTCGCCAATGGTTAACCCTACCAAATTTGCTTCAAAAGCAGGGATCATCATACCCACGCCGTAGATAAAAGCGAGTGGTTCGCTCCCGGTTGTGGATTCTACAAGCTGTCCTTCTGGAGTCCCTTCGTTGAGGGTGTAGTGGACTACAACTACTTTGTTTTGTTCAATAGTCATTGAAAATCAATAGTTTGAATTGGTATTGTCACGCTTCGGCGTGATGTTTTAACATGATTTTTTGAGCTGGAAGAGTAAAAAAATGCTGCTCTCCTGATCAAAAGTGCGCGAAGGTAAGTGGTTTTTCAATGTTCATCGTCCAACAAGGAAGGTCCAAAAATTCTTCCTTCCCGAAAAACGAGATTTCTACCTTTGCCGCTTCTCCCACCATAGTACCGAGCGTTCGGGACGAAGGTGGGCATCACTTTGACTAAATTTTCTAACCATTTCACCCGACATAGTCCCGAGGCTCGAGGACGAAGGAGGGCACAAATATCAGTCATCATGATAATCGGTGTACCAAAAGAAATAAAAAGTAATGAAAACCGTGTAGCGCTCACTCCGGCGGGTGCTTTGGAGTTTACGCGTCGCGGCCATGCAGTCTTTATTCAAGCTACCGCTGGCATTGGCAGCGGCTTTGGAGATAAGGACTATGTAGGTGCCGGCGCACAGATCCTTGCTACTGCCGATGAGGTTTGGGCAAAGGCTGAGATGATTATGAAAGTGAAGGAGCCAATTGCTGAAGAGTACGCGCGTTGC
>Ga0105049_10005333_pt1 | contig 14982 bp, 6 predicted proteins | sample MAT06_FD_78087 | JGI IMG/M metagenome (GOLD analysis project Ga0105049, IMG submission 78087) | Freshwater microbial communities from Lake Fryxell liftoff mats and glacier meltwater in Antarctica - MAT-06 | ecosystem: Environmental > Aquatic > Freshwater > Ice > Liftoff microbial mat | place... | reverse complement strand
TTCCATCGGGAGGATAAAGTTCGGCTACTCAGTTTGCAGGAAAAGGCCCAATCATTTCTTTTCCCGAATAAACATTGAACCGCCCGTCGCGCAAAAAGCCAATCAGCGTGATACCAAAGGATTCAGCGGTTTCTACGGCTAAACTGGAGGGCGCACCTACTGCGCAAACAAACCGGATGCCTGCCATGGCCGCTTTTTGCAGCAACTCAAAACTCGCCCGTCCGCTCAACAATAGAATATGCTGATCGAGTGGAATCAGGCCCTGCTGAAGATAGTGGCCGATGAGTTTGTCCAGGGCATTGTGGCGGCCCACGTCTTCGCGCAAGGCAAGTAGATTCCCCTCCCGATCAAAAATGGCACAAGCGTGTAATCCGCCCGTGGCATCGAAGGTGCTTTGTGCCTGGCGAAGCGTATCGGGCAGGGTGTAAATGACTTCAGGGTGGATTTCCCAGTTATCGGTGCTTTTGGGCAATGGGCAGGTTATAGCGATTTTTACGGCATCCATCGAAGCCTTGCCACATACACCACAACTGGAACTGGTATAAAAGTGCCGTTCTAGTTTTTTTATATCAAAATCAAAGTCCGGTTGCAATGAAATCGTAACTGAGTTTTCTCCCCAAACCTTCGCCGAAAAAATATCGGAGGCCTGTCGGATGATGCCTTCTGTAAAGAGGAATCCGGTGGCCAAATCTTCGTCTGCGCCGGGCGTGCGCATCGTGATGGAAATGTTTTGGCTTTTGCGCTTAGTGACGGGGCCAAATTCCAGCCGAATTTCCAAGGGTTCTTCTACGGCGAGCAGGTCGGATTCTTCCCAGTGCGTAGCGCCTTTGTATTTGGTGATAAGTATCTGCTTGGTGGCCATAATGGGTGGTGGAATTGGTGATCTGAGGATTCGATTCTCATATTTTTGAATGCTCCCTAGTTCTACTTTGTCACATTGCCCTACGGGGCTGATTTGACAAAGTAGACTTGGGTTATAGCCAACCGCTCCATGTCCTCTGGCGTATCCACACTTTTCAAACAGTCAGGGTGTTGGGGAACTACAATTTGCACCGCGTGTTTTTCCAAAAAGCGCCGTAAGGATTCGTTGCCCATTTGAAGCCATTCTTGCAATAATGGCCCGGCATCGGCCTCATAAATTCCTATAAGCGGTTCGGGAAACTGCGTATCCGGGTTGACAAAAACGGTCGCCAAGCAGCTCGGATTTCTCGCTCGAATCAGCTGCTCAAAATCCGATTTTTCCAACAACGGATAATCACAACCAACTACCAGCCATGCCTTGTTTTTGTCTTTGTCAAACGCCGTCAACACCCCGTTCAAAGGTCCAATATCTCCATAACTGTCTGAATCCAAAATGGTTTCAGTTCCCTCGAACAAGCTTTGGTGTTCGGCTCGGCAGGAGATGAACACCCGTTCGCAAAAACCCAAAAGCATGTCCGAAACGTGCTGATACTGCGGCTTTCCATGGTATTGGAGCAAACTTTTGGGCTGGCCCATACGGCTGCTTTGGCCTCCTGCTAAAATAAGTCCGTTCATGCGTTGCTGGAGTTGGATTGTATTGGCAGGTGAAGGTACTTAACTTGCCGGGAAACATTTCACGCTTGGTTAGTGTCCGATACAAGAGGAATTGATGGCCATCACAAAAAAGCCGCTTCCCAACTGATCGGGAAGCGGCTCATTTTAGAAAAAAGGATTTTTACGAAATTACCGTTGCAACACCAATCGCTTCTGCACTTTCCAGTTTTCTGATTGAAAATCAATGAGATAAACGCCTGGCGCAAGATCTCCCATGCGCAAGGGCATGATGTTTTCCCCTTCAACCCCAATATCTTCCCGGCTGTAAATCATACGCCCGGAGGTGTCAAAAATTCGGAACGAAAACGCTTGTTCGGCTGGCAAAGGGAATGCCATGGTAGCTTCGCCACTGGTCGGGTTCGGGAAAATCATGAAGTCGAAATTATTGACAATTCCACCTTTGTCATCCCCGCCGCCCTGCTGGAAGTCGCCATTGCCAGGGAGGATTACAGTGACCACTGACACACAGGTAGCCGCATTGTTGCTCCAGTCTTTTACAGTGATGGTCAGGTTGTTGTTGCCCAGATTGGCCGCGGTGTACACCTTGGCAATTGGGCTGTACGACCACACCGAGCAGTTGTCATAACTGTTGAAGGCTAAATCCTCACCATACACCACGGCATAACCATTCGGGCCAAGCGCCACCGTCACGTCTTCGCAGACTGCCGTAGGTGCAATGGCATCTCTCACGGTCACATATCCAAGGCAAGTAGAAGAATTACCATTCACGTCGGTCAGGCTCAAATTCACTGGCCAAGGAGAGCCAGCCAACTCGGAGCAGTCGAACTGGGTCCAATCAATGCTCATGGTTGCAATGCCACAATTGTCCGTGCTGCCATTGTTCATTTGAGCTGCGGAGAGCGTGGCATGTCCTGCATTGTTCAGGAAGATCGTCGGGTTTTTGCACTTGGCCGTTGGGCCAGTGACATCCCTAACCGTCACCTTGGCTGTGCAGGTAGAAGTGTTTCCGCCTGGGTCGGTGGCGGTGAGCGTCACCGTCTGCATTCCAATTTGGGAGCAGTTGAATGTGTTGGGCGTCAACATGAACGTGATGGAACAGTTGTCGGTGGATCCATTGTTGACTGCTGCAGGTGGCACCGTGACCGTACCGTTGGGCCCCAGATTCGCCGTTACGTTCCGGCATTTTGCCACTGGCGGGGTCACGTCCCTGACGGTGACTATAGCGCTGCAAGTGGAAGTGTTGCCATTGCCGTCGTTGGCTGTAAGCGTCACCAGGTTATTCCCGACGTTGCTGCAATTGAAACTGCTCGCCACCACCGATACCAGGTTCACAGAGCCGCAATTGTCCGTGCCCGATTGGTACACGTTGGATGGGACAATGCTCACATTCCCGGTCGCATCCAGGATGGCGATGTGGGCTTTGCAGATAATGGTTGGAGGCGTCACGTCTTTGACTGTCACCGTAAAGGAGCAGGTCGCGGTATTGGTATTCACATCCGTTGCGCGCCAAAATTGGGTCGTTGTGCCAACCGGGAAAGTGGCGCCAGAGGCCAGGCCGCTCTGCAATGTCACGGATTGAATGCCACAGTTGTCAGCCGCCGTTGGCGTAGTATAGGTCACCACGGCGCTGCACGCGCTTGCCGGGTTGTTGTTGACACTGATGTTTGCCGGACAAGTAATGGTCGGCAGGGTTACGTCATTGACCTTCACCGTAAAGGAGCAAGTATTGCTATTGTTATTTACATCCGTTGCGCGCCAAATATTGGTCGTCGTCCCAACCGGGTAAGTCGCGCCAGAGGCCAGGCCACTCTGCAATGTCACGGATTGAATTCCGCAGTTGTCAGTAGCCGTTGGCGTAGTATAGGTCACCACGGCGCTGCACGCGCTTGTCGGGCTGTTGTTGACGTTGATGTTGGCCGGACAGGTGATGAATGGCAGGGTTACGTCTGTAACCGTTACCGTAAAGGAGCATGTACTGCTATTGTTATTTACATCCGTTGCGCGCCAAACATTGATGGTCGTTCCAACGGGGTAGGTCGCGCCAGAGGCCAGGCCACTTTGTTGTACCACGGATTGAACACCACAGTTGTCCGTTGCCGTAGGCGTTGCGTAGGTCACCACGGCGCTGCAGGCGCTTGCCGGGTTGTTGTTGACATTGATATTGGCCGGGCAGGTAATCATCGGGTTGATGATGTCAATGTAGTCGAGGGTATAGGAATTGGTTTTGCTACACCCATTGGCATCTGTGACCGTAACGGTGTAAGTGCCTTCCACCACATTTAAGAGGTCTTGTGAGGTAGCGCCACCCGTCCAGGAATAGGTGTAGGCGGGTACACCACCAGACACGCTTAGGTCAATTGATCCATTGGCCACGAAGCAGTTGGTGGGCTGTGTCAAGGTCGCGCTAAGGGAAAGCGCTGCTGGTTGTGTAATCGTAACGGAGCTTGTTTTGGTACAAGCGTTGGCGTCGGTTACGGTTACGGTATAGGTGCCCGCTGCCAGACCTGAACGATCCTGGGTGGTGGCGCCGCCTGTCCAGGAATAGGTGTAGGGCGAAATGCCACCGGATACGGTCAAATCAATCGAACCCGTCGAGCTGCCGTTGCACAGCACGTTGACTTGAGTAGTGCTTAGCACAACTGCGGTCGGCTCCGTGAGGGTCGTGGAAAGTGTCTTGGTGCAGTTGTTGGCATCGGTGACCGTCACCGTGTAGGTGCCAATCACAAGGCCGGAACGATCCTGTGTTGTTGCGCCACCCGTCCAGGAATAGGTGTAGGGAGAAGAGCCACCCGATACTGTCAGGTCAATAGAACCCGTTGAACTGCCGTTGCAAAGTACGTTGACATGCGTCGCGGTCAATACGAGTGGAGAGGTTTCCGTGATGGTAGCGGAAAGGGTCTTTGTACAGGCGTTGGCATCCGTTACAGTCACCGTATAAGTGCCGACACCAAGACCGGAGCGGTCTTGCGTGGTAGCGCCTCCCGTCCATGAATAGGTGTAGGGCGAAGTTCCGCCTGAAACGGTCAGGTCAATAGAGCCCGTCAAAGCACCATTGCACAGCACGTTGACGTGGGTTTCCGTAAGCGTGAGGGTCGCGGGTTCCGTGATGGTAGCTGAAAGCGTTTTGGTACAAGCGTTGGCATCGGTAACCGTCACGAAATAAGTGCCTGCTGCAAGGCCCGAGCGATCTTGCGTAGTGAAGCCGCCCGTCCAGGAATAGGTATATGCACCCGTGCCGCCGGATACGGTAAGGTCAATGGAACCAGTTGAGTTGCCGTTGCACAGCACGTTCACCTGTGTAGTGCTCAAGACAATTAAGCTCGGCTGAGTGATGGTAGCAGAAAGGGTTTTGGTGCAGGCATTTGCGTCTGTTACAGTCACCGTGTAGGTGCCTGCGGAGAGGCCCGTACGGTCCTGGGTGGTCGCGCCACCGGTCCAAGAATAAGTGTAAGGAGAAACACCGCCCGATACCGTCAGGTCAATCGAGCCAGTTGAGCTGCCGTTGCACAGCACGTTAACATGGGTCTCTGTCAACACGACTACCGTGGCCTCGGTGATGGTGGCTGACAAGGTTTTGGTGCAGGCGTTGGCATCCGTTACGGTTACCGTATAGATGCCGGCGGAAAGACCCGAGCGATCTTGCGTGGTTGCACCGCCCGTCCAGGAATAAGTGTAAGGGGAAACACCCCCAGATACCGTCAGGTCAATAGAACCTGTCGAAGCACCATTACACAACACGTTCACATGGGTCTCTGTCAAGACCACAGTGGAGGCCTCCGTGATTGTTGTGGAAAGGGTTTTTGTGCAGGCGTTTGCATCCGTCACGGTGACCGTATAGGTGCCAGCGACTAAACCGGAGCGATCCTGTGTGGTGATGCCGCCTGTCCAGAAATAGGTGTAAGCACCTGTGCCACCCGATACACTCAAGTCAATAGATCCGGTCGAATTACCATTGCACAAAACGTTGACATGGGTTTCAGTCAGCGAAAGCGCTGTGGGTTGGGTAATCGTGGTGGAAAGCGTTTTGGTGCAGGCGTTTGCATCCATAACGGTTACGGTGTAGGTGCCGGCCACTAAACCGGAAATGTCCTGCGTGGTCGCGCCGCCCGTCCAGGAATATGTGTAGGCACCTGTTCCCCCTGAAACAGTGAGGTCAATAGAGCCAGTTGAGCTGCCGTTGCACAACACGTTGACATGGGTCTCCGTCAGCACGAGGGCCGAAGGCTCGGTAATAATTGTGGAAAGGGTTTTGGTGCAAGTGTTGACGTCTGTCACGGTCACCGTGTAGGTGCCTGCGGCAAGACCGGAGCGATCCTGCGTGGTTGCGCCGCCCGTCCAGGCATAGGTATAGGGCGAAACGCCGCCCGAAACAGTGAGGTCAATAGAACCCGTGGACGCGCCGTTGCACAGCACGTTCACATGCGTTTCCGTCAATGAAATACTTGCTGCAGGCTCAGTGATCGTGGCAGACAATGTTTTGGTGCAAGCGTTGGCGTCCGTCACAGTCACGGTATAGGTACCAGCCACAAGGCCCGAACGGTCTTGCGTGGTAGCCCCACCCGTCCACGAATAGGTGTAAGCGCCCGTACCCCCTGAAACCGTCAGATCAATAGAACCAGTAGCAGCGCCGTTGCAGAGTATGTTGACGTGTGTCTCCGTCAGTACAAGGGCCGTAGGTTGGGTAATCGTGGTGGAAAGCGTTTTGGTGCAGGCGTTTGCATCCGTGACGGTCACGGTGTAGGTGCCAACAGTAAGACCCGAACGGTCTTGCGTGGTCGCGCCGCCCGTCCAGGAATAGGTATAAGCGCCTGTGCCGCCTGAGACGGTCAGGTCAATAGAGCCAGTTGAGCCGCCGTTGCAAAGCACATTGACATGCGTCGCCGTCAACACGATGGCCGCAGGCTCGGTAATAATTGTAGAAAGGGTTTTCGTGCAGGTGTTAGCGTCTGTTACTGTTACGGTGTACGTTCCGGCTGTTAAACCGGAGCGGTCCTGCGTGGTTGCGCCGCCCGTCCAGGCATAGGTATAGGGCGAAACGCCACCCGAAACCGTCAGGTCAATAGAACCGTTGTTCCCGCCGTTGCACAGTATGTTCACGTGCGTTTCGGTTAAGGTAATGCCCGTGGCCGGTTCGGTAATGGTAGCCGAAATGGTCTTGACACAGTTATTTGCATCGGTCACTGTCACGGTGTAGGTGCCTGCGGCCAGGCCGGAGCGGTCTTGCGTGGTGGCACCGCCCGTCCAGGAATAGGAGTAAGGAGATCCTCCACCCGTAACCGTCAGGTCTATAGAACCGGTGGAAGCGCCCTGACACGGTACATTCACCTGCGTGGTGCTCAGAGCCAATAATGTGGCCGGCTGCGTGACCGTGTCTGCAAAAAAGATCAGGCAACCGTTGGCATCTGTAATGGTTACGGTGTAGTAATCTGCCACTACATTCATCAAGTCTTCCGGATCGGTATCCGGGTTTTGAGGGCCGTTGTTGCTCCAATCAAAAGTATAACCAGGCGTACCACCAGATACGGTTATGTTCAAGCCTCCTGAGGCATCCCCACGGCAAGCCACTTTGATGCGTACAACGCTTATAGAGAATGCATTTGGCTGCGTAATTGCGACAGAAAGGGTTTTGGTGCAGGCGTTGCCGTCTGTAACCGTCACGGTGTAAGTGCCGGCAGCTAGACCGGAGCGGTCTTGCGTGGTCGCGCCGCCCGTCCAGGAATAGGTGTAAGCCCCTGTGCCGCCTGATACGGTAAGATCAATCGAGCCGTTTGATTGACCATTACAGACAACATTGACATGTGTCTCCGTCAACACGAGGACCGTAGGCTCGGTAATAATTGTAGAAAGTGTTTTGGTACATCCCTTATTGTCTGTAACCGTAACGGTATAAGTGCCTGCGCCGATCCCAGTTCGGTCTTGGGTGGTTGCACCTCCTGTCCAGGAGTAGGTATAGGCAGCGGTGCCGCCCGATACCGTTAAATCTATTGAGCCAGTCGAAGCACCGTTGCACAGCACGTTCACGTGTGTTTCGCTCAGCACGAGGGCCGTTGGCTGTGTGATGATAATAGAAGCCGTGCCCGTCGCCATATTCGCATCGGTTACGGTAACGGTATAAGTGCCTGCGGCAAGGTTGGTACGATTCTGGGTGGTCACTCCACCGTCTGACCAGGCATAGGTGTAGGGGGCTGAACCATTGGTCACCGTCGTTGTGATGGTTCCATTGGTGCCGGCGTTGCAGGATACATTGGTGGCGGTCAGGCTGGGTTCGGGCGCAGGGCAATAATTATTGCTACCTGGTATGTTCACATTGTCAATGGTCATTGATTCAGCGTTGGCATTGAAATTTCCACATACCTGAATTTGAATGGTGCCGCCCGAAAGTCCGGTTTTTGTCACCGTTTGAGACCCGTTTTGATCTAATCCGCTGTTGTATTGAATGGTGCCTGCACCTCCGCCGACCACATTGGGAATCGTTACATAGCCCCCACCGTCAATGCTGTATTTCACGTTGATGTACTCGTCTGTCTGATTGTCAAATCCCGTCCAGGCAAGGTCAACCGAGAATTGAGTGCCCCCGTTCAAATCAATCAGTGGGCTTTCCCAGCAGATTTCCTGGTCAAAGTCTTCCCCTACCAAAACTCCACCGCTGGTGCGGAAAAAGTCAACCATGTCACGGCCAAAAGGAGCGGGCGGTTCTTTGGTCCAACCGCTCATGGTCCAGTTCACTCCAGCGAAATTATCCACCCAGCTGGCCAGGTAACCTTTGTTGGCGATGTTAAATTGCTCGTTGTATGCGCCCGATGGGAGCACGCCCACCGTGGCGCTCTTGGTAGCTGTACAACCGGTAGCATCAGTCACGGTGACCGTATAGGTGCCGGTACCCAAGCCCACCCGATCCTGAGTAGTAGCGCCACCCGCCCAAGAGTAGGTGTATGCGGGCACACCGCCACTCACGGTAAGGTCAATTTCTCCGTCCATATTGCCGCTGCAGTTCGCGTCCAATACCTGTGTCGTCAGGGATAGCGTAGGAGCGGCTGTTATGGTGGCGCTGATGGTAGCCGTGCAAGAAGCGGCGTCGGTTACGGTCACGGTGTAGGTTCCAGTAGGCCTATTGGTCAAGTCCTGCGTGGTCGCCCCTCCCGTCCAGGAGTAGGTGTAGCCTGGTGTGCCGGCGCTCACCGTGAGGTCAATGGCCCCGCTGTTGGGATTGGAGCAGCCCACTTGCGTTATTACGGTGCTCAGCACAGGCGCGGCGCAGCCCACCGTTACGCCCACTTCTGGCACTGCAACGTTGTCAATGGTTACGATTTCTGCATTGGCGTTGGTGAAAACGCATACTCTGATCTTCAAGGTACTGCCACCCGGTATGCCCCCGTGATTGATCATAACATTGTCCGTAAAAGGTGGGTTGGGTGCTCCAAAAGGGTATGCCACCGTTGCACAGGCATTGCCTCCCTTCACGTTGGGTATCATGGTATAGGCACCGCCGTTCACGCTGTATAACACTTTGATGTAATCCCCAGAACAGTTATTGGCAGCAATATCTGTGTCAAAACCGACCCAGGAAAGGTCCATCTTTATACTCACTGGGTTGGCAGCGGTGGTATTCATCAGCGGGCTTTCCCAGCAAACTTCCTGATCCAGATCTATGGCTTCCAGGACACCCGCTGCCGTTGTGTTGAAATAATCGTTTGGATCCCGGAGATCACCTGGTTGGCACGTTCCACCTGCATCCCAAGCTGTTATGGACCAGTTCAAAGTGGTGAAATCGTTTACACAGCTCACTTTATAGCCCTTATTGGCTACAGAAAAAGGTTCAGAATATTGAGCTTGTGCCGCAATAACAAGGCACAATAACGGTAGCAGTAGGATGTTGCGAATCATTCGAAAAGGATATAGTATGTGAATAAGGCCACAAAACTACCTTTATTTCCACACTCCAAAGAAGGGTGAAAATGCTCGTTTTGCAAAACGGGTATTTATACCTACGCGGAAGCTGTGACAGAAGGAACTGGGGCTGTTGTTGTAACGTTAAGGGCCAACAAAGTCCCAACTTGTTGGATTACTGTATTGTCTTGTTGTTATTAGTTTTATTTTAACACAATACAAATTATGAAAAAATCAATTTTTATTCTAAGTGCCGCGCTGCTTATTGCCTTTTCTTCTTGTAAAGAGACCGACCCAGAGCAGACAACACATTCGATAGGCGGCTCCGTAGCCACCATAGAATGGGAGCATTGTGCGCTGTTTACGGATCACGGCATGACTATTTGTTTTGTTGGTGCAAAAGAAGGCCGTTGTCCCTGCGACACGGACTGTCTTTGGGAAGGTTCGGTGGATGCAACCTTTCGCGTCACCACACCTACAGGCATTGACACGACCTTTACCCTCACTACCAACAGCAACCCGGTCAACCTTCCCAACACCACAACCATCGGGGGGAAGACCATCACCTTTGTGAATACCGATGCGGTTTCTTGTGCCGACTATGGAAAGTACGAAAAGTATAAGGTTATTGTAACGGTGCAATAAGAGCCTTTGGATTGAATCGTTCTGGCCCAAAAACAAGAAAGCCGCCTCGGCTATCCGAGACGGCTTTTCTTGATCTTCCTACCGTGGTAGATTCTTCTAATACTGCGAGGCATTCTTTTACACCCCACAATTAATGCAAAGGTGATTGGGAAAGGAGGACACTGAGGTTTGATATTGTTGCACACTGGTTTGTTATTGTTGCAAAAAGGTATGGAAGGGGGTTGGTTTTAGGTATTTTTGCGCGACAAAGTGTTGTAAGGTGTCAAAATACTCGCTTCATTTCGGTTGGGTCATTGGGTTTGTCTCCGTATTCTCCGCAGCGTTTTTGCCTGCGCAAACGTCTCTATTGGAACGGCTGGGTGCTGCAGAAGGCTTATCGCAAGGAATGATTTTTGACCTCTTGCAAGACCGACAAGGGTTTTTGTGGTTTGCTACCAAAGATGGCCTCAATCGCTACGACGGTTATTCGTTTCAAGTGTTCCAGAATAACCCCTTCGATCCTTTCTCGATTTCTGACAATGAGGTGCTTACCTTGCTCGAAGACCATCTCGGAAGAATTTGGGCGGGCACGGCTAACAATGGCCTCGCGGTATTAGACCCGGCCAGCGGAAGATTTTATTGCCTGAACAAACTCGCCAGCCAAAGTATTAACAGCATTGCCCAAACGCCGGACGGCTCTATTTGGGTCGGCACCGCAGTGGGCGTCAATCGGGTACGCGTCCCGGATGTGCTGCCTTCCAACACTCCACACCTGGAGGAATTTGCAAGCATTGATACTTTTACTTGGGATGTTGTGGATAATCGTCTCTCTGCGCCGCCAAACAATACGGTGGACCTGCTGGGAACTGGGGACGGCAAACTTTGGGTAAGCACTTTTCGTCAGATTGGCGTTTTTGATCCCGCCACAGGTCGTTTCCAAAACCGATGGACGAATAAGGACCCAGAGAACGCCGACTACATTACGTCCTATTTTAAAGAAAGCCCGGATGGCTCGATATGGGTGGGGCAGCCAGCGCGATTGCTGCGCTTCCACGACGAAAAAATGGATGTTTTCCCACTTCCGGAACGCTCCGTTTTCCCATACACAGACCTTGCCTTTGATGCTTCTGGCGATTTGTTTGTCAGCACCAGAAAACAGATTTTCAAGTTGCCAGCAGCTCAAGCGGCCACAGCCGCCAATGCATCGTTGGAGCTTTTCTACCGATTCCCGGACGACGGGATCATTGGCTCCACCAAGTTGCTCATGGATCGGGGCGGCTTGCTCTGGATCGGTACCAATGGCTATGGCTTGCGGAAATACAACCCCGGCAACCCCAGATTTTATCAATATTTTGAAGGTAAAAGCCCCCGTCGCATCCTTTCCGATGCGCAAGGAAGGGTATGGGTTTGGCTTTCCGGGGGAGTATTCCAAAGATTGCACGAGCACCAACAACCCGCCTCCGGCCCTCTTTTTTCAGACAACAAGCTGCTCCAACATGATTGTATTCAGGCGCGAGATGGCGTCCTCTGGCTTTTGTGTGAAAACAAACAAAGTAAACAAAAGGGGATATTAATACGGCTTAACGCTCAAAGCCTTGACGAAGAAGCCCGTTTTTCGATTCCCATTGACGTCGGCATGTTTAGCCGATTGTATGAAGACAAAACCGGAATGCTTTGGATACTGGGCTGCAGTACTGAATTGACAAAATTTGACCCGGCAAAACCCCACTTCGACCAATATGATTTCAGCGAGACCACAGGCTTTCATGAGGCATCCTTGAGCGTCCTTATGGATGATGCAGGACATTTGTGGATTGGAACACCCCATGGTTTGGTACGGGCTATTCCCAATGCTCAGGGATTGAAATTCATCTTGCACAAAAACAACCCGGACGACCACCAAACCCTGAATTGCAACTCCGTATTGGCTTTGCTCAACGACCCGCTTCAACCACAACGGTATCTATGGATCGGTACCAAAGGCGGCGGTCTTAATCGCCTTGACAAGCACAAAGGGACCTTCCAACAATATACTACTGCTGAAGGTTTGCCCAACAATGTCGTGTACAGTATTTTGCCCGATTCGGAAGGCGATCTCTGGTTAAGCACCAACTACGGACTTTGTAAATTCAACTTGAAAACGGGCGTTTTTCAGATTTTTTTTGATGTGGATGGCCTGCAAGACAATGAGTTCAACACGCTCAGTTTTGCCGCCGCCGCCGATGGGCGATTGTATTTTGGTGGGGTGAACGGGGTCACCGCCTTTTATCCTTCAGAATTGAACGCTTCTGCCCAATCACCGCCAGTGCTCATAACGTTATTGAAAATCAATGGCCTGCCGGTGGGTCGCAACAGCGATGTTTTGCGAAACAGCATCAAGCAGGCCCAAACGATCGAACTGAATTATCAGCAAAATCAGCTGACGTTTGAGTTCGCGGCCATGGATTTTTCTGCCCCCCGGATGAACCAGTTTCGATACCGGCTTCTGGGCATTGACAAAAATTTTGGGGAACCGACCACGACCAACTCAGCCGCCTTTGCCCACCTGTCGCCAGGCGAATATACCTTTGAAGTGCTTACAGGTGGCAGCCGAGGCATTTGGGGCGGCAGCCCGGCTCGTTTATCAATCAGAATTCTCCCGCCCTGGTGGCGCAGCGGATGGGCTTATTCGTTCTATTTCCTGATTTTTGCTTTAAGTGCCTGGTCTTTTTATCGTTTTCAAATGAAAAAGGCCCTTTTGGAAAACAAACTCCAGTTTGAACATCGAGAAGCGATCCGTTTGGCAGAACTGGACAGACTCAAGACTAATTTTTTTAGCAGTGTCACCCATGAGTTCCGCACACCACTCACTTTGTTGCTGGAGCCCGCGCGCCAGCTTTTGGCCGAAGCAAAAGGCCATGCACAGCGCTATCGCCTCGAACTGATTGAAAACAACGCCCGGCGACTGCTCCAATTTGTGAACCAACTGCTCGATCTTTCCAAACTCGAAGCCGGGCAGATGCCACTTGATCTGCGCCCTGGAAATCCAGCCAATACAGTTCGGGCCGTGGCGGAACAGTTTCAGCCCTTGGCGCTCCAACACTCCATCCGTTTGAATGTTGAACTGCGCGATTCGGCAACGCTTGTTGTGTTTGATGAAATAAAATGGGAACAAGTGGTGTCAAATCTTTTGTCCAACGCTTTGAAATTCACCAATAATGGAGGGGCCATATCCTTGATTTTGACGGAAGAGAAAAGCAAAACAGACTCCCAAAAGCAGTACAAATTGGAGGTGGCGGACACGGGCACCGGTATTTCATCGGAAGACCTGCCATTTGTTTTTGACCGTTTTTTTCAGACGGATCATGTACGTGGAGGTACGGGCATCGGCCTTTCGCTCAGCAAAGAATTGCTGGAACGGATGGGGGGCAATATTTCGGTGAAAAGTCCGGGCTCTGAAGGTATTGGCACCATTTTCACCGTCTATCTTCCTTGTGAACTTGCCAAGGTTCAACAGCAGCATCCCGACGAACAAGCTTTGTCGCCAGCCACTGCCAATTATCAAGAACCAGCGCCCGGAAAGCCAAATTTAGCTTCCTCCTGCCACGAGTTGCAGGACGCGAATTATGGATCTTCCCCATTGCTCCTGCTCATTGAAGACGACACCGAACTGCGGCAATTTCTCCGCGCCTCGTTACCCCCTTCCTACCGAATCGTGGAAGCATCAGATGGGGCAGAAGGCATCCAAATGGCACTCGAACTGGTGCCTGATTTGGTGATCAGCGATTTGGTAATGCCTTTAAAGAATGGATTCGAAGTTGCCGAGACCTTGAAAGGCAACTCCACTACTTCGCATATTCCGCTCCTGTTGCTCACCGCCAAATCAGCCATAGAGTCCAAAATTCAGGGTTTGCAACGAGGTGCGGATGTGTACCTAACAAAGCCTTTCCGAGCCGACGAACTGGTGGCCCAAATCGAAAACCTCCTCACTTCGCGACAACGGTTGCAAGAATATTTTTCGCAAGCTGCTCAAAACCAAACCGTGGCTGAAAGCGCAGTGGCTGCTTTTTCTGCACAAGAGAACGAGTTTCTCCAACGCTTGATTCAAGTGGTAGAACAAAATCTTGACAATGAGGCCATGGATGCTGATGGATTTGCTCGGGCCGTATTCATCTCACGTTCCCAACTCCATAGAAAAATAAGTGCGCTGACAGGGCTATCACTCACCGAGTTTGTGCGCAACCATCGGCTCGACCGCGCCAAGGATATGCTTTTGCATCGCGAAGGAAGTATTTCGGAAATTGCCTGGCGCACCGGGTTTCCGAATGCGAAGTACTTTTCTACTTGTTTTAAGGAAAGGTTTGGGGTGACCCCGAGTGGAATGGTAGCGGGGCAAAATTGAGGGCGGGGTTGGGCTTTCAATTTCGACAAATCCTTCCGAAAATTGGTTGGCGAGCAAATAATGTCCGGTTATGGCCGCGCCGAGGGCTTTCGCGCCTAGACTCGTGCGCATATTGTCGAGCGTATTGTCAAGAATGGCCGTGAGTTCGGCAGGCGGCTGTGCGCGACAAAGCGGGCAAAAAGCAAAAAATGCAGTTGAAATGAGGAGGAATCTTTTCATTTTTTCAAGATGTGTTTGTTTCCTAAATCATTTTCAAGCATCAAAACTATTGCGCCAGGGTCTCTGGTGATTTGTCAAATCCTGCTTTTTCAGATGTTCCAACCCGAGTGCCCATGCTTTAGGGAAATCAAGTAATTATAGAGATCAATTGTTTAAACGCTTCCTATCTAAAGCTCAACGTGAGTTGTCATCCTGACGGGATCTGTCCGCATCAAGTGCGCTTTGCCCGAGCGCTTGCACTCCCGAGCACTCAAAAGTGCAAGCGCTCGGTCAAAGCGCACTTGATGCGGACAGATCCCGTCAGGATGACAACTCTGCCAAAGCTTGATTACTCA
>Ga0105049_10005332_pt1 | contig 14983 bp, 10 predicted proteins | sample MAT06_FD_78087 | JGI IMG/M metagenome (GOLD analysis project Ga0105049, IMG submission 78087) | Freshwater microbial communities from Lake Fryxell liftoff mats and glacier meltwater in Antarctica - MAT-06 | ecosystem: Environmental > Aquatic > Freshwater > Ice > Liftoff microbial mat | place... | reverse complement strand
GCGCGGGTCGTGGTTTCGCAGGACCAGCTGCCCTTGGCGATCGGCAAAGCCGGGCAAAACGTGCGCCTGTCGGCCCGTTTGACCCGCTACAAAATTGATGTCTGCTCTGAAGAAGATGCCACCAAGGCGCGCAGCGCTGGCGCTGAACAGCTGCATGTGCTGATTCAAGCCGGCCTGATGGATGATTACCTGCGGGAAATCTTCCTCGATCGCCATATCGATACCCTGTCCGTGCTCGCGGCGCAAACGGCGACCATCCTGGTCGACGAATTTGCCGAGCACCATCTGGATGAAGCCAAGGCGCAAGCCTTGATCGACAAGGCCGACTCGCTGCTCACCGATGAGCAAAAAGCCGACCGTGATGAGATCATCCAACGTCGCGCCGACGCCGAGCGTCGCCGTCAGGATGAAGAAGCCCGCGAACTCGCCGATGCCGAAGAAGAGGCGCGGACAGTAGCCACCGAAGCCGCCATGCTGATGAATCAGGATGGCAGTGGTGGTCAGGATCAACCGACGGCGCACGGAGCACGGGGAGACGCGTGACTGCACGCACTGCCCTGGTCCCTACGAATCGTCCCGAGGATGTCATGAAACTTAGCGCCCTGGCCAACGAGCATAATCTCGACCCCGAACTCCTGCAGGAGGTGTGCGAGGTTCTCAAGATCAAGCTACCGAAAGGTCGCGAGAGCGAACTGATCGAGGCCGACACCTCGCGCATTCTCGCCTTCGACGGACTCGAGACGGTCGATGGTGAACCCTTCACCCCGATCATCCCCAAAGAGTTCGAGGACAAGCACAAGCGCTCGCTCGCGGCTAAAAAAGCAGCGGAGACGCGGCGTAAAAAGGCCCAAGCCGAAGAAGAGAAAAAGGCCGAGGTCGCCGCCAAGACCGCGGTCGAAGAGCGCCGCAAGCACGAAGAAGAACTCGCCCGCCGCGAAGCCGAGCGCATGAGCCGCGAAGCCACTGAGGCCGCCAACGCTGAACGTCTCGCGGAAGCCTCCGCTATGGCCCAGGTCGAACTGGACCATGCGCGCACCAACGCCGAAGACGAAGTGCGCAAGCGCGAATCCGACGCCAAGAATTTAGCTGCCAAATTCGCCGCGATGCGGTCCAGCGATGAGGCCGCCGCAGCAGCCAAGACGCACGCCATCGCCAAGGCCAGCGCTCCCATCGAAGCCACCGCCGCAGCTGTCCCGGTTGCCGAGCCGGTCAGTAAGCCGGTGATCGCCGAAGTGTTCGCTGCCGTCAGCGCCCCGGTTGCCGACATAATCGAACCCCAGCCCGTAGCCACGATTGCGGCTGCTCCCGTCACGCCCGCGGCCCCGGTCGCCGACGTGCAAGACGCCGAGGCCGCCAAAGCCGCTCGTGGCGTCAAAGGCCTGGGCTCACGCTTGGCCAGCCTGGCCAAGGCGACCCACGAAAAAGCCGACCATTCCGTCAAGATCGTGCCCAAAGAGGCTCCGGATCCGCATGGCGCCACCATCGCCAAGGGCGGCAATGATGCCGAGCTCTCGGCCGATGATCGCAAGCGCCTAATCCAGGAAAACATTCGTAAGAATCTGGCGATGGCGCAAAAGGTGCGCGACATCAAGGCCACCGAGCGCAATCGCCGCCGGCCCGGCTTCCAGACCATCGATCGCAGTAAGACTCCCGGCGGCCCCGCCGGCCCGAACCGCGCCGGTCCCAATGCCCGTACCGGCCCTGGTGCCCGCACCGGCCCCGGCGCCGGCCCTGGCCGCGGCCCCCGGCGCGACAATCGTGATCATCGCACCGCCACCCCGGAAGAGGTCGATGCCGATGGCCGCCCGATCCGCGGTCGCCGTCGTCCGCTGTCGACCGAAGAGCAGGATCTGTCCGGCAAGACCGAATTCGATATCGCCCTGCCGTGCAATGTCCGTGAATTCTCGGAAGCGTCGGGCATCAAGAGCTCGGTGGTGATCGCCAAATTGTTCATGGCCGGGATGATGGCGAACATCAATTCCGCTTTGGACAAGGATACCTGTGAGCTGCTGGCCCAGGAATTCAAAAAGACCATCACCTTCAGCGTGGCCAAGACCGCCGAAGATGAACTCGAAGAGGAAATGGCCGGGCAGGAAGACAATCCTGAGGATCTCGCGCCGCGGCCGCCGATCGTGACCATCATGGGCCACGTCGACCACGGAAAGACCTCGCTGCTGGATGCGATCCGCAAGACGCAGGTTACTGCTGGCGAAGCCGGTGGCATCACCCAGCACATCGGCGCGTACACGGTTATCGCGCCCAATGGCATGGAAGTGACCTTCATCGATACCCCCGGGCATCAGGCGTTCACCGCCATGCGCGCCCGCGGTGCCAAGATCACCGACGTTGCGGTGATCGTCGTCGACGCCGTCGACGGTCTGATGCCGCAGACCATCGAAGCCATCAACCACGCCAAAGCGGCGAATGTGGCGATCGTGGTGGCGATGAACAAAATCGATAAACCGGAAGCGACCAAAGATGCGCAAGAGCGTGTCCTGCGTCAGCTTGCCGAACAGGGTCTGCAACCCGAAGAATGGGGCGGCGAAACCGGCGTCCTGCGCGTCTCTGCGCTAAAGAACCTGGGCCTCGACGAATTGCTCGAACGCCTGGCTCTGGAAACCGAAGTGCTCAACCTGCAGGCCAATCATTTCGCCAATGCGGCGGGTGTGGTCATCGAAGCCCATCGCCACGAAGGCCAGGGCGTCACCGCGACCTTGCTGGTCCAACGCGGCAGCCTGGCCGTGGGTGATGTGGTTCTGGCTGGCGCTGGCTACGGCCGCGTCCGCGCGCTGACCAACTGGAAGGGCGATCGGACGCCCTTGGCGGGGCCCAGCACCGCCGTCGAAGTCATCGGCCTCAGCGAACTGCCCAATGCTGGTGATCATTTCGTCGTCGTCGCCGACCTGAAACAGGCCGCCGAAGCCGCCGAAGTGCGCACCCATCGCATTCGCGAAAAAGAACTCGCCGCCAAGGCTCGGGTGACCACCTCGGCCAACGTGTTCGGCGCGATCGGTGATCTCGGCAAGAAAGAGGTCAAGATCATCCTCAAGTGCGACGCCTCTGGTTCGCTTGAAGTGCTGCGCTATGCGATCAATGAATTGCGCACCAGCGAAGTCAGCGTGGCCTTGATCCACAGCGGTGTCGGCGCGATTAATTCGACGGATATTTCCTTGGCCGAAGCGTCTCGCGCGCTGGTCCTGGGGTTCCACGTTATTGCTGACAGCAAGGCACGTTCGAATGCGGATCAAAGCAACATCGAGATCCGCACCTACACCATCATCTACGAACTGCTCGACGACCTGAAAAAGGCGATGACGGGCATGCTCGAACCGGAATACATCGAGAAGGTCATCGGCCACGCCGACGTGCGTCAGACCTTCTCGATTTCCAAGGTGGGTGTGGTTGCTGGTCTCTACGTTACCGATGGCAAGATCGTGCGCGATTGCGGCATGCGCCTGACTCGCGATCACGTCATCATTCATACCGGTGTGGTGAAGACGCTGCGCCGCTTCAAGGAAGATGTCAAGGAAGTCCGCGACAGCTTCGAATGCGGTCTGACCATTACCAACCACCAGGATGTCCAGGTCGGCGACGTGATGGAATTCTTCACCAAGGAAAAGCGCGCCCGCACCTTGTAAGTGCGGCTGCGCTTGGCGCTGCGAGCGGTCACACCGGTCCGCAGCGCTTTTCGCTACCGCCGCTATGGCCGCTGTTGTCGAAAAGAATCCCATGCCCGCCCCGTCTCGCAAACAACGTCTGGAAAGCCTGCTGCACCGCGAAATCGCTACGGTGGTCAATCAGGAATTGCGCGATCCCCGACTGGGTTTCGTGACCATCACCCGGGTCGAACTGACGTCCGATCTGCATCAGGTGAAGGCATTTTTCACCGTCCTTGGGGATGAGAAACAGCGTCGGCTGGCGACTCGTGCTCTGGAAAATGCGGTGCCGTACGTGCAGCGCGCCTATGCGCCGGCGGTGCGTACCCGCCTGCTGCCGCAATTAGCGTTTGCTTACGACGACCATGAAGAAAAACGCCACGGTATTGCGACGCTGATCAGTAAGGCGCGCGCGACCGACCCCAGCCAAGACCCTGCGCCTGCGGCGGGTACAGATCCCGCGCCTGCGGCGAGCACTCCTGACGCGGCAGGTATTCCGCCTACAGTTGGCACAGCCGACTCGACCGACACCGCCGAGCCAACCCCGTAAAAAGGCCGCACGCGGGGCGTGGACACGCCGCCACCTGCGCCAGACTGCGCCCATGGCCAGCACCGCGATTATCGGCACCGGCACCTGGGGCACCGCGATGGCCATCCATCTCGCCCGCAATGGTCAGTCGTGCGTGGTCTGGGGCCGCGATGCGGCCAAGGTCGCAGAACTCCAACGCACCCGCCGCCATCCCGGCCTTGGCGATATCGAAATAGATGCAGCGGTTCAGTTCACCGCCAGTTGCGATGCGGTCGATTCTGCCGATCTGATCCTGTGGGCGGTACCGACCCAGCACACCGCCGCCATCGCCCACATCTGGGCGGGTCGCTTGACCGCCGTGCCCGTGCTCAGTCTTGGCAAAGGCATCGAAGAAAAATCCCTGCGCCGAGTCAGCGAAGTCCTCGCTGGCGAAGCTGGCTGCACCCAGGTCGGGGTGTTGTCAGGCCCCAGCCACGCGGAAGAGATCGCCCAGGGCAAATCGGCCTGTCTGGTTGTGTGCGGCAGCGACGCGGTTATCGCCCTCGCTGTGGCTCGGCTGCACGGTCCGGGTTTGCGCCTGTATTCCAGCCAGGATGTGGTCGGCGTCGAATTGGCCGGCGCCTTGAAAAATGTAGTCGCCATTGCCACCGGCATCTGCGATGGCCTCGGCTGCGGTGATAATCTCAAGGCCGCCCTGATCACCCGCGGCCTCGCCGAAATGCGCCGCCTGGGCCGGGCTCTGGGTGCCAACGATGCGACCTTTGCTGGACTGGCAGGTATCGGCGATCTGATGACGACCTGCTATAGTCCGCATGGCCGCAACCGCGCCTTGGGGCTGGCCCTGGCCCAAGGCCAGACGCTGAGCGAACACCTCGCCAGCCGGGGTTCGGTCGCCGAAGGCGCGTGGACTGCGCGCTCGGCGCGGGCCCTGGGTGATCGGCATGGCGTGGAGCTTCCCCTCACTTCGGAGGTGGAATCCGTGCTGTGGGCTGCTAAACCTGTCGCCCAAGCGTTGGACTCCCTCCTGTCCCGCTCGCCCAAGGAAGAGAACGCATGAAAACCTCCGTGCTCGGTTTGACCTGTCTTGCCACTGCCGCCCTGACCCCGATCGCCGCACTTGACGTCGATCTGCAGACCGGCCCGAACGAGGCGCGCATTGCCGCCGAGCTCTTAAATCAACACTGGTCGAATAATGTCGTCATCAACGACGGCTCGACGGGTCACCTGTCGGGACGTTTCCGTTGGTACGACATCGGCCTGCACGTGGATGGCTACCTGGCCCTTGATGGCCAGGGCAATACTGAAATTGGTGACTTTGAGACCACCGAAATCACCGTGCGCCTCGATTATCTGATCGAGGTCGAGCAGTACGTGCAGATCCTGCCATTCTTCGAAGTGACCAATCATCCTTTCGATACCGGCAGGCCCGCCTACATGTGGGCTGGCGTCGAAGGCTGGTATCTGACCCCTCTCGAAGGTCTCGAGGCCGGCGCCTCCATTCAATTCAATCTGGGTGATACCCGCGCCGAAGGGAAAGCAGCCGATCCTGACAATCAGATCCTGACCACCCTGGGTGTGCGTTACTTCTATCAAGAAGCGCCGCTTGACAGCCTGGTCTGGTTACTCTCCGACATCGCCAATACCAGCATGCACAAGGCCGTGTCAGGTATCGAGACCCGTGGCTTCCAGACCATCAAGATCGGTGGCCGGATGACCCTGCCCCTGCCGTGGGAAGAAATGTGGCTCTACGGCCAGGCCGAAAATATCTGGTACGTCAGTTCCAAGGGACGTGACGCCTTGGAACTTGCCGGGCGTGACCGCAGCGAACTGGTGTTCGCGCTGGGCGTCGAGTGGCGCGCCGAATAAGCGCCACGTCCAACCTGACGTCGACGTGACATGACAAGACACCCTCGGCTCACCCCGAGGGTGTCTTCGTTTGCCAGGGTTGTAGAGTAGGGAACCGTATGACCGCCGCCCCGTCCAAGGCACATGCTCTCCCCGATGACCGACTGGTGGTTGCCCGTCTCCGCGCGGGCGACCCTGCCGCCGCCCAGGACTTGGTCGAACGTTATGCACCGCGCCTGCACGCGATGCTGGTTCATTTGTGCCAAGGGGATCACGATCAGGCGGCGGAATTTACCCAGGAAGCATTTGCCCGGGCCTGGGAACGCCTCAATCAATTTGCCGGAGACAGCAGTTTTTACACCTGGCTGTATCGCTTGGCGCGCAATCGCGCCATCGACCTGTTGGCGCGCAAGCGACCATTGGCGCGCGATCTCGCCCAGCACGCAGCGTTCAATAATGCCGCCAGTAGCGAGGCTACCCCGTCGCAGGCGACGGCGCGGGCAGAATTGGTCGCTGCGGTGCGCGACGCCCTGGCGCAGCTGGATGTGGAGGCTCGCGAAATCATTTTGCTGCGCGATTTCGACCAGCTCGATTACGAAGCTATCGCCCAGACCCTGGGCATCGCCTTGGGCACCGTTAAAAGTCGCCTTAGCCGCGCCCGTGGCGCTTTGCGCGATACCCTCGCCGGGCGCATTGTTCCCGAGGATTTGGTATGACCGCACCTGACTCCGATCTCGACGCCCTAGCCGACGCGTGGCTTGATGGCGAACTGGATGCCGCGCAGTGGCAGGCCTTGCAGGATCGCCACGGAAAATCCCTGGCCATTGCCGAATATCAGGCGCGTGAACGCCGCGCGGCGGTCGCGGCGTTGCCGCGTGCCGAATTGCCGCCGGCGCTGCGCGACCGTTTGCTGCCGCCGGCTGCGTCGGCGGTGCCAGCGGCAGGCAAGCGCCCGGCGATTCTGCGTTTCCCGTGGCCCATCCTGACTACCGCGGTGCTCGCGGCGACGCTGGTGATCGGTGTGCTACAATTACGTGAATGGAACACGGAGGATGATTCGGTTTCTTTCTCCGCCGCACCCTCGACACCTCTGGTCGCCCACCAGAATTCCACCGGCTCGGAAGAAGGGCGAGATGGCGTACCGTCTGCGCCTGTAGCCGCGGCTGCGGCTGAATGGAAACGCGAGCAGGCGGAGTTCGCGCACACCTCCCGCCCAAGCGCTGACGCCATACCCGCCGCAGAACCAGTCGGCGCAGCCCAAGCGGCACCGCAAGCGGACCTGGATGACTCCACCCTAGCCCGCTTACGCGCGGAGGCCGAACACCAAGTCGCCACGACCTCAGCGACCACCACGTCGACGATCACGCCAACTCCAGCCGACCTGAATACCATCGGCCCCTACGCCCTGGCCCTGGTGCGCCGCGAGCATTCCTCCATGAATGGCGGCGCCAGGAATGGGGTGGACATCGCCGACCGTCGTGGTCTGCCGCAAAAGGCGGCCGGCGAATTCGCCCCAGCTCGCGCAGATTTGGCCAAAGATCAACCGGCGCCTCGTGCCACAGCGGCAGCTGCCGAGCCAGTCGCTGGCGTTGCGGCGCTAGACACGGCGTTGACCGTGGTGCTCTACAATCGCACCGTGGCGCCGTGGATGGTTCCCGCCTCGCAGGTGCGCATTGAGGCCCTGGATGCCACCGGCAGCGTGATCTGGAGCGGCCGCGCCGCGGCGATGGGCAGCCTCACCGTGCCCGCAGGTGGATTTGTCAGCGTCGACCTTGAGAGCGCAGATTGGCCACCCGAAACCCACCGTCTGCGCGCGCGGGTCGATGATCTACGCAGCCCGGCCCTAGAGCTGCAGCCCTGACCTGAGCCGTGCCCCTTGGCCGATCAGGTGCCGAGGTGAGTGAGGACTGGCCAGCCTGCCGCGTCGGCCCACAATCCGAGGATGGGCCGTATTCTCGTCGTCGATGATGAACCCGGCGTCCGCACCCTGCTTGACGTGATGCTGCGTCGCGATGGGCACGAGGTGCACCTGGCCGCGAGCGGCAGCGCCGCGTTGGCGCACCTCGCCGCGGATCCCGCCATTGAGGTCGTGCTCTCGGATCTGCGCATGGATGAGGGTGATGGCCTGTCCCTGCTCAGCGAACATCGCCGCTCCGGGCATCCGGCCTTTATCATTATCATGACCGCGTTTGCCGATTGGCCGACGGCGGTGCAGGCGATGCGCCTAGGCGCGTACACCTTTTTGCGCAAACCGTTTGATAATGATCTCGCGCGTTCGGTGGTCGCCCGCACCCTGGCGGCGCATGATCGCCATCTCGCGGCCAGTTCCGCCGGTGAAGGCCAGGCCGGCATCCATCTGATCGGCGGCAGTGCCGCGATTCAAGAAATCCAACGAGTGATCGAACAGGTCAGCACCACCGATTCGACCGTGTTGGTCAGTGGCGAAAGCGGCACGGGCAAGGAACTGGTCGCCCGCGCCATTCACTACAGCAGTCTGCGCGCGGATGGACCGATGGTGCGGGTCAATTCTGCCGCATTGACCACCTCGCTATTGGAAAGTGAATTATTCGGCCACGTCAAAGGCTCCTTTACCGGCGCCATCGCCGATCGGCAAGGCATGTTCGCGTTGGCTGATGGCGGCACCTTGTTTCTGGATGAAGTCGGGGAACTCGCCAGTGAGACCCAAGCCAAACTCCTGCGCGTTTTGGAAAGCGGCGAATTTCAACCGGTCGGCAGCCCGACCATGCAACGTGCGAATGTACGCGTGGTCGCCGCCACCAATCGCGATCTCAGCGTCATGGTGCGCAGCGGGACTTTTCGCGAGGATCTGCTGTACCGGCTGGCGGTTATCCCCATGCATCTGCCGCCGCTGCGTGAACGTCGTGACGATGTTCCTTTGCTGGCGGGCCATCTTCTGGCCCGGCATGCGGTGAAACTCCGGCGCGGCATCACCGGGTTTACCGCCGACGCGATTGCCGCCCTGCTCGCGTATTCGTGGCCCGGCAATATCCGTGAACTGGATAATTGCGTGCAGCGCGGCGTGGCCCTGGCCGGCAGCGGCGACATCACCCGCGAGCATCTGTTCGGGGACCGTATCCTACCTAGCGGCGGCGGGCAGGCCGATGTGTACGTCGAACGCTTGCAGACCGGCCAGCAGATTGACGGCGAAGCCGCGGTCGCGGCTTATGAACGCACCCTGATCCAGGCCGCTCTGCTCGCCACCGACGATAATCTCACCGAAGCCGCCAAGCGGCTCGGCATCAGTTTTCGTCAGATCCGTTACAAGGTCCGCCAGCTCGGGCTGCGCTGAGCCAGCAGCGCACAGCCCGGGAAACCCGCGCCCCCGGGAGCGCCGACGCGGGTCCATCTTGGCAGGAGCCCATGCGATAGGTGTCTTCCCAGACATGTCCGAACGGCTTGCGCCAATTCCAGCCTTTCTTGTCTTGATAGGTTTTGGCAAAGCCATTTTTTGATCGATTCTTCTTCGCTATCCTCTCCCGCGGTGGTGAACCAGTCGGATCCCGGATGGCTGGGCAGGTCCGCCTTGTCCTTCGCGCCCAGGGTCGTCGACAGAACCACGCAGAAATGCACCCGGCGGGTATTGGGCTTTCCCAAGATCTCATAGCGGATCCGGTAACTGCCGCCGGCAAAATCGACCCGGGCGGCCCAGTCCGCCGGAATGCGCTGGGCTCGGGTAAACGTGGGCTTATGGCCATTGCCGGGCACGCTCAGCATCTGCCCGTCTTCGGTGTGTACCGCAACCGTGTCGAAGACCAGGAACTGGCGAGGAGGCCGCGCTGGATCATAGGCCGAGGGGCACGCGGCGGTGGGCGCCTCTCCCGCCCCCAGACCGATCGCCACCCCGATCAGGATCGCCAAGGGAAAGGCGGATGATCGAGCGACGGAGACGGGTTGGCACGGGCTGACACGGGGCATGGTGCTGAATACCGCGTCCATGGTCCCGGCGTTGAGCGATTAATCCTGATAATCAGGCTCAAGCCGCGTCTACCAAGGTCCCTTCCCACACCCGACTGGCGCACCCGAACCACAGCCCATTTCCAAACCACCATTTGCGGAATTGTGGAACACGTAGGAGAGTAGATGTATGCTCATACAGACTGCCGGCCTGGCCGGGATCCTGATGTTGGGATTGCTCAGTGCCGCCGAGGCCCCTCTCGCCCCGGCGGTCGGCTTGGGCATCGGGGACGAGGAACTGGCCCTGTTCGAAGAATTGCCGGTCGTGGTCTCGGGCAGCCGTCGCCCTGGGAAAGTCACCGACAGCCCGGTGCCGATCAGCGTGCTCGACGGCGACGATCTGCGCTTGGGCGGTTATACCCAATTGGCCGATGCTGTGATGTTCCAGCCTGGAGTGGACGTGGTCGCGGTCGATCGCAATCACAGCATGATCGGCGTGCGCGGACTCCATGAAATATTCTCGGACCGTACCTTGACCCTGGTCGATGGCATCATCGCCGACAACCCGATCTACGGTGGCAGTGAGTTTCCACGCATGCCGGTGGCGGTGCAGGATATCTCCCACGTCGAAATACTGCGCGGACCGGGCGGCGCAGCGTGGGGCGCCAACGCCTTCAACGGGGTCATCAATGTCATCACCCAAAATCCGGATGACAGTCTGGGCACGCAAGCCCAAGCCACGCTGACGTCGACCCACGATGGCGATGCGCACCTGCGCTGGGGTGATTTTCATGGTCCCGTTTCCTGGCGCCTGGCCGTCGGATATCAGGAGCAGGCATCCTCGCAGGAAGCCAGCGGGGTTGGGTCCGACTTCGATTGGCGCCGCACGTTAAAATCATCAGGGACACTCACCTGGCATTGGACCCCAACGACCGAAGTCGATGCCGCCGTTGGCTACACTCATCAAAAGGAAGGTGAACTGGTGCTCCTCAGTCTGCCGACGGGTCAAGACATAACCCGCGACAGCGTGCGCGCCCAGCTGGGCTTACGCCAGATCGTCACCGACCAAGCGACCCTTTCCCTCCGCACCTACACCAACTGGTCTCAAAATGAGGATCCCAGCCTGATGAAATATGTCGCCTACGAACAAGGCGGCACGGCCCAGATCGATGTTTCTCAGCTCGGCCCGCATACCCTGACCCTGGGTGGCGATGCGCGCTGGGCCCATCTGAGCAATCTCGCCAGCAATACCAGCGCTGACGACCGTTTCGTTCTTAAAGATAATCCCACTGACGAATATCGCGCCGGATTATTCACCATCGATCGCTGGCAGGTCATCGCACCGGTGGTCCTCGAAAGCCAGCTGCGTGGCGATATCTACAGCGGCACCGGGATGGATTGGGCTGGGCGCATCGCCGCGCTGACCACCATTGATGACCTTCACCAACAGGTCATCCGGGTTGCGGTTGCGCGGGCTTATCGTACGCCCCTGACCGGTTTACGCGGCACGACCCTGGACACTGCGTTTATTGCTCCTGGCGTCCCGTTAGTGACCTATCGCAGCAATGATCTCGACAATGAACACACCCTGAGCCTGGAGCTGGGCTGGTCAGCGGTACCCTGGGATGGCGGCCTGGTGCGGGTCGATACCTACGTGCAGAAGTATCAGGATCTGATCGGGTATGATATCCAGACCACTCCCTCGGGGATTCCCAACGTCAATTTTGTCGCCATCGAACCGCAGACCCTTGGGGACGCGATCGCCTATGGCGGCGAGGTCGAAGTCGCGCAACAGGCACATTGGGGCCGCTGCGCAATCTGGTACGCGTGGAATCATTTCGAAACCGACACGGAAGACACCAGCGTACGCGCTTTCGCTCCAGCCGAGCATAAGGTCGGCGTACGCAGCCGCTGGCGTTTGCCCTGGTCCTGCATCGGAGTCGTCAATTATCGCTACGCCGCCAGCCATGAGGCGCCGGGAGCCGATCGCGAAATTCAAGGCTGGCACCGCCTGGACGTGGTCTTGAATTGGCAGCCGACGCGTGGGCCGCTGGATTATGCCATCGGCGTCCATGATGTCTTCGACCAGACTCCGGCAGGCGTCTCCTTGTTCACCAATGAAGCGCTGGAACTCCCGGGACGCACGGCCTTCGTGCGCATCAACGGCACCTTCTGATCATGCGGAGACACATGTATTTAGGACGACCGCGGTGGTGGGTACAGCAGACATTCCTCGTCCTGGTCTGCCTGTTTGGCAACGTCGATGCCATCGAAGCCACGGTCACGGTGGTGCTCAGTTCAGATGCCGAGCCGTATCGCCAAGCCGCCCTGGCGGCGACCCAACGGTTGGGCGAGCAGGTTCAGACCACCACCGTGTTGATAGATGCCCTGCGTGGCAATGCACCAGCCAGCCCGTTCTGGATCAGCATCGGCACTCCCGCCGCCCTGCGTCTACGTACATTACTCGCGCCTGAGCAGCGGATGATCTATTGCCTGGTAACGGATCCTGTGGGCGCGGGCCTGACCACCGATGCCCGGATCCACGGCATTAGTGCCACGGTCCCTCTCGCGACTCAATTCGCTCTGCTCAGCGACGTTCGGCCCACGTGCAGAAAAGTCGGCATCCTGGTCCTGGAAAACCGCCTGGATCGCGAGGTGCTGCAAGACGCGGTGACCACCGCGTTACCCTCCGGCTGGGAGGCCCGCTTCGTGATCGTCCCCAGCATTGATAAAATTGCCGATCAAATCGCCTTGGTCTGCGAAGGCACCGATGCCGTCTGGACCTATGCTGATAGCGGTCTCTACACCGATGCCAGCGTGCGCATGCTTTTATTGACGGCGCTGCGCCGCCGCGTGCCGGTATTCGGCTATTCCCCGTCATTTGTGCGCGCTGGCGCCCTGGTCGGCGTGGGCATCGATCCTGCTCGGCAGGGTGATCAGGCCGGAGAATTGACGGTGAGCTTGCTCAAAAATGCGGATACCCCGCCCCAGCATCGACCGCCACAGCATCAGGTCGTCATCAATACCGTGGTGGCGCGAAAAATCGGCCTCGACATCCCCCCCGAGGTCTTGGCCGCAGCCGATGTCGTGCTGGATGGAGAGCGTTGAGCCATGCCACGTCACCAGCCCATCATCAGTCTGCGCACCAAAGCCTTATTGGGCACCATCGCTCTCTTAGTGGTCGCCCTGGGGACCATGGCCGCGTTGGGATATGTCGACAGCGTCCGCCTGATCCGCGAAGCGCAGCAGCGCGAGGCCCTCGCCCTTGCTGCCAGCGTGACGGTCGCCTGCGAATTGCCGTTGTCGGTATTTGATCTCGTCGAGCTGGAGCGCCTAACCGGACGTTTTTCCCAGCATCCTAACGTCGCATTCATCGCCATTCTCAACGAACAGGGCCGACCCCTCTCGCAGGGCGTGCGCGATAGTGCCGCATGGCAGCAGTGGCAAAGGACCGGGACCACGTCGGGTCTGATCGCCGTCCATGACGTGGTCAGCACTCCGTATGCATCATTTGATGGCGGTCTGGATCCTTTGCAGCATGGTGAATCCATCCGCATCGGTCAGGTTGTCGTCGGCCTCGATCCCCGGGCCGCGTATGACGCCGGCATGCAGCAACTGCGCCAGAGCCTGACCACGTTGATTTTGACCAGCGTCATGGGGGGCATCTTGGCGGTGCTGGTGCTCGGCGGCTGGACCAGACGGCTGCAACGGCTGACCCGCGCCGCAGAGACGGTCGCCAGCGGTAAACCGCTCGGCGAAGCCGTGACCGATACCAGTGGCGATGAGATCGGCCGTCTGGCTGACGCCTTTGAAACCATGAATCAAGCGGTCGCTATTCGCGACGCCGAACTGCGTGATTTCAATTCGACCCTCCAGGCCCAGGTCGAATCTCGCACCCGTGATCTCGCCGAAGCCAAAGAAAGGGCCGAAGGCGCTAATCTCGCCAAGAGCGATTTCCTGGCCAATATGAGCCACGAAATCCGTACCCCGATGAATGGCGTGCTGGGTATGACCGAATTGCTGCTTGATACCCCGCTGACTGATGAACAGCGGGACATGGCTTCAACCATCCAACTATCGGGCGATGCCCTTTTAACCATCATCAACGATATTCTCGATTTCTCCAAGATCGAGGCGGGCAAACTGTCCCTGGAACACATTCCTTTCGACCTGCATGTATCGGTCCGCGATGTCGCCGAGCTCATGGCACCACGGGCCGACCATCACGGCATCGAAATGCTGTACCGGATCCAGTCGAGTCTACCGACCCGCTTTTTAGGCGATCCTGGGCGCATCCGGCAGATCCTTGCCAACCTGGTCGGCAATGCGGTGAAGTTCACCCATGCCGGCTTTATTCGCATCGCTATTCGCGGTGAACCCGCCGCGGATGGCAGGTGGCACATCACCTTGGCGGTTGAGGACAGCGGCATTGGCATTCCCGCAGCGAAGGCCGCAACCATCTTCGAGAAATTCACCCAGGCCGATACGTCGACCACGCGTACCTATGGCGGCACTGGCTTAGGGCTGGCGATCTGTAAACAACTGGCGGAATTGATGGGCGGAACCATCAGCGTCACCAGCGAGGTCGATCACGGTTCATGTTTTGCGGTAACCATTCTCCTCACCCAAGCACCCGCCCTACCCGGCGAATTACAGATTCCACCCGATCTGAATGGCACTCGACTCTTGCTGGTGGGCGCCTCACCAGAATTGATCGATTCGCTGCGCGAGCCCTTGTCTCTGTGGGGCTGCGCTGTTCATCACGCGCCCACGGCGACGGCGGCCCTGGAAGTGCTCAGTGGGATTGCCGATGGCACCGAGGTCGTGATCAGCGCACTACGCGACGAAAGCCCGGAGATGAACAGTCTGCTCAGCGGCCTGCACGAAGACACGGGGCTGCGGCATCTCCCCCTCATCGCATTGCTCCCGTATGGAAAACCGGCGAGTCCAAAGTTGCTCCGACAGGCCATGGTCACCCTGGCCCGTCCGGTGCGCTTGGGTGAACTGCGCGCCGCCTTGGCCACCGCCCGCATGGGCG
>Ga0105049_10005327_pt1 | contig 14993 bp, 12 predicted proteins | sample MAT06_FD_78087 | JGI IMG/M metagenome (GOLD analysis project Ga0105049, IMG submission 78087) | Freshwater microbial communities from Lake Fryxell liftoff mats and glacier meltwater in Antarctica - MAT-06 | ecosystem: Environmental > Aquatic > Freshwater > Ice > Liftoff microbial mat | place... | reverse complement strand
CAGTCGGTACAGGACTCCTTGGAGGCTGTTTAAGCCGGTTAGTCGGTAGGCACTTGTTCCTTCAGTTAGGCAGATGACGAGGATGCCAAACGGTTCGAGGTTCCACTAGGGTTGGGGGCAATAGGCTGAGGGGCGTGGCCTATCTTTCCAGATCGGCAATCTGCTTAGGGACGCCCGCCGTCAGATTTTCATGCCCTTGGGCTGTCACCAGCACATCATCTTCAATGCGAATTCCAATGCCTAGCCAGCGCTCTGGCACCTGTGGTTGTCCTTCAACGGGTTTGATATCTGGTTTGATGTAGATTCCGGGTTCGACGGTAGTGACCTGGCCGGGTTCTAAATTGTGTGGTGTTTCGCCATGTTGATAAATCCCCACATCATGCACATCTAGCCCTAGCCAATGTCCGGTTCGGTGCATGTAGAAGGGTTTATATTTTTCCTCCTTGATGATGTCTTCCTTGTCGCCTTGCAACAGGCCTAAATCGAGCAATCCATCCACAATTACGCTGACTGCTGTTTCGTGGATGTGGCTGTAGGGGTTGCCAGGTTGCACTTGGGCGATCGCCCTTTCCTGAGCCTCTAGCACAATCTCATAGAGAAGGCGCTGCTCATCGCTAAAGCGCCCGCTCACCGGGAAGGTGCGGGTAATGTCGGAATTGTAGTAGCCGTAGGCGCAGCCCGCATCAATTAAGAGCAAGTCATCGGCTTGCAACTGACTGGTGTTTTCGGTGTAATGCAAAATGCAGCCGTTAGCGCCTGCCGCGACAATCGAAGGGTAGGCGGGGCCAGTGGCACCACTCAGCCGAAAGGTATGCTCGATTTCGGCCTGCACTTGGTACTCAAACACCCCTGGCTGGGCAAACTGCATGGCGCGGAGGTGCGCTTGGGTGGCAATGTTGGCCGCTTGGCGCATGAGATCTAGCTCGGCCAAACTTTTGATTTGGCGTAGGGCATGGAGGATGGGGCCGGGGTCTTCGATGGCAACGGGGCCGGTGCCGCGTTTGGGGTAGCTCCGCATCAGCCCTTGCCACAGCCGCAAAATCTTGTCATTAAATGGGCGATCGCGCCCCAATCGATAAAAAATTCGATCGGCTCCGGTCACATAGTCTGGCAGTTTCGCATCTAGCTCTGCGATCGGAAACACGGCATCAGCTCCGAAGCGCTCCTTCGCCGCCTCCACGCCCACCCGATACCCCGTCCAAGTTTCCTTATCAGGGTCTTTAGGTTGCACAAATAGCACAAACCGATGCTCCCCATGATGGGGAGCTAAGACCGCCACCGCCTGGGTTTCGTCAAATCCCGTCAGGTAGAAAAAGTCGCTGTCTTGCCGGAAGTTATATTCCACATCGTTGTGCATCACTGCCAGGGGAGCGCTGTGGAATACCGCTGTGCCCTTGCCGATGCGAGCCATCAGTTGTTCGCGCCGTTGAGCAAAATCTGAATGCTGCATGGAGTCTTAAAATCTCGTGGGATAAAGGGACTGAGCCGCTGGATTTGCTTATCCTAACGATCTCTTAGGGTTTTAGACAAGGTTTTGTGGACATCTCCACACCCATCGCAAATCTTGCTCCTAGCTAGAAACAACCGCCTAATATACTGCCATCATCAATGACTTCCTCCCATCATCAATGACTTCAACACAGATTAAAAACTGTCTTTCCTAAGGGCTGATAGAAATGCTATAAGGGTTTTAGAAAGATGGCGATGGAGCTCGCCGAAACCGCCCGCCGCTATTGAGTTTTGAGATAGCGAATCATAGGCTGATAGCTCCTACTGTTCCGACTTGTAGCGGAAGAGTAGAGCTATGGAAATGCTTAGGTCAAACTTTTCTCTACAAGTCACGTTGTTCTTTCGTTGCTGTTTCAGCGTGACGTGATGTTAGAGAGTATGGTTTGGATTGTGTTGATGGGCTTTTTCGTCGGGCAGATAGCTCGCCGTCTGAAAGTTCCGGCATTGGTGGGCATGATATTGGTGGGCATTGTTTTGGGGCCCCAAGTCGGGAATGTGCTGAGTCTTAGCGTCTTGGGTGCTGCCGACGCTCTCCGCACGATTGCAGTTATGGTGATTTTGATGAAGGCGGGGCTGGGGCTAGATCGTGAGAAGCTGGCTCAGCAGGGTAGTGTAGCCTTGCGGCTGGGGGTTTTGCCCGCTGCCTGTGAAGCGATCGCCATTACCATAGCGGCGATCGCCCTCCTCCAATTTGATGTGGCCACGGGGCTACTGTTGGGCTGCATCATTGGGGCAGAATCTCCAGCCGTGATCGTGCCCGCAATGTTGCAGCTCAAAAGCAAGGGTTGGGGGGTGCAAAAGGGTATCCCCGATGCCATTTTGACCGGGAGTGCGTTGTCGGATGTGTTGCTATTGCTGGTATTTAGCCTGCTGCTAGCCTTTCTTTCCCAAGGGGCAGCGGCGGGGTTGACTTTGCCCGGTGGCCTCAGCCTCAGCCCAATCCAAATCTTGCCGTTTCAAGTTCTGCTGCAAATTACCCTAGGAGTTTTGTTGGGCTGGCTGACCGCCCGACTGTTGGTGTCGTTGCTGGCTCGGCAGCACTGGACGCAGACGGCGGTGCAAGATGCGCTAGTTGCGGCGGGGTTTGCCCTCTTACTGGTCGTGGTGGCAACCGATGTTCCGGTGTTTTCGGGATATTTAGCGGTGATGGCCACCGGGTTTTTCTTGATTGAGCTAGATGCGCCCTTGGCTCGACGGCTGCGGGGGAGCTTTGATAGCCTGTGGGCGATCGCCGAAATCATCCTCTTTGTGTTGCTAGGAGCCAGCATTCAGCTCCAGGTGTTGGGGCAGACCCTAGGGGTGGGGTTGCTGATCTTAGCCATCGGGACACTGGTTGGGCGATCGCTCGGCTGGTATCTCTCGACCCTGGGGAGCAACTGGACGAAGAAAGAACGGCTGTTTTTGTTGCCCGGAAATTCGGCCAAGGCGACGGTGCAGGCCGCGATTGGGGCGTTGCCTCTGGCCCAGGGGATCGCGGGGGGCGAGACGATTTTGGCGATCGCCGCCCTTTCCATTCTCGTGACGGCTCCCCTAGGGGCTTGGGCGATCCCCACCTTTGCGCCGACGCTACTCAAGCGCGGCGAGGTGGATCCTACGAAGGTGGCGATCGCCCGTCAGGTTACCTTGCTGGCGGCGGTCGATACATCTCCCTGGGCGATTCCAGTGTTGATCAAAGCTGCCGAGCTAGCACGGCGCAGCGATGGGGATGTGGTGGTGCTGCATGTGCAGCGGGTGGCCGATCCCCAAGGGTTGGAGGTGCTACAAGCGCAGATCAAGCAACGGCTGGCGGATATTCGCCATCGCCTGATCATTGCGGATGGGTCGGTGCCCGAAGCGATTGTTCGCACAGCCCAAGACTACGGGGTTGCTGAGATTGTTATGGGAAAACGCAGCCAGAGTCCGCTGGATGAGGTATTGGTGGGGTCGGTATCGCAGGCGGTTTTAGAAACAAGCCCAGTGCCTGTTTTGGTCATTGAGATCGGACTTGACCCCTGAGTTAGCCGCAGCGCAGATCCAAATCCTGTGGCGATCGCAGCCCTATTGACGCAGCAACGCCCCTAGCCCAGGCCAGGGCATCACCAAAAAGGGAGGGCGATCGCCCTCCCTTTTTACCTTAAGCAGGCGGGATCAACCCCTTAGCCAAGGGATGACACAAGCGCGGCCTCGTCTTCCTTAGAAACGATGCGGCCCTCGTCTTCGAAGCCCGTAATTTGGTCGAAGTTGAGGTAACGGTAGAGTTCGCCCGAGAAGGGATCGATTTTCTTCGTCACAATCTCCATATACTCTTCTACCGTGGGAATGCGACCGAGGAGGGCGCAGACCGCCGCCAGTTCAGCGGAGCCAAGGTAGACCTGCGCGCCTTTACCCATGCGGTTGTTGAAATTGCGGGTCGAGGTTGAAAACACCGTTACGCCATCATCAACCCGCGCCTGGTTGCCCATGCACAGAGAGCATCCTGGTATCTCGGTGCGAGCACCAGAGGCATTGAAAATGTCGTAATAGCCTTCCTCTCGCAGCTTTTCTTCATCCATGCGCGTGGGGGGGGCAACCCACAGTCGCACTTTAACGGAACCGGCTCCTTCTAGCACCTTGGCGGCGGCGCGGTAGTGGCCGATATTGGTCATACAAGAGCCAATAAACACCTCATGGATGGGGTCGCCGGCGCACTCAGACATCAGTTTGATGTTGTCGGGGTCGTTGGGGGCGGCTACGAGGGGTTCTGTGATTTGGTCGAGATCTACCTCAACGATGTCGGCATATTCCGCATCGGGATCGGCCTCTAGCAAGGAGGGGTTCGCTAGCCATTCCTCCATCTTGCGGACGCGGCGGAGGATAGTGCGGGCATCGCCATAGCCCCGCGCCACCATATTTTTAAGCAGAGAGACATTGGATCGCAGGTACTCAGCCACGGTTTCGGGGCTGAGCTTGATGGTGCACCCCGCCGCCGATCGCTCTGCTGTGGCATCCGTTAGCTCAAAGGCTTGCTCTAGTTGCAGATCGGGCAACCCTTCCATCTCCAAAACGCGGCCATTGAAGACGTTTTGCTTGTTCCCCTTGGCCACGGTTAGACGGCCATCTTGAATGGCCACATAGGGAATGGCGTTCACCACATCCCGCAGGGTGACGCCCGGTTGCAGACTGCCCTTAAAGCGCACCAGCACCGACTCTGGCATATCTAGTGGCATCACGCCGAGGGCGGCGGCGAAGGCCACCAACCCAGAGCCAGCCGGGAAGGAAATGCCGAGGGGGAAGCGGGTGTGGGAGTCGCCACCGGTGCCCACGGTGTCGGGCAGCAGCATCCGGTTGAGCCAAGAATGAATGATGCCATCGCCGGGGCGCAGGGATACACCCCCCCGCGAGTTGATAAAGTCGGGCAGTTCTTTGTGGGTTTTGATGTCTACGGGTTTGGGGTAGGCGGCGGTGTGACAGAAGCTTTGCATCACCAAGTCGGTGCTAAAGCCCAGGCAGGCCAGCTCTTTTAGCTCGTCGCGGGTCATGGGGCCTGTGGTGTCTTGGGAACCCACGGTGGTCATCAACGGTTCGCAGGAGGTGCCGGGGTGGACGCCGGGTAGCCCACAGGCTTTGCCCACCATTTTTTGGGCAAGGGTGAAGCCTTTGCCGTTGTCGGCGGGCATTTGAGGACGGGTAAAGAGGGGGCTGGGGTCTAGGCCCAAGGCGATGCGGGTTTTGTCGGTGAGCGATCGCCCAATGAGCAACGGAATCCGTCCGCCAGCGCGCACCTCATCCAAAATGGTCTCTGGCTTGAGGGTGAAGCGTGAAACCACCTCCCCAGCGGCGTTGATAATTTCCCCTTTGTAGGGATAAATCGTAATCACCTCTCCGGTTTCGAGGGCATTGACATCGCACTCAATGGGCAACGCCCCAGAATCTTCCGCCGTATTAAAAAAGATCGGTGCAATCTTGCCACCCAGGATTACGCCCCCCGCCCGCTTGTTAGGGACGCAGGGAATGTCATGGCCAATATGCCACAGCACGGAGTTAATCGCTGATTTCCGCGAAGACCCCGTACCCACCACATCGCCGACATAAGCGAGGGGATGCCCCTTTTGCTTCAGCTCAACGAGGGTGGCAAGACCATCGGGCATCCGGCTTTCGAGCATGGCTAAGGCATGCAAGGGGATGTCAGGGCGCGTGGTGGCATGGGTGGCGGGGGAGAGGTCGTCGGTGTTGGTCTCTCCGGGCACCTTAAACACGGTGACGGTGATGGCTTCGGGTAAGGGATCACGGCTCGTGAACCAGTCGGCCTCGGCCCAAGATTGCATGACTTGTTGCGCTGGGGCGTTGCCCGATCGCGCTAGTTCTTCCACGTCATGGAAGGCATCGTAGACCAGCAAAATCTTACTGAGGGCAGCCACCGCTGCCTCCACTAAGGTGGCATCAGGAGACTTGAGTAGGTCAATGAGCGATCGCACATTGTAGCCGCCCATCATGGTGCCTAGCAGCTCAATGGCTGCGGTGGGGCGAAGGAGCGGGCTAGTAAGTTCGCCGTGGGCGATCGCCGTCAAAAAACCCGCTTTTACATAAGACGCCTGATCGACACCGGGGGGAATGCGATCGCGCAATAACGCTAGCAAATCGGCCTCTTCCCCCGCCGGAGGCTGCTGCAACAACTCACACAATGCCGAGGTTTGCTCCGCTGACAGCGGCAATGGCGGAATCCCCAGTGCGGCCCGTTCCTCCCCATGCTTCCGATAGGCGTCCAACATTCTTGTCATGCTCCTGTCTATCTACTTACGACTACTTACGAGTTCTATAAAACGATGACCCGGCTAAGCGGGGTCTCCAATCCGATCAATCTTCCAGTCCGATCAATCTTCCAGTCCGATCAATCTTCCCATCCGATCAATCTTCCCATCCGATCAATCTTCCCATCCGATCTAACCCCAAATCATGCCTTGATTTAAAACTGCCATCTACTCAGACCGCCACTCTTCAAAATGCTAGACTACTCGCATTTTTCCCTACTGAGTATAGTTCTACGGTAGCGTGTCACACCATCTGTTGCTGGGTAGACCCTGTTTGCAGGCAGAACCTGTTGCAGAATCAGAGCCTTAGGATATTTAGGCTTTTCCTCAATCCCTGCCGTTAGATTTAGACACCCGGAGTCTTTAAAGACTCCGGGTGTCTAAATCTAACGGCGACGGGGGTTGGAAGGACTGGGGCAGTTGGGCGACGAGGGTGGCCGCGCGGGCGACCATAAACCCAGTGAGGCCGAGCCAAAGCAGATGGGGGTTGTGCAGCACGGTGGCGATCGCCCCTAAGGGTGCAAACCCCACAAACGTAGAAATCAGCGCCGATCGCCGCAAAATATGGCCAGCCGTTAGCCCTAAAAAGTAGCCATCGAGCATGTAGGCGATGGAGCCAAACCCCAACACCGGCAGCAGCCAGCCGACATAGATCGACACCTGTTGCAGCACCTCATCATGGCGGGTAAGTAACCCAAACAACGGTTGCGGGAAGAGCACAAAGAGGCTCGCGGTGAGCAAGCCTAGGGTCAGACACACGGCTCCCGCGAGTTGGGTGAGGGCGACGAGTTTTTGGGGTCTGCCGCTGCCCCAAAACACCCCAGCGAAGTTTTCGGTGGCAAAGGCAATGCCGTCGACAAAGTAAGCCGAAAAAGAAACCACCTGAAGCAGCAACGTATTTGCCGCCAAAATGACGGTGCCCATGCTAGAGCTGAGGTTGATAAAAACCGCAAAGGTGCTGATGAGGGCAAAGGTGCGAATGACGATGTTGCTGTTGAGCCAGAAGGCGGCGACTAGGGCTTCGCGGTTGAGGAGTTGAGGGGCGATCGCCCGTATCAGCGCCCCATTCCATTCGCGGCTCATCAGCGCTAGCCCCACCAGCGCCATGGCAACTTGGCTGAGGGCTGTGGCCATGCCAGCGCCTTGGCTCTCTAGCCCTAGCCGCACAATAAACCAGTAGTTGCAGCCCACATTCACCGCATTGCTGACCCCCGACATCAGCAATACCGCCCGTCCGCGCCCGCGCCCCAAAAACCACCCCATCCACACAAAATCTAGCAGGGCAGCGGGTGCGCCCCAAATTTGGCCGTTGTAGTAGGCGCGCCCAGATTCTTTTACCGCTGGGGTGGCTTGTAACACCCAAAAGCCCACCTCGCGGATGGGGTGCTGGAAGAGCAATATGAGCAGGCCCACGGTAAGGGCGATCGCCCCATTCCGCAGCAACACCAGCCAGACCTCCGCTTCGTCTTGTCGCCCCACGGCTTGGGCGGTGGTGCCCGTGGTGCCCATCCTCAAAAAGCCAAACGTCCAATACAAGTAGTTAAAAATCACGGCTCCCAACGCCACGCCTCCCAAATGGCGAATGTCATCGAGGTGCCCCAAAAAGGCTGTGTCAATCAACCCGGCCAAGGGCACCATCAGATTTGACACAATGTTGATGGCCGACAACTGAAAAAATTGCCCCAAAAAATCAAACCGAGCGTTTGCAGGATCGGCTTGAGAAGCGGGCGGCGGGAAGGAATGGGGCTTAGCCATGGCAAGAGCGTCTGAGTTGTAGACAGGGTTGGGCGGCTCAGAGGGCTAGGTCAGTTTAATCTAGCTCTACTCTGACACTGGAGAGCGGCCCATCCTTATACTGATAATAAAAGCTTGATGGAGGCATAAGGGATCTGTGGCGATCGCCCCCACTCCCCGCTTCCTGCCCCGGTGTAAACTAAATGTGGAATGGAGTGCAAGATCTCGATAGCCCTCTCCCAGAACGACAGGTTGCTAGCTGTTTGAGTCGTCTTACTGAGATTAAGGATCCTTACAATAAAATGCCTGATATTGTTGACATCGCCGTAGGTGCTGATTCGTTCAAAACCCTGGTTGCAGCCGTTCAAGCGGCTGGGTTGGTCGATGCCCTCAAAAGCCCCGGCCCATTTACGGTATTTGCCCCCGTGGATGATGCCTTCGCAGCACTGCCCCCCGGAACCGTGCAAACCCTGGTTCAAAATCCACCCCAACTCGCCCGTATTCTCAAGTTTCATGTGGTGGCCGGAAAATACACCCAGGCAGATTTGGCCTCCGTTGATCACCTCACCTCCCTAGAAGGCTCTCCGATCCCGATTCGCAGCAATAGCACTTTTGAGGTCAAAAATGCCACGGTCGTCGCGGCTGATATCGAAGCCGACAATGGCATTATCCATGTCATCGACCGTGTGATGTTGATGGGCTAAGGCTTCTGGCATCGTGGACATAGCGCATCCCATTTGCCACGGGTAAATTAATCCTAGGCGTAGCCAGCCATCACCGTTGGCCTAGTAAAAAACCATTGGCGCTCTGCTGCAAATCAAATCATCCTCGGTTGGCCGCATCAAAAATAGTGAGCCTTGGCGATCAGCCTTGGCTCACTGTTTTTGAAATGTAGGTGGCTAATCTATGGAGAGCAAGGGCTTTTGGGCGTGGCTATCAGTAATCTTCTCAGGGCGATCGCCACTCATATCGTCACTATCACCACTCACTATCACCACTCACTATCACCACTCACTATCGCCACTAAACATAATTGACATAGCGACCGTTTAGGCTAAACCCAGGGTTGTTATCAAGAACGGCAATGAGTTCATCGAGTTGGCTACCCGGTTTATTCAAGAAAATGCCTAAATTTTGGGGGCTAAACCCAGCTCCTAGTCTCCGGACGATATAGAACTGAGGACGGCCATGCAACTGCAACACATCCTCCGATTCGCGGAAATCAACGAGCCTGGCATAGTCTCCGGTGCCGACGGTTCGGGCCCGCTTGTCATCATAAAAAGCTCCGCTGCGCTCACCCAAAACAAAGGTGTCTCGGCCTGATCCTCCCTCTAAAATGTCGCGTTCGCGGAAGCCAGGGTTGAGATCCCGTTGCAGCACCCCAATCAACAGGTCGTTGCCGCCATCGCCGACGAGTCGGTCATTGCCGCGTTGCCCAATTAAGCGGTCGTTTTCACCACGGCCATACAACGTATCATTACCCGAACCGCCAAACAGGAGATCATTGCCGCGATCGCCCGACAAGTCATCATTGCCGCTGCCCCCTAAGAGCTGGTCGTTCCCTTCTTCTCCGTTGAGGTTGTCGTCGCCCGCATCTCCGAGCAAGATGTCGTTACCAAAACCACCGTAGATGTCATCATCTTCATCGCCACCCCGCAGCAGATCATCGCCATCATCTCCGTAGATCAGATCTTGTCCGTCACCGCCACTGATGCGATCGTCTCCATCGCCACCTTCGAGGCGATCACTGCCATCACCGCCTAAGATATCATCTCGACCAGAGCCGCCATAAATGGTGTCAGTTCCTGAGCTACCGTCTAAATTGTCGTCGCCCGAACCACCGTAGAGGATATCGTTGCCGCGATCGCCATAGATATCATCATCGCCAGCCCCACCTTCCAGTTGGTCGTTGCCATCAAGTCCGTAGAGCCGATCATCGAAAAAAGTACCAATAATGCGATCGTTAAATACCGTGCCGTATCGAGTTGCCATAGGGTGATTTGGAAAGTAAAGAACTGTAAGGAAAACTGGATCGATCGTTGAATGCTTAGATCGTTAGCACGGCTTGATCGTCAGATTTTTTGACCGACATTTTTTGTTGTGTAAGCTTTGTGAACCCTAGCACTCAGTATCTAGGCTGCGACTCCTCCCACTTGCTGATCCATCTAGGGGAAGTCAAGCCTGCTTGGGCTTAGAGAATTCTGGGGCAAATGCCAAACCCAAACCCTTTTATCCAAAGCCATTGGTTTCTCAAGACGCTAGAATGCGCCTCAAGTTCCCGATTCCTCACGCTCTTGGATGGGCGCGGCTCTGGATCTCAAATTGTTTTTCTTTTTTTCTTTTTTAAGGAACAGAAATTGCTTTTCGTTAGTCTTTAAAAACTAGGGTTCTAAAGTTTTTGCTTTCTAGATCCTGAGAGGATGATTTCTCTCTATTAATGTCTAGGAATGAAGGTTTAGAAAGCTAGTCTAAAATCGGTTTCTGGGCTTTGGAAATTGGACAGCCGTGAGCCTTACGATGGCCTCATCTCTGAGAGCCCAAGATTCAGCCTCAGCATAAATCCTAGAAACTGAATCTTAGAGATCTGGCCCCGAGGATCTCTGTCGGCGGTCTCGATTCAAACACAAGCCCCTAAAGATATTCACAAGATTGCATGAGGATAGGTGAAGAGAATGATGATTAGCTTAGTTCGCTTGAAGCAGATTGTATCTGGCGTTGCAGTGGCTACGGTGTTGATCGCTTGGCCTGCGATCGCCCAATCTAATTTTGGTAACGCAACCCTCGGTAACGGGTTTAGTGCTGCCGAAGGAACGCTTTCGGGTAACACAGGGGGGAGTGTTTCTCTCTCTAGCGCGGTAGCAGAGCGCGATCGCACGGGCAATATTTGTCTTGGCTATGGCACCTCTGCCCCTGACCATATCGTGACCCTAGGGCAAGATTTTAGTAGCCTCACCTTTCAGGTCAATAGTAGCGGCGCTGATACAACGCTCATTGTGCGAGGGCCAGGGGGGTTGCGCTGTGGCAATGATGTGTCTCGGAGCAACCACAATGATGTGGTGACGGGGACTAACTGGGGCAGGGGAAGTTATGAAGTGTGGGTAGGAACCAGCAACCCAGCGACCCGTGTTAACTACACGCTCACGGTGACACCTTAAGCCGCACGCTAAATTATGGCCGTAGCCATGATCCATAGGCCGGGTGCATCCTATCCTTTGCAAATTTGACCCCCTCATCCCCCAACCCCTTCTCCCTGAGGGAGAAGAGGAGCCGGATTTCAAAGTCCATCTCCCTCAGGGAGAGGGATTTAGGGTGAGGGTCATACAACTGGGATGCACCCCCATCGGACATACATCTGTCATTCCCGCGCAGGCGGGAATCCATCTTGAGCGTCGTGTAACTCATGGATTCCCATTTCCACGGGAATGACGCTGATATGTCCTAAATTTCGTGACCATGGCTATAACTGGCCACCGCTCGGCTCTGAGGTCTGGCTATAGCCCTAAGTTTTTAGCGTCTATCTCTATTGGGCTAAATCTTGGTTCAATCTCTATTGGGCTAAATATCCGCTTCCCCTTCAAATAGAGTTTCTAGGGGTAAGGCATTGAGCTGGTGGGTTTCTTGGAGATAACGGGATAAGACCTCACTTTGGCCGTGGGTGGCATAGATGGTTTTGGCTCCGGTTTGAAGCGCGGTGTTAACTAAGCCCAGCCAATCGGCATGATCAGAAAGGACGAAGCCTCGCTCGTAGCCGCGCCGTCGCCGTGCCCCCCGAACGGCCATCCAGCCAGAGGCGAAGGCGGTTTGGGGGTGCGCGAAACGCTTCATCCAACTGGAGCGATGGCCGGAGGGGGGAGCCAGCACCAAGTCTCCCTGAAACTTGTAGGTACGCGGCATCTCAGAGGTTGAAATGGTAGGCACCATTTCGACCCCAACTTGGCGGTAAATTTCGTTGAGGGCATGGATGGCTCCATGGACATAGACGGGGCGATCGCCAAATTGCCGCAACTCGCTCAATTTCTGCAACTCGCCCAACACGCGCTGTGCCTTGCCAAACGAATAGCAAAAGAGAAGAGAAGGGCGATCGCCATCGCTTTGCCACCAATCATAAATTTGCTGGCCAATTTCTGCGCCCGTTTGCCAGCGATAAATGGGCAGCCCAAAGGTTGCCTCAGTAATAAAGACATCGCAGGGCACCACTTCAAAGGGGGCACAGGTAGGGTCTGTGCCTCGCTTGTAGTCTCCTGAAACGACCCATACCTCATCGTTAGACTCGACCCGAATCTGCGCCGAACCCAACACATGGCCAGCCGGATGGAAGGAAACCCACACCTCCCCAAACTTCAGCTTTTCACCATAGGTAACGCCTTGGAGGGAAATGCGATCGCCCAATCGTTTTCGCAAAATTCCTTCTGAAACAGCGGTTGCCACATACTGCTGTGACCCAGACCGGGCATGGTCAGCATGAGCATGGGTGATCAGCGCTCGATCGACCGGTCGCCAAGGGTCGATAAAAAAATCGCCCTTCGCGCAATACAACCCGTGGGATTGAACGGTGATCAACGCCATGGCTTAGCAACCCAAAGATTCGCGGGTATCGGCTCCGGTGGCGGGGTTGACGCCGCTGGCAGTCTTGCATAGCCCAATGACTTGCCCTCGGTCAAGCATTGCACCGCTAAAATCGGCTCCGGTCACAATCGCCCCTCTGAAGTTAGACTTCAGCATCATGGCAGAGGTAAGCACGGCGTCTGTGAGGTCAACCTCTGCCAAGTTAGAGAGGTAGGCAATGCCATCGCTAAAATTAGCCCCTTGCAGGTTAGCCTGTTTCAAATCAGAGCCATTGAAAACCGCACCCCGGAGGTCGGCATTGGCAAAGTTGGCTCCTTGCAGCTTGGCATCACTAAATTCTGCCTGCACAAGGCTTTGCCCAGAATAGTCTTTTGTGGTGAGTTGAACATCATCAAAAGCGCGGATAGCCGCAGAGCTAGCCGCCTCGGCGACGGGCATTCTCCAACCCCAACAACAGATCAAGGTGATGAGCAAACCTAACAAAAAACGCATGGCAACAGGCTATCTCCGGCAGTACATCGCCTCAAAACATTAACATTTTTTAAGCATTCCTCATACCTTCTCAACCTGAGCCGTCTGGGCAGGATAAGGGGGCATGGTCGAAAAGATGGATCGAAAAGATGGATCGAAAAGATAGGTCGAAGAGGTGGAATAAAATCTGAGGTTGACGGTTGGGGCAATGGCTAGTAGGTGCAGTTTCCTGGCAGGGAGGCTGATTGAGGCTTGCAAGCCTCAATCAGCCTCCATTTCCCAGATTCTATTTCCCAAATTCCACTTCCCCGTCAGGGGTGCTTAGGCGCGGGGACTGGGCGTGCGATCGCAGAATCGTCGGTTAAACCACTGCAAAAATTCTTCGTCAGTATGGAGGCTTGCCGTGCGTCCGGTGCTGGGGTCATAGATCATGTAGTAGGGCTTACCGTGGCGATCGTAGGTTTGCCAGATGGCCGGTTTGTAGCCCTGCAAGAGACGACAGGAGAGCGATCGCCCTAATTGCCGCAGCCAGCGCTGCACGGGGGGCAGGTCAGTATAGGGTTCGACCTGGGCTTCGGGGATCAATTCGAGCTGCTTATATCGCACCCATTGAGGACGCATAGGGGATTCTCCAAATCGCGATGTGTGAGGTCGGCTTGAGGCTAATTATGAGGCTAATTAGCGGCTAAACGGGAGGAGGTGCAGGGGGCTGAATCCAGCTTTGCTGTCGATCACTTCAGGGTTCTTCAAATCTAGTCAGGGGAATTTCGCAGACCGCCACGAAAGTTCAAGCTCAAAAGCTTTTATCATGAGAGAAAGGTAAAGTTTTGTGAGCAAGCTTCGTGTGGCATGGGGAGGCAGCGATCGCCCACCCTGCACTATGCTAACAACAACCTCGATCCATTGCCTGACTAGGGGCTGGTGGGAATATTGCTAGTGTGCCCATTTTTGCGCGCCGCACAAACTTGCGAATCAATCTTTAAGTAAACCGTTCAGTTGTGAAGAAACTATGCAAGATCAGGTCGTTGTGATTGTTGGCGCAACCGGTGGTATTGGCACGGCGCTGGCTCAGAAATTAGCTCCTACGGGTGCCAAGCTGGTGTTGGCAGCTCGACGGGGCGATCGCCTCACTGCCCTGTCGCAGGAATTGGCGATCGCAGGGGCACGAAATGTCGCCATGGTGCCCACTGACATCACCGACCCTGCCCAAAGCAAAGCATTGATGCAAAAGGCCGTTGATCAGTTTGGCAAGGTTGATGTTTTAGTCAACAGTGCCGGGGCTGGCATTCTCAAGCAATATAACAAATTAGAGCCAGCTGACTGGGATGCCATGCTCGACCTCAATCTCAAGGGCAGTTTCTACACCTGCCAAGCCGCCGCTGATGTCATGAAAGAACAACGCAGCGGCCATATCTGCAACGTGATTGGCATTTTGGGCAAACACCCGATGGTGATGGGGACGGCTTACTGTGCTTCTAAGTTTGGGGTGGTAGGGTTTAGCAAATGCATGGCCGACGAACTAAAGCGCTTTGGCATCAAGTTTACGCTGTTCTACTTTGGGGGCATCGACTCAGCTTTTTGGGATACGGCTGGGCTGAAGGTCGATCGCAGCAAAATGCTGCGCCCCGAAACGGCGGCTAACGCCATCCACTTCGCCCTTTCCCAAGAACCGCAAGCGATTCCCTTTGAGATCAATATCCAACCTGAAAGCCATCTCTTCTTCTAGAGTTTTCTTCTAGAGTTTTCTTCTAGAGTTTTCGTATTTGGTCACAGCAAGAAGTAGAGCTTATTGCGAATACCTGCTATCCCAGTACTACTAGCACAGGGATGGGTGAAGCTCCTGTGGAGAGGGCTGAGGATTACCCAACAGAGTACATAGTTCAGCAACGGCATTCTTGCCTTGCAGCCGCATGGTCTCCAAGAAACTGAACATCATGGCTACGAGTT
>Ga0105049_10005324_pt1 | contig 14996 bp, 8 predicted proteins | sample MAT06_FD_78087 | JGI IMG/M metagenome (GOLD analysis project Ga0105049, IMG submission 78087) | Freshwater microbial communities from Lake Fryxell liftoff mats and glacier meltwater in Antarctica - MAT-06 | ecosystem: Environmental > Aquatic > Freshwater > Ice > Liftoff microbial mat | place... | reverse complement strand
GATGGGCTCAGGGACGGTTGTCCGTGTCGCGACCCAGCACGGCCACCACGCGATTGGCCGCGATGTGGATCCACTCGCAGTGCTGATGGCGAGGGTCTGGACATCTCCTACCGATCCAAATAGCCTTCGCGAGGCGGCAGCGCAGCTCGTGGATGAAGCCTGGCATCTCGCCCCTGACGTGCTCTCGCTCCCTTGGATTGACGAAGACCCACCGACGCAGGCATTTGTCGATTATTGGTTCGACGTCCCTCAACAAGACGCGCTGCGCAGATTGAGCTTTCTCCTTTCTTCACTTCACACTGCAGAGAGTGATGCACTGCGCCTCGCGCTGAGCAAAATCATCGTCACCAAAGACCGTGGCGCCTCGCTGGCGCGCGACGTCTCGCACAGCCGCCCGCATCGTGCGTTTTCCCACAACACATACCTTGTCTACGATGGCTTCTTACAAGCAGTCAATCGACTCGCTCGCCGCCTTGAAGCAGAACCGCCCCCTGGCAACGCTGACACCGCACTAGGCGATGCTCGAGCGCTTCATCTGCCCGATGGCTCGGTCGATGCGGTTATCACATCGCCACCCTATTTGAACGCAATCGACTATCTTCGTGGTCATCGGCTAGCACTTATCTGGCTCGGACATCAAATTGGCACGCTCCGCACTATCCGTGGCGAAAGCATCGGAGCTGAACGGGCCCCTCACGCCGATGCTGATGCTGAACTCGTTCCATTCGTGATGCAGCAGATGAAGCTTGGTGGACCGCTGCCACGACGTGAGCACCGCATGATCGAGCGGTACATCCTTGATCTCTCCACGATGCTCCACGAGATCCATCGCGTGTTGCGCCCTGGTGGCCGGGCTATCTTTGTGATTGGGAACTCGAGTATTCGCGGCATCTTTGTCAAAAACTCTCTCGCTATCTCCACACTTGCCCGCACACTTGGTCTTCGTCAACTACGACACCGACAGCGCACTCTCCCTGCATCACGGCGCTATCTTCCACCGCCAGCAACAAGTGGCAGCACGTTTTTGGAGCGTCGTATGCGCACCGAGATTATTTTGAACTACGTGCGCTGATAGTGTACATCCGTGGAGAAGGAGCACGGCGTGCCAACTTCGCGTCCACCAATCGAGCAGATTACGCATACGTTTCAGCGACTTCTCGCCGGTGAGCCCGACGCCTCTGCTGATCTTATTGAGTTGCTCCTCGAGCCGCTCATCGCCGAATTACGCCGTTCTGTCCCTCAGTTCCCCGACCGTGATCTGCTCTCCGATGTTGTCACGGACTCCCTCCTGAAGTTCGTTCAGGACCCGGCGCGCTATAACGCTGATAAGCGAGGCCTGTGGGGATTTCTCACGATGGATGCGCGTGGCGATTTGCTTAACCTCTTGAGAGCCGAGAGGCGAAGACACGGGCGCGAAATCAGGTTCGACCCTGTCGCACATGACTTGCCCGATGGGAATAGTGATATAGAGGAGGCGATCGTTCGCAAGCTTGTTCCAGCAGGGCTTCCCGATGGTGTCGAGTCTGAAGCCTTAATGCAACAGCTTCGCACAGAGGTTTCTGATGAAGGCGATTGGCACGTGCTGATGCTGATGGCACAAGGCGAAAAAGCGACGGCGGTCTTCGCAAGTGCGCTCGGTATCCTTGATCGGCCTTTCGTGGAGCAGCAGAAGCTCGTCAAGCGAGCCAAGGATCGCCTCCGCGTGCGCCTGAAGCGGTGGGGAGTGGAAATCTCATGATCGGAAAGCCATCAGAGGCGCTCGTCCGGGCAGCGCGCAGAGCCGGTGCGCAGCCTTTCTTCCTCGCACATGTCTTTGCGGTGTATCAAGACTCCAACAACCTTGATGAGTCGGCCCTGGCGCACTTGTTAGGCTGTGCGGAAAACAATCTTCCGCGCCTCGCATTGTGTCACCGCCCGGCAGCGGAATCGGAAGCATTCCGAGCAGAGGTTAATCATCTCGCCAGCCGCTTCCAGCTCGATAGTGTGCAGCTCGCGTCAATTATTCGGCAGGTTGATGCGCTTCAGGCTCTGCGCTATCACCTGGCAACGGATGCGCAGGGATCAGGCATGCTGCGAGCCGCGCGCGACCGTGACGAGCTCGAACAGAGCAAGCAGGAAAACGACGATGACTGAGGCGTGGCTCGCTCAAGCTGCCGACTCCTTCTGGTCACTCACCAATGTCATGCCGCCGCCACCGCGCGATCTGGGGCGTGTCGCTAGTCTTCGCCTTGCACTCAGCCTGGTCTCACTTCCGAAGCTGAATGTGGCAGGTATTGAGCGCTGGCTTGCTCGGCGGCAGGCTCCATACCGCTTTCTCTGTCAAAACCGTGCACTTTGTGGATGTATTGTCGCTACGCGCGGCCACGGCCTCCTCTTCATCGACTCAGAGGATGACATTGACGAGCAGCGATTTACCGTCGCCCACGAAGTCGCACACTTCCTTCTGGACTATGAGACCCCACGCCAGCACGTGCTTGATCTTTTTGGGGAGACGATCCGGCCAGTGCTTGACGGTGAGCGGGCGCCGACGAGCGAAGAGTGGATCGATGCCGTGCTTAGCCGCATGACACTCGGCGTGTTCACAAACATGATGGCGCGGGGAGCACAGGGGGGAATTGACCAGGGCTCCATCCTCCGCGCTGAGGAGCGGGCCGACCGGCTTGCGCTTGAACTCCTGGCGCCTAGTGAAGCTGTGCTCGCGCATCTCCCGGCTCACACACTATCACCCTTCGAGCGCGTGAGTCAGACGGTTGAGCTCCTGGTGGACGTGTATCGCCTTCCACGTTTGGTCGCTCGCCCCTACGCAGCCGCGCTGATCCCCCAGGCTAAACAGCCATCAATGGCAGAGTGGCTTGGACTTTGAGTCGCACTGTGGCAGGTGATCCGGGATAAGAAAGCAGTAGGGTACGCCAAGAAAGATCGACGGAAATAAACTCGACAAGCGCAGCAGAATACAATTGTCAAAAGAGTCGCACTTTTGATTTGATCGCGGAATAAGAATGCAGAAGCCAATGACACAAAGTAATGCTATTCGGAGGATGCGATGACAACCGCGCCTGGCAGCCGAAACAATCAAGTAAATGACAACGAGCCGATCATTGGCGCGGACACTTTCTCCACCGCTTATGGCGAGCCCCTTCATGCAACGCTCAATATTGACTCCTGGCAGACCGGGGGCGATCTCGAGGGGCTGTATGAGCGGCTGACCGCTGAGGTTGAGAGCGGAGTAGCTATCGAGAACGCGCAGCGCGACACAATCCGGCGGGAGTTCTTTCCACGCCTGCGCACGCGTCCGGGCGCCCCCTCGGTAGCTGGGTGCTATCGGGCAACTCCCGACGACCTACGTCGTGTTCACCGTTCACTCCTCTTCAATGGCGCCGTTGAAGCGTGCGACGGCACAAGTGTGGAACACGACACGCTACCGGTGACAATTACCCAGATCGGTATCTGCCTTGTCTCCTACCAGGGCGACCAAGGCTCCTGGGCCCAGCGGCTCTATCGCCGCGACCTGCGAGCAACTACCGGAAACGCCCTCGACGACCTGCTCGCACTCCTAGAAAACCGGTCGAGGCGCGGTAGTACCGACGCTGACGAGCGCGGTCGGCTCAGCGAGATGGCCCGGCGTGGCATTATGACGTACGCCGAGCGGGCCATCCTTGCTCGCAAATCGACGGCGCCCTGGCGTATGGGCCACGGCAACCCGACACCCTATGAGCTCCTGACTGGCTCTGGAAGCATGGAGTTGCTGGTGCAGGGCATGGACGTGATGCGCGAGCTCATTCTCCAACATCGCAAGGTGCTCTTCGTACCGAGTGCGCCTGGCGACCGAAACTGGATCACCTTAGGGCACGCGCTGGCGCCGCTTGAGTACGTGGTCATTGATACGCACCTGCAAAATATGCTCCGCGTCGTAGATGGGCCTGACGGTGGGCGAGGTGGCCATTACAGCAAGGAATACGCGCAAAAGGTGCGCGATTTCTGCGCAGAGGTCGGCCCCCGCATTGTGTTCGGCGTCTACCGTGCGTCGCATGCTGGGCCACCACAACTTTTTTATGCACACGTTGACCATGTGCACGAGGCAGCGCTGATCGCGATGGCTGACAGCGTCCTACAGGAACATCGAGGCTTCCCAATGCTGATTGACCTGGCCGATATGATCTGCCGAACAACCTTTGGCAATGACATCTTCAACAACGCGGTCCAGATGGCCTATGCGCACGCTGGCGCGCCGTTCCGTTTTCTGAACGAGCGCATGACTCGCGGGTAAGTCGCTGAGCTTGTACAGGAGTATTGTCATGAACCAGCTGAGCTTCAACGAGATGGATGCCGGGACCGCCGGGCTGCAGCAGGCGGAAGATCCGTTTACCGCACTTCCCTCTGAGGTCTTCGCCTCGATCGATGCCGATGCCGAGCAGGTTGGGGGCGTGTGGAAGGAGCCTGCCGAATATGAGGGTTCGGTCGGGCGCACGATGTTCGATACGCCGTCCAGTGAGGATAACAGCCTCACCGTGCTGCTCCCACGTGAGAGCATGGAGCTCGTGCCAGCCCAGTCGCTCGTGCGTATCAACAGCGTCCAGGACAAGCGCTCGTACCTCGCGGTCGTGATCAAAGGGCCATTCGCTGAGCCGGATGGTATTCGCGGCGATGCGCCGATCGTTGTGACGACCACCGTGAAAGGCGGCATCTTTATGCCAAAGTTTCACGGCCGTGTGCAGGTGGAGATGCTCGGGGAAGAAGTGCATGGCGTGTTGATGCCGCCGCGCTTCCGGCCGCTGCCGAACAGCCCAGTCTTCGCCCTCGACAGTGCTCAGACAGAAGCTGTCCTCAAGGTAGGAGGCGACATCCGCCTTGGCCTTGCCGTCGGCCACGAGGACTTGCAGGTAAACGTCCCTGCTGACCGCAAGTCGGTATTGCCTCGCCACGTTGGCATCCTGGGCACCACAGGCGGCGGTAAGTCAACGACCGTGTCTGGCCTCGTGAACAGTTTCCAGCAGGCTAGCCTCGCCACGGTGCTTATCGACACCGAGGGCGAGTACACGATGATCAACGAGCCAACGTCCGACAAGAGCATGCTCGCTGCCCTCGAGCGCCGCGGCCTGAAGCCGGATGGTGTCCGGCAGACCCACATCTATCACCTCGTTGGCCGCACGACGACCAACCCGCGCCACAAGCTGCAGACAAGCTTCTGCCTGACCTTCGAGAAACTTTCACCATACCTCGTTATGGAACTGATGGAGCTTAGTGGCGCGCAGGAGGAGCGGTATCTGCGGGCGAATGATGTCACGAAGCGCGTCCTACAGGAGCTGAAGATTTCGCCACAGCCGGGCGAGGACACTTCCCGCTTCGTTGAGCTCGATGAGATGGAGGAGGGGTATCCGCGCATGACGCTCGCTCATATCTATGACATCATTGCGGCGTGTGCCCAGCTCGTCGATAAGGCAGAGGATGGGATCGAGTTCTACGCACGCGGTTTCAATGGGAAGAAAGAGGAAGTGCTGGCGGCGATCAAGAAGGCGATCCACTCCGAAGGAAGCAAGAAAAGTGAAGGCTCGCTTCCCGGTAATGCCATCAGCTGGCGTGCCCTTCAGGGCAAACTTGGGCGCATCCGGCGCCTGAAGATCTTCGACAACCCTGAGGCGAAGCCGCTCGACTACAAAGCACTGACGACGGCAGGACAGGTAGCGATCATCGACCTGAGCGACACCGACTCGCCCCGTATCAACAACCTGGTCATTGCTGAGTTGCTCCGGGGCATCCAGCAGCAACAGGATGAGAACTACAGTGCAGCAGAGCTGGCTGGTCGGCAACCCGGCCGCACGATGGTGATAATCGAAGAGGCTCACGAGTTCCTCTCGGCCGAGCGCATCAAGCAGATGCCCGTGCTCTTCCAGCAGGTTGCCCGCATCGCCCGCCGCGGCCGCAAGCGCTGGCTCGGGCTGACCTTCGTCACCCAGCTGCCGCAGCACCTGCCCGATGAAGTGCTGGGCCTGATCAACAACTTCATCCTGCACAAGATCGCCGACGCCGGCGTCATCAACCGGCTAAAGCGCTCCATTGGCGGCATCGACGAAGGTCTCTGGTCACGTCTGCCGAGCCTCGCACCGGGTCAGGCGATCGTCTCGATGACGAGCATGACCCGCCCGCTCCTGGTGGCCATCGACCCAACGCCCTGCAAGCTCCGTATGGTGGACTAAGCCGGCACGTAGACGTACTTCGACGAACAAAGGGCCTCTGGAAGCGACAACACCATGACAACATTCCTCTCCCAAGGCATCGACTATCTGGGCTTTCTGGACGCGAAGCTGCGTGACCTACAGGGGTACGCGACGCTTGCGCACGAGCTCATCCAGAACGCCGACGATGCCGAAGCAACCCAGATGTCATTTGATGTCCGTGATGAGGCTCTCGTCGTCGAGAACACCAGCACCTTTAGTGACTGCGGCGAGGTCGAGGCCGACGAGTGTCCGTGGAAAGATCCTTCTGCACGCGGCCATCGGTGTGACTTTCACCGCTTCCGCAAGGTCGCAGGCGGTGATAAACGCGAGCAGGATGATACTACAGGCGCATTCGGCATCGGCTTCATATCGGCCTATCAGATAACAGATCGCCCTGAGTTGCTCTCTGGATATCGCCACTGGATTATTCGGCCTGAGGCCGAGGAACAGCAGCGCATTGAGGTGGTGCCCGTTGTGGGCGAGCCGCTCAAGTGCACCCAATTCTTTTTGCCCTGGGCCTCCGATGAAATGAGTCGTCTGCGTCAGCGCCTGCGCATCCAGACGGTGCGAATGCCAGAGACAGCAAGCACATTCATTGACGTGCTCACGCAAACGCTGCCCAATGCGATCCTCTTCCTGAAGCATGTGCGCCACATTGAGCTGCGCCGCAATGGCGCGGTCGTGACAACCATCCAACGGATCGACGACGGGGAGCAAGTGGTTGTGCAAAGCGGCGAGGATCTGTGCTTGTGGCGCATCCTCCGCGGCTCTTTTGACGCAGAGGCAGCTCGCCTGAAGGAAAGCTACCCTGGCCAGATCGAGCAGAAACGCACGGCACGCATCACTGTTGCCGTTCCCGAACAGGCCATCAACCTCAACGGCCTGTTCTGCGCCTGTCTTCCTACAGAGCAGCACACCGAGCTGCCGTTCCACATCAACGCTGACTTCTACCCCTCGACTGACCGCAAGCGCATTCTGCTCACGGACGATCACCAGGGGGCATGGAACCGGGCTGCGATCACCGAGGCTGCCAATCTCGTTGCGTCTGCGCTGTCGTCTCTGCCTCAACTGCTGGGCCGTGAGGCGCTGTGGGAACTCCTGGATCGGCTCAAGAAGGTGCACGACGCGGCGAGCGGCGGCCAGGTTGACCCCGTGTTCAAAGCATTCTGGGTCGCCGCTCAGCCCCATATCAAAGCCTCTCCAGTCGTCGCGCTGTGGCCCGATGGGTGGAGAAAACCGACTGAAATCCTTCTGCTGGAGCAGGAGGAAGAAGAGGCCGCTCTTCCTCTCCTCGGCGCCATGGGTTTCAACATCGTCCACCCGGACCTGCGGCGGTACTTCACACTGCTGCGCGCCGTCGATGTGCGAGTGCTTGGACTAGCGGAGCTTGTCCAAGCTCTAAAGGCAGCAGGTCTTGACAAGGAATTGGAGTTAGACGAGGCGCCTGAATGGATCCGATCGCGTGAGGCTCGTGAACTGCTCAGCCGGGAGGTTGCTAGCCTCAGCGACCAGCGTGTAAAACGCGAAGTGCTTGAACTGGCCCGGCGGGAGATTCGTAAGTGCGCGATAGCGCTCGCCCGCGATGGCTGGCTCTGTAGGCCAACGACTCTGTTTAACCCATCGGAAAGCGTTGCCGCGATGCTCGTGTCGCTTGACCTTGAGGATGTCCTGATCGCTGACGATAACCCTCCTGGCATCGTGGCCCTCGTTGAGACACTCACGCCCGCCCACATGCTCAGCGTACTTGAGCGGGTGAAGGAGGTAAACTGTGAGCATTTCGAGAAGCTGTGGCGAGAGCAAAAGACGATCATCTTCGACATCGTCGATTGGTTCGCCGGGCAGAGCCAGGCTGTTCTCGCCGACGAGACACTCAAGGCACGACTTCGTGCTTTGCCGATCTGGCCTTCAGGCGAAGCGCTATTCCCACTTGACGATCTCTACGTCTCCGGCAAGTTTGAAGATCCTCTTGGACTAGCCTCCCTGCTTGACCGAGACATGCGCCGAAACCGGCAAGATTTTCTCAGAGGTCTTGGCTACAGGTGGCTCACGATCGAGCGGTACGCCCGCGAGCTCGTTCCGCAAGCTCTGCAAGACCAGGACGCGGTTGGTGCTGATGCTCGCCGCGCCCTGATTCTTCTCTTCGCCGAGGAGCTGAGCAAGCTCCTCGATGATACGGAGACGCGTGATGCCCTCTCCCGGTGCCCTCTGGTTGAGTGCCAGGACGGGGTCTTCCGCAAAGGAAAGGACGTCTACTTCGAAACCACTGGTGTGGTCGAGACCCTCGGTGACGTGCCTCTTGCCCGGTTGCTGCCAGAACGTCTTGAGGCTATGCGCGATCTGTATCGGTGGCTCGGCGTCGCCGACGAACCGCGTCTAGCTGACATCTTGCAGCGCCTTACCCCTATCGTGGCTACTCCGCCCACTGCAGAAAGTCGCCAGGTCGTTGGGCAAATCTTCCGGCACCTCAGTAGCAGGAAGATTGAGGCGGGCGAGCCGGTGCTGCAAAGACTGCGCGGGGTGCGCTGGCTGCCAGCCCGGGAAGATGGCTCCCGCTGGTTCGCACCGAACGAAATTTACGCGGTCTATCAGGACTATCTGTTCGCCTCGCAGGCGAAATTCCTGGCCTTTGACCGGCGTCTACAAATACAGGGCCGCGACTTCCTCGAACTCCTGGGGGTCCAGCTCAGCGCGACGCCACTCCAGGTAGTAAAGCATCTCCAGTGGGCAGCCGGCAACAGTCAGCCGGTCAACCTTGAAGTCTACCGGTTCCTAAACGAGAAGGCCGAAGACCTGTCCATCCTCCAGCTCCGGGGATGTGCCTGTCTGCTCCTCGAAGGTGTGGGGCATGTCACACCTACCGACGCTTTCTGGAGCGATCACCCCTATGGGCGGTATCGTTACCGTCTGACGACCGAGTTACGCAGCTACGAACGGCTCTTCACGCGGCTCCAGGTACGTGAAAGCCCAACGCCGGCTGATGCGCTCCTCGTCCTAGAGGAGCTTGCGGCCACTTTTCAGCAATCAGGGGCGCCTCTCGATGAGCACGCGCAGGGCGTGCTGCTCGCGTGCTGGCAGCAGTTGAACGAGGCACTGGAGCGCGGTAAGTTGGCCGAGGATGCGCTGGCTTCCCTTCGCATGCTGCCGGTCATCCCCACTGAGGATTTCAACCTGCGGGCACCAGATGAGATGTTTCACGATGACCGCCCAGGTCTCGCCGAGCGCTTCAAGGGCTTCAAGGGCTCCTACACCGTCGCCCGTATGCTCGGTTCCTGGCGTGCGATGGAGTCTGCCGGCGTTCGTCCGCTGAGCAAGGCTGTGGACGTGTCGCTCGTCGAGTATGAGTTGCCCGAACCGGCTGAGGACGTGGCAGCGCTCCTTCGTGACCGACGGCAGCTAATCTACCGCGTGATCGAGGCGATCAAGGGAGGGAGCGAGCAGGTTTACGAACTCGAGCTGCTCGACCGCATCCAGGTCGAGCGTGTCGTCAATCTTATCATCCAGTACACGGTTCATGGTACTGGCTCACAGGAGTGGACGAGTGAGGCTGAGCAAGTACCGGCCCATCTCGACTCGGAGCGCAAGATCATCTACATTCAGCGGCAGACATCCGCACTACAGTGGCCGGCGCTGGCGCGAGCTCTCGCCGTGGCGCTCGACCCTCACGGCGATCCGGTGCAGCTAGCTACTGGCCTCAAGGAGGTATTGAGCGCACCATCAGTGTCAGACGCGAGCCAGATCCTTACGATGCTCGGCTACGCACAGCTCGTCGTTGTGGAGCCGACAACGGTTGAGCACGATGTGGTGGGCCTTGGTGCCAAAGCTCATCACCCTGCCGAAGCCAACCACTCATCGGACGAGCCGGAATCAGACGACGATGACGCAGACGCCGGAGTTGGCGCTGCTAAAGCAGAGAGCCGTCAGGAAGCACGGTCGGCGGCACAAACGCAGCAACACGCGAGCGGGCAGGCGGCGCCAGGGACAAGCGGCGAAGGTAGCGCCGTAAGTGGGCAGGGCACCTCCACAACGAGTGGAAGCAGCGCTGTTGGCGGTCAGGGCGCCGCCTCTGCAAACGGACGCAACGGAGCTGCGGAGGCCGGTTACAACAACGGTGCTGCTCAGGGCACCGCAGGCGCAGCTCAAACGGGCTCGGGCGGAGGTACTACCTCGCCCAGCAACCACTCGGGGCAGACCACCGGAACTGGTCAAGCCGGTGCTGAGGGCGTATCTAGGAATGGCGCGGGCGCAAGTAGCACTGCTGGTGGCGACAACAACCAGGCCCACTCCGACAGCGCGCAGCGTCAACGGGGAAGGTTGCGGACATACGTCACACCTGCGGGCGCGAGCAGCACGACCAACGGGAGCGCAATGGCTGCTCGGATAAGTGCCATCGACCAAGCTGGTATTGCGCATGTGCTTCAGTATGAGCGTAAGGTGGGCCGCTATCCAGAGGAGATGCCGCACGAGAACCCAGGCTTCGATATCAAGTCTCGTGACATCGCTGGCATCGTGCGATACATCGAGGTGAAGTCAGTCGCGGGCTTGTGGGACAGCCAGGGAGTGGGTCTGTCAGCTACCCAGTTCCGCGAGGGTCACGTCGTTGCAGAGCAGTACTGGCTCTACGTGGTCGAGCGCGCAGAGCACACCGACGCACGAATTTATCGTATCCAGGATCCGACACGACGCATAGACCAGTTCTTCTACGACAATGGATGGCGCGAGCTGGCAGAGGGCGAGGAAGAACTAGCGAGCGAACTGGCTGGTAGTTCAGACACCGAGGAGCATAGCTGATGAGCATTGATACAATTACCCTCGAGCAGCTCTGGAGCGAGGTAGGCTTCACGCCGAACGAGAACCAGCGGCGCGCCATCGAGCACATCGACTGCCCGCTCTACCTGCCCGCCGGCCCTGGCTCGGGCAAGACGCGCGTGCTCCTCTGGCGCACCCTCAACCTCCTCGTCTTTCACGATGTGGGACCCGAAGAGATCTTCCTCGCGACGTTCACCGAGAAGGCGGCGCTCCAGCTGCGCGAGGGCCTGCGTGCGCTCCTGGGGCACGTCACGACGCATACAGGCACTCCCTACGATCTCTCGAAGATGTACGTGGGCACGCTCCACTCGCTCTGTCAGCGTCTGGTCGGCGACCGGCGCTTCTACCCCAAGCGGCAGCGTGGCACGAGCCTGACCCTCCTCGACGATCTAGGTCAATACATCTACATGCGCAAGAAGCGCCACTGGAACGACTTCGCCCTCGCCGGCGGCTTCCTCGGCGACGCCAATGAGCAGATCAACGCCTTCTTCTCCGGCAAGCCCTCGCTCTCGCAGCACAACGCCGTCACGAGCTGCATTGGCCTCTTCAATCGTTTCTCGGAGGAGTGTCTCGATCCAGATGTCGCCCTCGCCCGCGCGACTGACCCGCATCTTCGGGCGCTCCTCCTGATGTACAAGCGCTACGTCGCCTCGCTACAGCCGAATAGCGCCGCACAGCGCACCGACTTCGCGCTCCTCCAGCAGCGCGCTCTGACCGTACTCGAAAGCTTCCCCGGTGCCAACCAGGTGTTCAAGCACGTCATCGTGGACGAGTACCAGGACACGAATACCGTCCAGGAGCGGATCTACTTCACCCTGGCCGGCGGCCACCGGAACTTCTGCGTGGTGGGCGACGATGACCAGGCCCTCTACCGCTTCCGCGGCGCCACGGTCGAGAACTTCGTCGAGTTCCCCGAGCGCTGCGCGCGCCACCTCCATGCGACGCCGACGAAGATTCCGCTGGCAACGAATTACCGTTCTCGTGAGCAGATTGTCGGCTTCTATACGAGCTTTATCGAGCAGTGCAACTGGCGCAAGGAGAGCGGTGTCGGGCACTATCGTGTGGCGGACAAGAACATCCGAGCCCACAGCAGCGACACGCGGGCTTCAGTTGTTGCCAGCACACCTGGGAAGCCCGAGATTGTTGCCGAGGAGATCGCCCACTTCGTGCGTGAGCTCATCGACGCCGGCAAGGTTGAGAACGCGAACCAGGTAGCCTTCCTCTTCCCATCCCTCAAGAGCGAGAATGTGCGCCGCATGAAGGACGCGCTGGAGGCCGAGGGTCTGTTGGTCTACGCGCCGCGCGCTGGACGCTTCTTGGAAGTCGAGGAGTCCGTCGCGATGTTCGGCCTCTTCATGCAAGTCTTTGGGCGGCCCGCCCAGGGCGCCTTCCCGGGCCAGGACTACAATGACTTCCTCGGCTGGCTCGACGAGATCGACCTGGAGGGCAAGCGGCTGATGCGGGCCGACCCGCAGCTTGCCCAGTTCGTCGCCGCCCAGCGCGTCGAGCTCCAGCGGGTGCTAAGCGACTACCGCGCGCTGATGCAGGTCGTGCAGCGGAATGGATGGGACCCCAAAGCACCGTACGACCCGGCAACGATGAAGCGCCCTCTGGCCAGCGCGCCTGGCCTCTCGGACGTTGCGCGGCGCCCGATCACCAGCACGTACTTTGAGCAGATCGTCAAGCAGCGCATCGACGAAGGCCGTCCGATGGATCTGGGCTACTTCATCAGCCGGGCGACCTCAGTGGACTGGAACGTCCTCGACCTCTTCTACCGGCTCTGCGGCTTCGGCCACTTCAAAGCGATGTTCGGCCTGGCCCAGCGGGGTGAGGACGAGGGTCCGATCTGCAACCTCGGCCTGATCTCGCAGTATCTTGGCCGCTTTCTGGACGAGTACGCGCCAATCATCACCGCCAGCTTCCTCGATGGCGACAAGTTCCAGCGCGTCCTCTTCTCCTCCTACCTGTTCGCCCTCTTCCGCCGGAGCGAGTCGGAGTATGAGGACGCCGAGGACCCGTTCCCGAAAGGCCGCATCCCCTTCCTCACCGTTCACCAGTCGAAGGGGCTGGAGTTCCCGGTCGTCGTCCTCGGCAACCTCCGCAAGGACGACAAAGGGCCGCAGAAGGTCGAGACGATCGTCAAACCGCTCCTCGACCGTGAGGGTGAGCCCCTGGGCCGCATGGGCGAGTTCGACATCATGCGCATGTTCTACGTGGCGCTCTCCCGCGCCAAGAACCTGCTCGTCCTCGCTCACTTCAAAGGCGCGGGGCAGCGCATCAACCCTCCATTCCAGACGCTCCTTAGCACCGGGGGCGTCGTCCGTATCCCTGGCTTTGATATCAGCACGGTGCCCGAGGCGAAGCTGGAGAGTGAGGAGCTTGCCCGCAACTACTCCTACACGGGCGACTATCTGAGCTACCAGAAATGCCCGCGCCAGTACATGGTCTTCCGGCGCTACGGCTTCGTCCCGTCGCGCACCCAGACGATGATGTTCGGCAGCCTTGTCCACCAGACCCTGGAGGACCTGCACCAGTACCTGATTGCCCAGAGGAGCCAGGCATGACGACGACACCGACGCCGGCAATGGACTCAATCGAGGAGCTCATCCGCCGCTTCTTTGAGGAGAACTTCGAGCTGCTGCGCCTGGAGGGCGGGCGCTCGCTCGCCCCGGAGGTGAAGGAGGCCGCCTGGCAGCAAGTACGGTTATACTGGCTGAAGCTCCAGGAGGTGGCGACGAAGGTCACCGATACCGAGGTGAAGCTGAACCTGCCGGGCCAGATGACGCCGAAGGGCCGCAAGTTTGGGATCGAGGGCGTGGTCGACATCATCCGCGAGGATGGCCGGACGACCATGTACGATATTAAGACCCACGACCTTGAGACGATCCGCGGCAACCTGGACCTGTACGAGCAGCAGCTGAACGTCTACGCCCACATCTGGCGCCACCTTCAAGGCCAGGAGCTCGACGAGACCGCGATTATCTCGACGAGCTTCCCATCCGCGCTCAAGGAGGCCCTGAGCAGCGGCATCCCCGGCCACCTGGAATTCGAACTCGAGCGCTGGGATCCGATCGTCCGCATTCCCTTCAGCGACGAACGACTGGAGGAGACGATCCGTCACTTCGGCGCGATCGTGGACGCGATCGAGGACGGCGAGTTTGATCCAGTGCCGGTCGAGCGGCTCCAGAGTCGCCAAGCTGGCATGAAGGCGAACTTCGCCACCCAGGTCTGCATCAACTGCGACGCGCGCTACTCCTGCGACTCGTTTCGCGGCTACTATACCCAACAATCGCGGCGCGTCGCTGACCCGGCTCTCGCCTACCTTACAGACACTTCCTCCGACATCGAGCTCACCGACCGCCTCATCGCTGGTCTCGACGCGATGCCGGTGGTCATCGAGTGAGCAGCGTGGCGGGGCGTTGTCCGATGCTCGACGACGAATGACCAGCTGACAATATACCCACGGAGCGCTACGCGTATGAGCTTCCTCGACATGTTCCGGGTCAACAAGATCAAGGCGGAGCTGGATCAGACCAGAGCCGATCGCGACACGCTAAAGGCGACGCTCTCCGACACTGAGCACCTGGAACATTACGAACTGCAGAAAGCGATCGCTGAACTGGCCAGGAAGAAACAGGAGCTGGAGCAGGCGATTGCAGGCCTGGATGTGACGCATTCGAAGCGGCGCCAGGGGCACGACCGGGAGATCGCCGAGCTTGAGCGCCAGATGAAGGAGAAGCGCAAAGACCTGGTGCTCATGGACGACGAGATCCTCCTTCAGTCGTTCGGCTTCTACCAGCCGAAGTACGATCTGGCAAACGCTGAGGCCTACAAGGCCAGGTTGGATCAGATCCGGGCCGAGCAGGCGGCGCTGATCAAGAGTGGCCGGGCTACCAACAGCCCGACCAACTGGACCGTGAACAACAGCGCCAAAGAGGGCGAGCGGATGATCAAGGACAACGTGAAGCTGATCGT
>Ga0105049_10005322_pt1 | contig 14999 bp, 9 predicted proteins | sample MAT06_FD_78087 | JGI IMG/M metagenome (GOLD analysis project Ga0105049, IMG submission 78087) | Freshwater microbial communities from Lake Fryxell liftoff mats and glacier meltwater in Antarctica - MAT-06 | ecosystem: Environmental > Aquatic > Freshwater > Ice > Liftoff microbial mat | place... | reverse complement strand
GTTTCTCTGCCTCCTAATATCATTATCAGATTTTTTTCAAATGATTCTAATGCAACTATAAGCGAATCTATATTCGTCGCTTTCGAATCATTGTAAAATTTTACTCCGTTTAACTCCCTCACAAACTCTATCCGGTGCTCTACTCCTTTAAAAGTTTTTAATGTTTCTCTAATCACTTCTTTTTTTATCTCAAATGCTCTCGCCGAAATTATCGCAGCCAGCGAATTATATAAATTGTGATTTCCCCTTATGTTTATTTCTCTCGTCTCCATTATTTCTTCATGTATGTTTTTTGTTTTGTCAAAGTAAATTATTTTTTCCCCGTCAATGAAACTTCCCGAATCAATTCCCTCTTGCATTAAATTTTCTTTTATACTAAAAAATATTTTTTTTACTTTAAAATCTTTTACCGCTTCTCTAAATGTTATATCATCATAGTTTACAATTGCAATATCTTCCTCAGTCTGATTTTTTAATATTTTCAATTTTGCTTTCAAATAATTTTCAAATCCTTTGTGCCAGTCAAGATGGTCAGGCGTTATATTCATAAGTACTGAAACTTTCGGCTTAAACTCCTCTGTGTCAAAAAGCTGATAACTGCTCGCTTCAAGCACTACTACTGTATCTCTCCTCACTTCATTCACTATTTCTGAAAATGCTAATCCCACATTCCCGCAAACTTTCACATCAATCCCTGCTTTCTTAAATATCTCTCCCGTTAAAATTGTCGTTGTCGTCTTTCCATTCGTTCCCGTTATCGCAATTACTTGTCCTTCACAAAACCAATATGCTGCTTCTATTTCTGAATATATTTTTTTACCGAGTTCTTTTGCATTTACTATTATTTCATTATCAGGCGAAATCCCCGGACTCTTTATAAATATTTTATTTTCATAAATTTTATCTGAATGTCTGCCAAGTTCATAATCAATTTCATCACACTTCAATAATTCTTCATCTATATATTTTAGATTATCTTTACTGCTTCCGTCACTTAAAAAAACTTTCGCTCCGCTCTTCTTCAGTAATCTTGCAACACCAATTCCGCTTCTTCCCGCTCCTAATATTGTAAAAGAACTATTTTCTATTTCAATTTTAGTCAATTTTTTACCTGATTTTTACCTGATTTTTACCTGATTTTCAAAGATGCTAATGTCATTATTGCTAATATTACCGCAACTATATAAAATCTCATTACTATCTTCGGCTCCGGTATTCCCTGCATTTCAAAATGATGATGTACCGGTGCCATTTTAAATATCCTTCTTCCTTCTCCGTATTTCTTTCTCGTGTATTTAAAATAAAATCTCTGGAATATAACTGACAATGCCTCAGCAAAAAATATTCCCCCGAGTATCGGAAGCATAAATTCTTTTTTTACCAATACACATAATGTTCCTACTGCTCCGCCTAATGCAAGCGAACCCGTATCTCCCATAAATACCTGTGCCGGATATGAGTTGTACCACAAAAATCCTAATGTCGCTCCTACTAACGCCGAACAATAAATCGCAAGCTCTCCGTTACCTTTTAAATATATTATGTTTAAATATTTTGCAGTCTCAATATTTCCTGATACGTATGCAATTATTCCCAATGTTAATGCCACTATCCCAACTGTTCCCGCCGCTAATCCGTCAAGCCCGTCAGTAAAATTTACTGCATTCGATGTTGCTGTTATTATAAATACTACTATCGGTATATAAAATATTGTAAAATCAAATTCATAGCTTTTCAAAAATGGTACTGTAGTCACTGAATGTATTCCCTCAAACTGCGGCAAAAAATAAATCGCACATCCGATAATTAATCCTACTGAAATCTGCCCTACTAACTTATATCTCTCCGCTAATCCTTTTTTGTATTTTTTTATTACTTTTAAATAATCATCTGTAAACCCTACTGCTCCAAGCGCTATCGTTACAAATAAAATTAATATCACATATATATTGCCGAGATCTCCCCATAATAATACCGGAACTAATAGCGAACATAATATTATAAATCCTCCCATCGTCGGCGTTCCCGCTTTTGACCAGTGAAATACAGGTCCGTCTTCTTTCTTTGCTTCACCGATTTGTTTTTTCTGTAAATATTTTATTATCTTCGGACCTATTATAAAACTTATTAATAATGCCGTAATAGCCGCCAACGCAGATCTGAATGTTATAAATCTGAATAAATCAAATCCGGGTGGATTGAATTTCGCGTTTAAATATTCTGCTAATTTATAAAGCATTTTGATTAATTAAATTTTATTTAACTTTAACTCATTTACTACTTCTTCCATTTTCATTCCTCGCGAACCCTTTACATATACTATATCACCTTTTCTTAAATTTAATTTTAACATTTCTATCAAATCTTCTTTTTGCTTAAAGTAAAAATTATTTTTTATTCCTTTTGCATTTTTAAATATGTTCACTGATTCTTTTCCGAATGTATATAAATTATCAACTCTTAATTTTTCCGTCGTTTTTCCAATCTCTGAATGTTCTGCTTTGCTGCTTTTGCCAAGCTCTAGCATGTCCGATAATATTGCAAATTTTTTTCCCTTTGTATTGTATTCCATCATTGTCTCCAATCCCATTTTCACTGATTCAGGGTTACTGTTGTATGTGTCATTTATAATTATGATTCCGTTGTTTTTCAATACTTCCATTCTCTTTGATGATGAAGGTCTGAAATTTTTTAAAGCTTTTTTAATTTTATTTATTCCGACTTTAAAATATAATCCGGCACTTACCGCCGATAACCCGTTATATACCGAGTGTTTGCCGAATGTAGAGATACTTGTTTCAAATTCTTTCTCACCGGTAATGATTTTGATCCCGGGTTCAAAATTTTTATTATAACCTTTAAATCTTCCTTTGACATCCGTATTAAACTTGTAAGAATAAGTGAATTTTTTTTCATTTGTTAAACCTCCTGAATAATTTCTAATGAAATTATCATCTGAATTTATAAAAAGTATTCCTTCTTTTTTATTTTTTAAATAATCAAATAATTCAAACTCCGCTTTTGCTACTCCCTTTATATCTTTGAAAAATTCTAAATGCTCTCTGCCGATGTTTGTTATCATTCCAAAATCCGGCTCTGCTATCTCACATAAATATTTTAACTCACCGTAATGATTACATCCCACCTCCAGCACACAAAACTCATGTTCTTTTTTCATTCGTAACAATGTCAGCGGAAGCCCAATGTGATTGTTAAAATTTCCTTCCGTCTTTAATACTTTATACTTTTGTGAAAGAACATCTGCAACTAAATCTTTGGTCGTCGTCTTTCCGTTGCTGCCACCTATGCAAAGTATCGGAATACGGAAATTGTTTTTATGTAACCTCGCTAATTCTCCAAGCGACTTTGTAGTATCTTCTACTATCAGAAATCTGTTATTTGAAAAATTACTTTTATTTCTTTTATACCAGTTATTATTTACAACCGCTATCTCAATTCCTTTTTTAAAAACGTCTCCAAGATATTTATGTCCGTCTGTTACTTCACCTTTTATTGCAAAAAATATTTCATCTTTTTTTATAACTCTCGAATCTATTCCAACTCCTTTAAAACTTTTCTTCTTTAAATTTTCTGTGTTTACTTTTTTTAAATGCAGAATATTTAAAAGATCCTTTGTATTAATCATAATTTATTTCGCTGAAGCTGAATACTTTTCTACCATTTCTTTATCATCAAAATGTTTTCTTACTCCGTTAACTTCCTGATATGTCTCATGTCCTTTTCCGCAAATTAAAACTATATCACCTTCCTTAGAAAATTCAATTCCTCTCTTTATTGCATTCTCACGATTTTCTATTATTTCAAAATTATTTTTAGTTACAACTCCTTTTAGAATTTCATTTATTATTTCCATAGGATCTTCAAATCTCGGATTGTCTGAAGTAATAATTACATAATCTGAAAGCTCTGTCGCATAAGCTCCCATCACATGACGCTTTGTCTTATCTTTGTTACCACCGCAGCCAAAAACTGTAATAACTTTTCCGTTTTTATTTTCCTGATTCGTAATCTCTCTCGCTGCTTCTATAGCGTTCTTTAATGAATCCGATGTATGAGAATAATCTATCACAGCTATCGAACCATTAGGCAATTTTATTCTGTTAAATCTTCCGTTGACTTCTTTAAAATTATTGATCGAATTTTGTATCAGTGAAATGTCAATATTATAATTCAAAGCCACTGTCACCGATGCCAGTATATTGTATATGTTGAACCTTCCGGACAAGTTTGAATTGAATTTGTAAATATTATTTTTGTAATTTGTTTCAAACTCTAATCCGTTAAGTGATAATTTTTCGTTGTAAGCTTTTAAATTACTTTCATTCTTTATTGAATAATAATTCTTCTCTGCCTTCGTGTCTGCAAATATTTTTTCCCCGTATTCATCATCATTGTTCGAAACCGCCAGACTTTCTACAGATAAATTATCAAATAATTTTTTCTTTGCATTAAAATAGTTTTCCATATTCATATGAAAATCCAAATGCTCACTTGTTAAATTTGTAAAAACTGCCGCATCATATTTCAATCCGTAAACCCTGTCCATCTCTAATGCAATTGAAGAAACTTCCATCACACAAAAATCCATTTTATTCTTTGCCATCTCTCCCAACATCATATTCATTTCAATTGAATCAGGTGTCGTCAGTGTCGCATCAGATTTTGTTTCCCCTGTCTGATAATCAATCGTTCCTATCAGCCCGGCTTTGTATCCCGCACTTTCTAATAAATATTTTATAAGATATGCAGTCGTAGTTTTGCCGTTTGTTCCTGTTACTCCGATTAATTTCAACTGTGATGAATTACTGAAATAAAATTCTTTACTCATCAATGCCATTAACTTACGTATATTTTCAACTTTAACAATCTCAATCTTTTCAAAATTATTTGCAACTGTTTCTTCTTCAGTAAATATAATTTTCGCTCCCTGTGTCAATGCATTTTCAATGTATTTATTTCCATCCTCTTTGAATCCTTTAATTGCAAAAAAAATATATCCGTCCTTCACATTTCTCGAATCGTATGCAAGACCTTTAATATCAATGTCTTCAGCGAATGTATGATTTATATTTAACGGAATATTTTTCATTAATTCTGAGATTTTCATTTTAATTATTGCTCTTTACAATAAAGAATTATTTTGGAATTTGGCAGTTGCTTCGTTCCTGCTATTGGTGACTGCTCTATTATCTTTCCGCTACCACTTATAAATACATCAAAACCATCTGATAAAAGTAAGTTTATTGCTTTTCGTAAACTCAGATTTTTCACATCCGGTACAGACAGTAATTTATCATCAGGTATAATATTATTCTTTACAACTAATTTTACTTTTACATTTTCATTTTGTGAAATTCTGACATTTGGTAATGGAAATTGTGACTCAATAAATTTAGCTGTCTGTAAATTTTTACTGTCACCGGGAATTTCAGAATTTATATTACTGTCTATTATTTCATACTTAATATTATTCTCTGCTAATATTTCTTTTGCATCTTCTAATTTAAGATTTAACAAATTTGGTATTAATATCATCTGATCATTTAAATCACTCATATGCTGAATGTTAGAGTTTTCTTTTGAATAATTTATATTTACAAAATCATTCGAGTTTATATTCGTCGTTCCTGTGAAATTTATTATTCTGTTTGCAATGTTTTTAAATATCGGTGCTGCAACTTTCCCTCCGTAATATTCTCCTGACTTTGGATTATTTAATATAACTGCAATCAGTATCTGCGGATTGTCAGCCGGGAAATATCCTATAAATGAAGCATTATGGGAATTACTTGAATATGCACCATCAACAATTCTTTGCGCAGTTCCTGTTTTTCCGGCAATGCTTATTCCTTCTATCTTTGCATCCGTTCCTGTTCCTCTTTCCACCACACCAACAAGTAAGTTTGTAAGTGTCTTTGCAGTGTTTTCCGAAACAACCTGTCTTACTTCTGTCGGTTTGGATTCATAAATATTTTTGTTATCAGTTCCAAATTCTCTTTTTACAATATAAGATTTCATCATTCTGCCGTTATTTGCAATTGATGAATATGCATTCGCTATCTGCATCGCATTTACAAGCACTTCATAACCAATAGATATATAAGGAAGTGATACAGACGAAAAATCAATCGGCCTCTTTAAAAACCCCTTGTTCTCCCCGGGTAGCTCCACGCCGTTATAAATTCCAAATCCAAAATCACGTGCATATTTATAAAATCTTTCACTGCCAAGCTTCATAGAAATTTTACTGAAACCAACATTACTCGACTGCTCTATTATCTCCTGAAATGTCATACTCGATGCTCCATGCACATCTGTTATATTCAAACCTTTTACTTCATTTAAATTATCAGTTGCAATAACCGAATTTCTGTCTTCAAGTTTTTCTTCTAATGATGCGGCTGCTGTAATTAATTTAAATGTTGAACCCGGTTCATATATATCTGAAATAACTGCATTCTTCATTCCTAGTGTATCTTTGTCTGAAATATTATTCGGATCAAAAGTAGGATTCGATACCATACCGAGAATTTCTCCCGTCTTTACCGAAAGCACTACTACCTTACCTCCGTCTGCATTGAAATTCTTAACTCCTGCTGCCAGCTCCTCTTCTGCAAATCTCTGAATGTTCATGTCTAATGTCAGAACTATATTGTTTCCGTTCTCAGGATCTTTCCTTGGAAATTCCATGGAAGGTCTGTTATTTCCGCGTCCGTCTTTTTGCATTACTACAAAACCTTCTTTACCTGCCAGTTCGGATTCAAGCGAAAGTTCGATTCCTGTCTGACCTTTATTTTCGACATTCGTAAAACCCAGTACCTGTGATGCCAGACTTCCGTAATTATATACTCGCTTCGGCTCTTTTAAAACTATTACTCCGTTAAATTTTAATGTATCTAATCCGTTGGTTTTGTCAGCACTGATTTTTCTTTCAAGATATATAAACGAACTATTCTGTGAAGTGAGTTTTGATAAATATTCTTCCTTACTTTTACCGAATGTCCTGGAAAAAAACTCTGCTACTTCTTCCGGCTTGTCTACCATATTAGGATCAGCTGCGAAAGAATATTCATAGGAATTCGAAACTAACACATTCATATTCCTGTCATAAATCAAACCCCTGTATGGTGTAAGAACTATCTTGTTTTCATATTGCTTTCTTGCTGCGATTTTATACTTTTCAGAATCTATAATCTGAACGTTGATTAACTTCATTAATATTATAATAAAAATCCCGAAAAGAATTATAAACAGAAAATTTATCTTCCTTCTTTGAATCAGAGACTTATCGGGCTTGTTGTAATTTTTAAACTGCAATTTGTAAAAGTTTATTTTATTTCAATTGTGATTTTTTTAGAATAATAGTATTATTTTCATCTACTGAATTTTCTTTGTATGCCAGATTAAATTTTTCTGAAGCAATTGACTTTATCCGGTCAAAACTGCTGAGCTTCTCAGCATCAGTCCTGAGCATGCTGTTAATCTGAACATTTTTTTTTATCTCTTCCTTAATTTTATTTTTACTGACTGTAAGTTTGTTTACATATATTATATTGCTTATATAAATTACAAGTATTACTGAAGTCATTATCATTCCTATAAGAAAATAAAATATAGAAATTTTTTTGTTTCTGTTTTTTTTTAAATTTGATTTTTTATTCATCTTTATAATCTTTTTATAATAATTAAATATTAATTAAATTATTTCTGCTGCCCTCAGTTTCGCACTTCGTGAACGTATGTTAAGTTTTATTTCTTCAGCCGTCGGTAATACCGGTTTCTTTGTTAGTATTTTTAATTTCGGTGTAACTACATCATCAAAAAAAGGATTATTTCCCGCTTTAAAATTCTTTGATTCCTCTTTAAAAAAATTCTTTACTATTCTGTCTTCAAGCGAATGATATGACACAATTACTATCCTGCCCCCTTTTTCTGTTAATTCAACCGAATCTTTTAAAACTTTTTCCAGATTTTCTAATTCTCTGTTAACTTCGATTCTCAGTGCCTGAAATATCTTTGCAAGAAAATCTATTTCATCTTTTTTGTTAATCTTATATTCTTCTCTGATTATTTCAACCAAATCAAATGTTGTCCTAAATTTTTTAATTTTTCTTTTCTCAATTATTGCTTTTGATAATCTGTCTGCTTTTCCTATGTCACCAAAGTTTTCAAATAATTCCGAGAGTTCTTCTTTCTTATAACTGTTAAGTATATCCGCTGCAGTAACTTCATCTTTTTTGTATGCACGCATATCAAGTTCCGTATCTTTCATAAAACTAAATCCATCCTCCGCCTCAAGCTGATATGAAGACAAGCCAAGATCCAGCACTAAACCTGTAATTTTCTCTATATTTAATTCTGACAATATTTCCTTTAAATCTCCAAAGTTTCCGTTTGCAAAAATTATTTTTTCTTTTTCGTTTATCAATTTACTCTTCGCATAATTTAATGCATTCAGATCTTTATCAATTGAGATTACTTTATCATTTGTATTAATTTTATCACAGATTAATTTTGTATATCCTCCGCCACCGAGCGTTCCGTCTGCGATTACCTGATGTTCTAAACTTTCATTGATAAGATAATTTATTGCTTCATGTGAAAGAACAGGGATGTGAAAATTTTCTTCTGTCATAATTTCATTAAGTCTGTCCGTGTTTTGTAAATCTTAAGAGTTAATTATCTCAGAAACTTTTTCTGCAATCTGCTCATAAGAATTTGTCATCGAATTTTCGTATCTCTCTTTTATTTCAGGATCCCAGATTTCCATTTTATCTAAAAGACCGAGTACTACAATTTCTTTTTTAAGTTTTGCGAACTGCATCAATTGCGGTGGGATGACTATTCTGTTCTGAGAATCAAGTTCACATTCATTCACAAAATTTAAGAACTGTCTTATAAAAAATCTCTGATCTGTATTGAATTGGTTGTAACGGGTTAATCCGATTTTGACTTTCTCCCACTCATCCTGAGGGTAAACCAATAGACATTCATCCATGCCTCTTGTCAAAATTAATTTATTGTCAGCTTCAGGTTTTATATATTTCCTGAACTTTGCCGGCAATATTAATCTTGACTTCGCATCTAAATTACAAAGTGAATGTCCCTGAAACATTGTTTAATAATTTGTTTATGTTTGAATGAATTAGCGGAATTTTCAGAGGAAATTGTTTTTTTGCATATATTGAAGTGAATTTTACGCCACTTCCCTCCACTTTACTCCACCTTTATACAAAAATACGTAATTTAATATTAAAGTCAAACAAAGATATGAGTAAAATGGTGAGTTTTTTAAGGAGTGAGATTTAGTTATGAGAATATGGAACTGAAAATCTGATTAAATTTATTTTGATTATTATTATTTTTGTAAAATTATGAGTTTAAGTTTACTAAAATAAAATTGTTTAATTAAAACATTGCGTTGATTCCTATAGTCGGAAGCCTTCCTATACTTTCATCCGGTTCTATCTGACGTGTAAATTTATTCCATTCATAAGCACCTACATTTTTGTTATCAAATATATTTTGAATATCAATGTATGTTATCAATGTCCATCCTTTGAAATTCCATCTCTTATCAAGTCTGACATCAAGACTACTGTAATTAGGTAACTTAGAACTATTAAATTGCGAAACTAATTTTGTACCATCATCAGGATTAGCAGGTGTGTATGGTCTCCCGCCGGTGAATCTATATTTTGAAGAAACTTCCCACTCTTTACCGAAACTATATCCTCCGACAAGTGTAAAAATAAATCTGTTATTAAAATCGCTTTCCCTTTCTATACTATCCAATGCAGTATACTTTGCTTCAAATAATGACAGACTTAATGTCCCAAAGTAATTAGTAGTTAATGCTTTCTGTATAAAAAGTTCTATTCCTTTTGAATATCCCGTACCCGATGATACCAAAGGGTCAAGACCAAATCCGTCTTTTTTTTCAAAATCTCCGCCGCCGTTTGCAAGTATTAAATACGGGCGGGACGTGCTTACCGGATAATCCGAATAATTTTTGTAGTATGCTTCAAGTGTCATTCTTAAATCACTGGAGAAAAGATATTCTGCACCTGCTATATAATGATCTGCTTTTATATCAGTAAGATTTCTGTTCTGAGGATTTGCTGCAAGCCAGATGTATGAAGGTGACTGATAAAACATTCCGTAAGCAAAACTTAAATTGAAAATTTTACTCAAAGGAAATAAAACAGAAGCTCTCGGAGATATATAATTTTTTTTATTTAAATATTCAAAATAATCATAACGCAAACCGAGATTTAATTTAAATTTGTTGAAAACAGTCTGTGTAATCTGAGTATACAGAAACGCTTTATTTGTAATACTTGTGTTGGCAATATTGAGCTCAGGTATTACATACCTTGAGCCTGTTTCAGGATCTATGAAATCAGAACTGTCCTGCTGCTGCACAATATCATTTTGAAATTTTACAAATCTCCAGCCCCCTCCAAACTGAAGCTGAGTTAACAATCCCGGATTCAGAAAATATTCAGTCTTCAATGTTGTCTCACCTTCTTCTGAATAGTTTTTAAATATCTCAGTGAATACTGAATCTCTGCCTGAGTAATCAAATGTGTTAAATGTCCTGCCGAGATTAAACAGCACAAATGATTTTTTTGAAAGCAATGTTTTCCATTCATATGTGTTTACATAACCCCATTGGTTATTTTTTAAAATTGATTCATTGTCCTGCCTGTTTTCCAGATCATCATTATTAAATGTTACTTTATCCAGAACCCCTATTATATTTACAGTTAGTGAATTCTTTTTTCCAAAATCATATACTCCTTTTGACTGTGCAGAAGAATACTCCGGAATAAAACCAAATCCCGAAGCTTTAAAAATAAAATCCAGATAACTTTTCCTCGCTGAAAAAAGCCACGAACCCTTTTTTTCACTTCCTATCGGTCCTTCTAATACAGCTCCAAAACCCGTTGCACTTAAATTTATATCAGTAAGAAATTCTTCACGGTTACCTTCTCGTAAATCAATATTCAATACAGACGAAAGCTTGTCTCCGTATCTTGCCGAAAATCCTCCTGTTAAAAAATCTACCTGACGTATGAAATCTAAGTTGATAATACTTACAGGACCACCGGTCGCACCCTGTGAACCAAAATGATTTATATTCGGGATATAAGAATTATCCACTAAAAATAAATTCTCTGATGGTGAACCTCCTCTGACAATCAAATCATTTCTGCCGTCATTCACAAAAGAAACTCCCGGCAACGTTTGGACTACTCTTCCTATATCTTCAAATCCACCCGGACTTCTTCGAATCTCCTCATATTCAAGATTCTTAAATGAGTTTGATAAATCTGACGGAGTTACAAATCTTTCATCCTGAACTTCAATCTCATCTGTCGTTATAATCTCAAGCTCTGCATATACATCAGCAGGTGCTCCCGAATTAACAAATATATTATCTTTAAATAATGGTATGTATCCTATTAGTGAAAAGCGAAGACTATATTCTCCGACTGCAATATTATCAATTACAAAAAATCCGTTTTCTTCTGATTCTGTTCCTTTTAAAATTTTATTATCCTTTAATACTGAAATGTTAACTCCTGAAAGTATCTGTTGATTATTTTTATCAATTACTTTTCCTGTGATTTTCCCGGTTAACTGTGAATATATATTGAAAGGATTTGCAACAAATAGAAATATAATCAGTACTGTTTTCTTAATCATTAATGTTTTTTTAGTTTTAAAGTATAATAAGTATAATCTAAATTTTAGAACTAAAAGTTCCGGTATCTGTGATAGATTTATACCCGGTTTATTTCAGCAAAATCATGCTTTTTGTCTCTGAATAATATTTTCCATTCAAGATTGTTTTTAACCTGTAGAAATAAATTCCTGCGGGATATTCTGACGCATTCCATATTGCTGTATAACTTCCGGCATTTTGTTTTTCATCAACCAATGATTCTACTTCATGTCCTAAAACATCAAAGATTTTAAGCGATACGTAATTTGTAATTCGTAATTCGTAATTGATTCTTGTAGTCGGATTAAATGGATTTGGATAATTTTGGAACAAAGAAAAATTATTTGGTTGTTCAGTTGAATTTTCATAAATACCGATTGTCTGAGAATATTTGATTGAAACTATATCGTAATCAGTTATTGAATCTAAACTTATTCCGGTCACAATTACATTATCGGATTTATCTACAGCAACTTCATAAGCAAAGTCCTCAGGAATCTTTACCTGACTGTAATTTTGAATCCATTGTAAAACTCCGCTGCTGTTATATTTTATCAAAGCATATGTCATCTGCACATTCCCTCTGTCCGATGCTCCGCAAACATAAACATTACCCTTACTATCGAGTGCAAGTGAATTTCCCTGATCAGTTCCGCTAACATTTCCGTTATATAATTCTGCCCAAACGGTATTTCCCGCTGAATCTGTTTTAATTGTAAAAATATCTTCCGAGCCTATAGTTGCAGATGTTCTGCTGTATCCGGTCAGATAAATATTATTTAAATTATCTGTAATAACAGCTGACGGAATATCAATATTATTTCCTGTACCGTTATATTTTTTTTCCCATAATAAAATTCCGTTTGAATTTAATTTCGCATAAAAATAATCTAAATAAGAAATATTATTATTTATACTTCCACAAAAAACAATATTATTTTGAGAATCAATTGTTAATGAAGTCAGTCTGTCATCTGAGTTTGAAGTTCCGTTAAAAGTCTTCGCCCATTGCAATGCCAGTGATTCATTATACTTCCAGACAATCATATCCAGACCATTTAACAAACTCTTTGTCGAGCCGCAGATTATTACATTATTTTCATTATCTATTTTCAAACTAACAGGTACATCATCACCATTTCCGGCTCCGTTAAATAATTGTGACATCATTTCATTTCCGGTATTCGAATATTTTATCAAAACCATATCATAAAATCCTGTAACAGAGTTTTTTAGAAATCCTGAAGTAAAAATATTTCCATTTTTATCGATAGCAACGCTTTGGCCAAATCCATTTGTATATCCGGTTTGATTAAATGTTTTTATCCAGATTAAATTTCCGGATGAATCGTATTTTGCTGTTATAATTTTATTTGAAAAGTCTGTTGCTGTTGTAAAGCCGGTTATAAAAGAATTCCCGGAATTATCCAGAACTGCTGATGAGATTTGATCCGTGCTGTTGCCTGCTCCGTTATATCTTTGTTCCCACAAAGTCTTTCCCGAAGAATTATATTTTATTATTGTAAAATCTGTTAATGTTCCGACACCAATGCTGCTTCCATATACATAAGCATTTCCAAAATCATCAAGCAATAATTTTGAAACTATATCAAAACTATTTGCAGGTCCGTTATATCTCTGAAGCCACTCCTGTGCCGGTTGTGAATTTGCTTTTACAGGAATTACACTGTTTATAATTAAGAATAGGTATAGAAACCGACAAATTAATTTAATCAAAAAAATTTTGCTTTAATTAATTATTTTAGAAAAAATATTTTCTTAAATAATGATCTGTGAATCTTTTAATAAGTAGTACTTCAAATTTCAATATTTATTTTAATTTTATTATTCGTAATTCAAAACCGGTGAAAGCCATCTTTCAATTTCTTTCATTGTCATATCTTTTCGTTTTGAATAATCTTCCGCCTGATCTTTTCCGATTTTTCCCAATCCGAAATATCGCGACTTTGGATGTGCATAATACATTCCGCTGACAGAAGATGCCGGATACATTGCAATACTTTCAGTTAATTTTATTCCTGTGTTTTTCTCTGCATCAAGCAGTTCAAACAAAGTCCACTTCTCTGTATGGTCTGGACATGCAGGGTAACCGGGTGCCGGTCTGATGCCTGTGTATTTTTCTTTTATCAATTCATCGGTTCCGAGTTTTTCATCTTTTGAATATCCCCAGAATTCCATTCTTACTTTCTTATGCATTAGCTCTGCAATTGCTTCGGCTAATCTGTCACCAAGTGCCTGAAGCATAATTTTATTGTAATCGTCATTGTCGTCATTGAATTTTTTAATCCACTTTTCTATTCCGATTCCGGCTGTAACTGCAAAACCGCCGATGTAATCATTCAATCCTGTTTCCTTCGGAGCAATAAAATCCGACAAAGCAATATTTGGAACACTCGTACTCTTTTGTCCCTGCTGTCTTAATGTGTGAAATATTTTTTTTACTTCCTTTCTCGTTTCATCTGTATAAACTTCTACATCATCTCCAATTGCATTAGCATTCCAGATTCCGATAACTGCTTTTGCCTGAAGCCACTTCTCTTTTATAATTTTATCTAATAATTCTTTTGCATCTTTGAATAAATTTCTCGCAGACTCACCTACTAATTTATCTTCTAAAATTTCAGGATATTTCCCGGCAAGCTCCCATGTCCTGAAGAATGGCGTCCAGTCTATGTATTCTGCGATTTCATCCAGCGGATAGTCTTCAAAAACTTTTATTCCTGTGAAATTCGGTTTTATGATATCTTCTTCTTTAAAATCAATTTTTAATTTATTTTTCTTTGCTTCTTCATAAGTTAAGTAAGGCTTCTGAACTTTATTTTTCAAATGATGCTCACGTAAATTTATATATTCGGTTTTGATTCCGTCTTCAAATTTATTTTTATTGTCTCCTAATAAATTTCCGACTACCGGTACTGATCTCGATGCATCAAGTACATGTATAGTCTGACCGTGTTTGTAATGCTGCTCAATCTTAACTGCTGTATGAACTTTGGAGGTTGTAGCTCCTCCGATAAGCAGCGGAATGTTAAATCCCTCCCTTTCCATTTCTTTTGCAACATGAACCATTTCGTCTAATGAAGGCGTTATCAATCCGCTAAGTCCAATCACATCTACTTTTTCATTTCTTGCAGTCTCTAATATTTTTTCACATGAAACCATTACTCCTAAATCAATAACGTCATAATTATTACAACCAAGCACAACACCAACTATATTTTTTCCT
>Ga0105049_10005321_pt1 | contig 15000 bp, 14 predicted proteins | sample MAT06_FD_78087 | JGI IMG/M metagenome (GOLD analysis project Ga0105049, IMG submission 78087) | Freshwater microbial communities from Lake Fryxell liftoff mats and glacier meltwater in Antarctica - MAT-06 | ecosystem: Environmental > Aquatic > Freshwater > Ice > Liftoff microbial mat | place... | reverse complement strand
GCGCCTATTCCACCTAACATGCCCGGAGGCGGAGGCGCAGCCATTTCTCCAATCAAAACGGTGGGCACACCAACTACAATCGAACCACCATGTGATGTGGGATCTCCGAGGCGCGCTGCAGGCTTTCCGCAAAAGAAAACCCCGGTTGAACCCATTAGGATGGTGTCTGGAGGGCCAACGCACATGCACATATCGCCCATAACGGCTGCCGGCATTGAGCAAATCATTACAGTAGGAGCACTGGCAGCGATAATCGGCCCACCAACATGTGGAACGGGCGGAGTCCCTGGAGTTACCATCGGGCAAACATGCATATCACCCATTCTTGCGGCTGGTTTTCCCATAGATCGCTTAAAATTTTATTAGCTAAGAACGAAAATACAGAATTTTTTTATATGCTCCCCTTTTCAATTTTTAATTAGTGTTTGCCAATGCTTCACGGGCATTGACAATAGCTGGTTGGTAATCGCTTCATTTTTTATTCTCTATCGTTGCCGGATTGAAGACACTTTGAAAGCATCAGTCATTAGAATAGAGGAAAGAAAGCAGGCATGATGATTAGCGATTGGCTTAAGTGAAGAAAAGACGGTATCTAGAGAAGTTTCGGCAGGCGCCTACATTCAACACCAGCAATGGGAGCCCGAAAAAATGATGCGTTGGCGGAAGGTATTTTTGAGAAATTTGTTCTCAACCTTAAAGTTGATTTGACAAAAGAAGAATAGATGCGTCGATAGAATTTCTGAAAGTTGTTTTTGAGAAACTAAAACTGTGGCAAACATCGCAGCACTTGGAAAGGATTTTATCGCAGGCATCTATTTTTTAAAGTGGCTTATCACTTTTTGATGCAATTCAATCTGTTGTTCCTCATTTTCAGCAGAAACTGGAATAAACGCATCCATTACCCAAAGTGGCGCGTAAGACGGATCGTAGCTCAAAATAACAATATACCTTCCTCCCTTAGTTAGCAGTAAATTTCCTTTTGCGGTAAAAGCCCGCAACGACAGATTTGGATCAGTGCTTCCAAAAAGAATTTTCTCGGTAAGAACGGCAGCATTTATATTTTCGCTTCTAGAACCTTTAAGATTGAGTGCAATAGTTTTTACCCTTATTTGTGCTATAATGCCTTTTTCTTCAATGCATTCCTTTATGATAGTACTGTCAAGTAACGGTATCTTTTCATTGAAATTTTCATTTGCCATCACCTGACGCTTTCTTTGGTTCGTTAAATTGTTCATTGTTTTTGGCTTTTCTGAACAAGACAGATTAATGTTCAGCGAAAGGAGCAGGCAGAGGTATAAAAAGCAGTTCATCTTTCTGTAAAAGTTTCATCTACAACATGCCACTTCTGGCTAAAAGAAAACGGAACTCCGGTTTCGCCATTTACCATCACCTGTATAAAATCTCCTTCAACGATAATTTCGTTGTGGCTATGCGCCCACCTTGCAGAAAAGATAAAGTCATTTCCCAGTTTTTCGTAGCCACTTTCTTCCAGGCGTGCGCCGGCGGCAGGTAAAGCAATAGCAGAAGCAATCCGAAGGCATTCATCTGCTTTCAGCTTCCTTGTTGATTTTTCCCTTAGTTTATCAAAATACCACGAAAAAAGCTCACCACTTGTGGAATTTTGCTGTACGCTGTAGTCAGAAATCCGTTTGTACATGGTAAAACCGACCTCTTTATATTTGCCATTTTCGGAAACATATTCACTTACCGGTTTTATAAAATGGCGCAGGTAAAATACTGCGTCGTTCTGGTTTCTGCTTTCCAAGTTCTTCTTAAGAAGATTCCATAATCCTATTTCAGCTTTGGTTGTCAGACCGTTTGTCTCGTTTACCCCGTCCGAATTCATTTCCTGATTGTCCATGATTTTTATATTGATGCTGCCATTTTAACGAGAAAATCTAACTCTTACAATCAGTTGTGAACGTTGATCGACGGCAAGTTCTATCCATGAATTTTCAAATTGAAATGTTACAAGAAATGCAAGAACGTCTCTCACCGGTGAGGACGAATCAGCGCTTCCTTCTGTGACTTCAATGTAAGTCTCAACAGAAGATTTAATTTCAAATTGATCAGGAACGGCATGCAGGTGCCTGTTTTTCTGTGCGATTCTTTCCGCTTCAGCGTTTGTCATAATAATCTGCCGGTAGAATTGAAATTATATGTTTTAATGACGGATTAATCCGCACTTTATACCTAATGTTTTTATCATTAGGATCAACCAACAATGCTTCGAGGCTATTATTTTCTCCCTGCCCAATATCTTTGATTTTAAGGCGCTTATGTATTTCAAACGAATTATGCAGTACGAGATTCTTCACTTCTGAATATGACATTGGGCGCCAGCTGCATTTTTTCCATTTTCCGCTATCTATAAATCCGACAGGATGGTTCAGATCATTTAGGATGACTTTAAAATTGCCATATTGCTGCCATATTACCATCGCCTGGTTGTGGATCGTTCTTAAAAAAATATCATCCCATTCAGATTCATGATCTTTTGGCTCGACATAAATCTCCCCGCCAATCTCTCTTTGTGCATGATCGCTGCAATGTTTCAGCGCTTTTAACTGAAGATCTTCGGGCTGCATATTTAGATAGTAATTATATTTTCTTCAATTGCGGCAAGCGCAGCTTCTGCAGGAGGTGGGGCTGGTGCCGGAGCACTGAAAAGGACTGGCCGCATGCTCCCATGAAATCTAGGTTTGTATTTGGCAAAAATGTCGGGAATTTTTGCGGGATTGCAATTATTTATTGTCCGCCATTCTTTATGGAATTTTCTTGCCATTGACCTTGCTGCATCATCCGGAATAAATTTTCGAAAAGCGATTACGTGCATTGTTCCTCTTGCAAGAATGGAATTTGCGAAACTCGGTTCCCAACCTGCGACACACGTATTTAGGTACATTAGGTATTTTGGTGAAGACGGCACATCTCCGGCATTAGCAATTTCGCCATCCCCCAAACTTATCTTTCCGAGGACGATCACGCTTCTCCAGTTCCCAACAGGCCGGGTAGGGGGATTACTGTTGGTTTGAATATGACGTCCGGATGTACGGTCAACCAAACTTCCGTGACTTGCGTGATGGTAAGAATAGCAATTTCTTAAAACGGAACCCCAAATATTAACATTGAATTTTTTGGCGTTAAATTTCTGCTTGTAAATAAAATGATGAAGACTTTTTCCCTTAAGAATTTTTCCGATCTCGTTCATTTCAGCCACAGTAGTCAAAAACGGAGGGGAAGAATCTGCAATTAAATCACTTACGCATACATGCAAATATTCAACCCGCAATGTTTCTGCCTCATTGCTCTCAAAATCCTTTGGAGTTTCTGCAATCAGACCTGCATATTCCACCGTCCCCTTAAAATAATAATACGGTTTGTCGTAAGGGTCCCATAGCACATGATCATACTCAAAGGACCATTCAGGTAATTTTCCGGAGGCCTCATCGTAGACGCCATTTGATGTTACAACAAGCTTTTTTATAGTTCCGTTTTTAACGAGTGCCCCGGTTAAGCAATGATAAATTTCAATTGTAGCCTTTGATCCGTCGGGAACATCTGTTGTTTCGATGATCATCCTTACTTTAGAGTCCTCAGGAATTGCATCTGTTGGTGGAGTTGCAGGCGGCCATGTTTCGTTATGTATAGGAGTGACTACGGTTTTTGACCACTTAACTTTTATGGTCGGATCAATTTTTTCTTCCGGCGATGGACACGGTTCAACTACTGATTCCGGTGGTTTTTCTGCTGGTTTTGGTGCTGGTTTTGGTGCTGGTTTTGGAACTGCATTGTTATCCCCTGGAGTTTCTTCTTCCAATTCCTCTTCTTTCTCTTCAATTTTCCTTAATCCATTGCCGGTCTCCTGGCCGCCATTTTTTATATAGCTGCTGATCCATTCATTTCTCAATGATTGCTGTTCCGGATCGGTGGGATCAATTGCTATTCTAACACCATTTATAACCAGTTCAGGATGATTTCTGTAAAAATCATCGTCGGCCTGTCTAATAGCTTGCTGGTTTAATGGTCTTACAAAAGCCATGTTTTATTTTATTTGGAAAACAAACCGTTTTTCAATCTGGTTTATTTTTTCTGACCCGATTAGTTTTTTTTGTTTGAGTATTTTTTCAACCCAGGCGAATTTCGGATCATTTTGAAAATCGTCTCCATGAAAGGCAACAAATTCAAGAAACACAATAATATCTCCTTTCCCCGTAATCCCGTAATAATTGGCCTTATTTACACTTTTCTTTATCAAAGTTATTAATTCCGAATCATTAATACCGGCAGTTTTTTCGGGGAATGTTTTTCTTAGATGAGCGCACATCTCAATTGCGAAAATTTCTGCTTTTTGCTTCTTGAGAAGTTCAATCTGTTTATTATTCACAACAAACATATATGGAGGTTTGAGTTGGATTGTAAGACGGACTCCCGGTGGATTGACTATCACCAATTCTAGCAGCAGTCATTCCCATATTTCACTTTACAGATTAACAGACTAAAAACCAACATATACATGTTTCCGGGATAAACTTATTCCCCAACGAATATACTTTTTCTTAGCGTACGCTAAAGTAATTACCGCTCTTAAATTGAAATTTTCTTATTTTGACATCCCTACCGTTTATTCGAAACATCTACAAAAATGCGGCTTCAATCCACAATTTTTCACGGTAATGTCCACTACAGAAACCAGTTATACGGGAGGCCAATGCAGTTGCCATTCCTTCCAAGGTGCGCCCCAGGACTGTTTCTGAAATGCTCACGCCACGCTGCAATTGATTTTGGGTGGGCTGGGTATCGAGAATATTTGTAAGTCTTACGTGCGATGGACGCGCAAGACCGGCTTTAACAACTGCCGCAGCCAGCATCGCGCCTGCACTGCCTTTCGCCTGGGCATTATCCCTGAAAATATCCGAAACAAAAACTTTTGACCCTTCTATTGAGAAGAGCGCAAAAGCTCTCGAAAATCCAGGCCACTCAGCCCGGAAACCATCAGGATGCGGAGTGTGAATTAAATTGGAAACTGCGTAGTCCATTTGCTATTTTATTTTAAGCTCAACCTTCCGCAAATACCCGGTATCGCGATTCAATCACCGAATTTTCTTTTAGCTTTAACGCCAGCTCATGACTCAACGTTTCCCTCTCTTCATCCGTTACGCTTTCTTCTGCGCATATATGAATATCAGTTGTTTTTACGAGCCCTTCTTCAGGAATATTGCTCAACATGACGCCTTTGCGGATATCGGCACTTTTCATTCTTTTACCCCAAATCTGTATGCACGTATTTAACACATCCTGCCGGCTTATGATTCTGTCTCTTGAAAGCAGCGTATTCTTATAAGCAGTGAGCAGCTGGGCACTTTTTAGCTTAGCAGTGCCACCAACCGTTGTTGTCATCAAAGCCAGGCCGGACCTGTTAATATCGGTACCTGCATAAAGTTCAATTTTTGAACCACTGCGGATGTTATTTGCCGCTTCACCATTCGTTGTCCAGAAATCAACAAAAATATTTTCATTTTCTTCGTACGGCTTAATGAAAAGAAAAGTCGACCGGGACTGAATTGCAACGGCATTCTGCTTTATTTTTTGTTCAATGAGTCCTATATTCTGATTTAATTCCTTGATTAAATTCGCAATAAAGTCTTGTCCGTATGCTGCAAATGCATTGCTTTCGTCACGCAATAGTTCCGTAAGATAATTCAGCAGTTCATTTGCATTTCTGTTGTCGAAACGCTCAACACCGGTGCTTCTTACCGAATATGTTCCCTTTTTATTGAGGTCGTTTTTTTCTATAGGATTTGAAAAATAAGATTTGCCGGAAATGTTTTTTACTGAATTAATGTCGAGGAACGACTCGCTTGTAATTAATGGAATGATATTAAAAAAGCTTTGCAAACGGTACCTTATTTCATTCACCTTTCTGTTCACTACAGGAAAGCAATTAATAGATATTGACAGCTCATTTAGCAACGAGTCGTCAAAATTTGCAGGAAAGGTGAATTTAAACCAGTATAATTTTTCGGTGAACAATGCCAGCTCTGCTGTGCTGAAGAGATTGGTAAATTCTTCTGGATAAAACGCGGTTTCTTTTTCAGGAAGTTCCTGGAATTGGTCGTTGTTTATCGTTAAAAACTGGCTGGAATAAAACTGGCGGGTCCTTCGTTCAAGATTCGGCGTAATCCTGAATTCTTCAAGTGCCGAAAGATCTTCGTTAAAAATGCGGGCGGTTGATGCATCCCATAAGCCTGGTTTTGCTTTTACCGGAGTTTTTCCAAGGCTGATTTTCGTATACGAAAGCAGCTGAAAAAGGTGTTGTTTTTCGGGTTGATTTTTAAAGTCAAAATAAAATGAAAGCCCGTCTAACGATTCTACTCTCCGGTCAATATCTATTCCCACCCAGGCGGTATAAGGCATTACCTTTTCTTCGTTTCTTGCAACCAACTCTTTCCCTTGTAAATCCGAAATCTGGTAAACGTTGCCGGCACTAACAAGAAATTTTACATCAGCGTTAAAAATCTGGAAATTTCCCGCTGGTGAAAAATACAAATCCAGGTTACTGTCTAACGGTCCGTTTGGCTTGGAAGCAATTTTTCGTTGAATAAAAAACTGCGTTAAAGGCAAAACAGGGGCAGTGCTATCGGAACAGCGGCTATGCAGAATTGAATGTGCCGGCCTCGAAGCAGTATAAACATCAGGTGTGAGAAGATTAGCAAGCCGTTCAAGCATTCTTTGCTGAACGTTCACGATCTCGTTATTGATCGTAAAGATTTCAACAGAACAGGCCTCTATCAATAGCTTGATCAGGGGATCAAAATTGTCAAGTTCAGTGTCATTGTATCCCCAGTGACGAGCAGCATTTCTGAACATCCTGCTGGCGATCACCTCTTTACTTAGCCTGGCAGCAGTGGGATTCAGATTTTCCATCAGCTTTGAATTTGCGAAATAATTGTGTTAGTTAATCGATTGATAAAGGACTGATAAATAGTTTGGTTTCAAAAACGAAATCCTCACCTGTAAGAATTGTTTTTCCCCTTATTATTAGTTGCAATCTTTTTTTGGTGGACAGAATATCGGTAATTGGGGAACGGATTTCTTCCTCCGATAAATCAACATTTACTGTGATTTGTTTTAGCCTTTTTTCATGCTTGTTGATTGCCGTATCAACGGACTGACGAACCTTTTCTTTCCAGGTATTTACGTTCGCAATCGTTTCAAAATCGGTATCCCATATTTCCGAGCCGAACGTTCGGTCGTACCTGTGCTCGCCGAATCGGGTTGTGAGAATTGTAAAAATATGTTGAGCAATAGATCTATCGTAGTTGCAGATAGGATGTTCGGAGTTTTTCTTCTTCAGCAAATCGAAGCGCAACGGAAGATCGTAGTATAGATTCTTCATACTAGTTGATATTTACGAGACCTCCTTTTATATTCGTCATTGCGCCGCCCTTGAGATCAAGAGTTGCCCCACCTTTTATTTCTGCCTGCGCGTCGGCAGCGATGGCAATTTTTACCGCCTTTGCGCTGAGATCCGTTCCGCCATCAATTTTCATTGTTGTTGTGGCTTTAAGGTCAACATCCAGGCCTTCTGCCTTCAAATCTGTATCTGCTTTCATCGTGATTTTCTTTGCTTTCAAATCAAAAGAATCACTCGCTTCCATTTTTATGTTTGTCCCCTTAATTGAAATATCACCGGACCGCACATTAACAGTGCTTGAAGAACTGATATTTATTTTCTTGTTCGATTTTATTTCAATCGTCCCATCTCCATTTGTAAGCAGTATAGACAAGTAATTTTCATCGTCTGTTTGGACACGTATTTCCTGTTCTTTGCTGTTTTCTTTGTCTCTGAAAAAAATTGTATTTCCGCTTCGGGTGATAATCGACTTTTCGAAATTATCTTTATTCGGGGAGCTGTCACGGTTATCATCGGAGGTTATGCTTCCCATCACAAATGGTTGAGAGGGATCATTCGCTGTAAAGCCAACCATTACGAAATCTCCAAGCTCTGGTGTAAAATGAATTCCCCGGTTTTTTCCTCCTCCTCCCGCTGAAGGCGAAAGCTGTTGCATCCACGGCAACGATGATTTATCTTCATCAGGCTGCCACATCAGCTGAACCTTAATTCTGCCCTTACCATCAGGATCTTTATTATCAAGCACTTTTCCTATTTGAGGCTCAACAAATACTCTTCGGAAAACTGGTGGTGGCAGAATTTCTACCTCTGAAGGAATGGCCTTAAAGCGGTTTGTATAATTTCCATTTCCATCTGCGTTGTGGACCGCATCAATTACAAGGTATTTACCAAGGTTGCTTCCTTCTTTAATAAGATCGACTATAGTACCAACCTGCACGCCTGGATTGTCTGACGAGGCTCTGAGTACAACCATGTCGGATGATATAGCACCTTTCCGGATTTTAACAGAATCGTCGACTTGTGATTTTTCCGCCCCACGGCCATTCGGAGACACAGGGGATTTTGAGAAAACATCCTGGGAGCTTTTCAGGGCTATGTCACCGAAATTACCAAGCCCGGAAACAGAGACGCTCGCTGATTCCACTTCAAATTGGTCGTCAAGCTTTTTAAGTGAATATGAATTCTTTTTAAAATTAGCCGGCGACAGCCTCATCGAAAAATCAAGATCTGAGACGTCCTCAGGGAAATTAAGCTGGACACTTGGAAGGCTTGAGGGTTTACCGAAATGCAGTTCATTTCCATCATAAACCAGCCATTCACCAAATTCTGCAGCCAGCCTTTTCAGGAAGTCGTAATCTGTTTCGTTGTATTGAACCAGGTAGGGTATTGTGGCCTTATTTACTGGATTGACCGATGTTGTTAAAAGGTTTCCTGGGATTTCCTCCCCAATGCTTTTTACTATCTGGCTCAGGTTCTTTTCGAGATGGGTTGAGCACGATTCTATCGTGTCGAGCAGGACGCTTGACCCGGAACCTCTTAAAATGATAGTACCTGGCTCCCATGGAGTGTCTGCCATGGATACTCCGGTAATGATTCCTTTAAAAATGCGATCATCATGATTTTTGGAGATCTCGTACATATCCCCACCAAAAGTGATCGTGATTTGTTTCCCTAGATAGTCTTGAAATTTAGTGATAGTGATCGCGTCATTTCCTTGTTTGACTTCATGGCTAAACCGCAGCTCAAATGAATGATGATCATTAATACGCTGATAAACATTAAGGGAAATAAATGAAGATATGTTAAGATCACCGTCAATTATTATCTCCAATTTAATTTGTTGAGCCATTTCTCTGAAGAATTAAATTCTTTTACCTGAAAAGTAATTTATTTTTAAGAACAAAGAAAGATAAAATAAAAAAGCGGACTTGTTCAGGCCCGCTTTTCATTAGAAAAATAGAAAATCAGACTAAGAAGCCTTTGGCCACTCATTTACGTGAGCAGCATTTCCAATTTTTATTTCCCTGGCCGAAACCGTAAAATGGATGCTCATCGCTTGCTTACCAACAGCATCAAGAGATTCACTGAAAGCAATTACATATCCGTCAACCCATGATAATTCCTTCATTGTTGCACCGGCTTCATCACGTTTGAAGAAAATGACTTTTCCATCAACCGCTTTATGCTTATTATTTACCATTGACTCAAGGACTGCATTGCTGTCCGTTGATTCAATGCTAATGCTTACCGTTCCTCCGTAAACAACTGATGCAGGACGCCCTTTGTGATCTACGTCCCGTGAAAAAGAATATGAACAGGATTGAATTTCCTTCACTTTCAGAGAGCCGAATTCTAATGATGCTGTAAATGACATGATTTTTTGGTTTAAGGGTTTATGTGAATTGTTGGGTTATTACGAAGTTTACTGCTGGGTAACAGCGGTATCAAAATTCCCTTTTGTGCCATCAAGTTTAAGCATAAAGCTTTTTGCAGGGAAATAGGGAAGAAGGTGAATATCAAGGTGAATTTTATCTTTCTGAACGTCATCTTTTTCAAACCTGTCTATTCTGAATTTTTCAATCAGGCTTTTTGGACCGGTGATGCTATCAAGGAATTTTACAATCTGTTCCCGAAGATCTTTTTCTGTTAGACTCGTCCAGTTTTCAAATGCTCTACGGTTAAGAAAATCTATAAGCACCTTATTGACATAATCAAAAACACGTACAACCGAATATGTTTGAAGGCCAAGGTTGTCGCCATTAAACAATGTTCTTGCTGAGAAGGCCATTACCTTACCATACTCACTTACCATCGGAACAAGACCATTCTTGTCGTATTCACCAATCTCACTTTTCTTCATCGTAAACTTCACTCCATCAACATCGTTCAACGTCCCGAATTTTGACCCTGCAGAAACCTGGGACATAAGTGTTGTATACATCCTGCCTGCAAGTGATGATGAAGGTGAAACCATCAGATCTTCTTCTTCGCCTACTTCCGCATTTTTCCCACGGCCAACAAGCCAGTTTCCTGTCATTACAACGTTTGAAAGAGCTATATCTCCTCCTGCAAGATCAGCATCCTTGAAATCCTCAAGGACATCACTCACAGAATTAAGGTTTTCAAAATCTGTAACAAGCATTACTTTGGTGCTATGCGCGATTTTAGACCATTTCGAAACCACTTTTTTTGATCCGAGATAACCCGGAATACAAAGAAGAGAATAGTTATGACGAAGATCCAGCCTGTCGTAATTTAACTTTAATTCTTCCGCAACATGATCGATAAATGTTGTATCACCCGTTGTATCAGACATCTGCTCAAGGGTGGCATTCATGATCGTGACGTTGTTCATCTTATCAGATTCTCCATTTTTATAAAACAGAGATACTGACCTGTATGATGTTTCAAGCTCGCGGGAGTTATCCAGAACCGTTTTGAGATTTTGCTTCAACAGTTTTTCTGCTTCTTCTGATTTTGATGAAGAAACATTCGCCATTTCATCCAGACCTGTAGAATCATTCATAAGATCCATCCAGATATCCAGTTTCTTTTTCAAAGATTCTCTTTCAGCCTTTTTATCAGAGTCTGTTAAAAAGGTGGTTTTTCTCGCTTTTCGCTCTGGATTTAGATTTTGCGCTCCGTCGATCAATGACTCAACGAACTGAAATCCTCCAACTTTCGACAATAAGGCAATGTTCTCCGCGAGAGACCGTGTAGATTTTTGCTGCTCTCCTTCTTTTACTTTAAACCCGGACGCTTCCGATTGTTCCAATTCAGCCATTACTTGAAATTTTATTGTTGTTAATTATGATTTGCTGTCATTCAATTCTTCCATCAGTGATACAAGAGTATCCATCAATGCCGCGCGGGAATCTGGATTTTCAAGTACATTTTTGAGAAGCTTATTGGATTTTACCTGCTTAAGAATTTTTGCATACTGCTCCTGCTGAATGCTAAGATCTTTAAGGTAGTTGCTCTTTTCCACCAAAGCTTTAGGACTAAAATCACCCAGGTTTGAAAAGCGGAAATCTTCAGAAACTGTTGACCCGTCTGATTTATTCATTTCAACCGACACTGCGGGCTTGAAATGGGCAAACACTTCTTCTACATTCTTAAGATTATAAACCGACTCCGGAGCCAATGGCTCTTCAGCAGTCAGTTTTTGAACAAGGAAAGTTCTATTTAAAGGAATGTCTGCGATTCCTTCGGAGGCCTCCAACGGTACTTCCTGTCCTCCAACACCAAAGTTAAACATAAATCAGGGCTTTTTTTGACAATGTTAATGAAAGTTTATTGATACGTGCAAGTTTTATTTGGAAAATTTACTGTGCATTCAATTCTGAGACGTTTTCAGGGCTTTCCTGAGTTTTTCTATCAATTTTCCATACTAATTCTCCTGAATCATCAATTTCGACGTTAATAGTATCTCCTTTTTGCACCTCTCCTGAGACAATCATCTTAGAAATAGGTCGGCGAAGAAACGTTCTTATCACACCTGAAATTTGCCTTGCTCCATACTTAGGTGTAAAGCCCGTAAGCGCAATTTTCTTTTTCGCGTCATCCGTCATTTTTAATGTCATCTGCTGCTTTTGGAGACTTTCCAACAGGCTTTTCACCTGGATATCAAGTATCCTCACAACATTCAATTCGCTGATAGGAGCAAAGGGAACAATTTCGGTAAGCCTTGCAAGGAATTCGGGACGGAAATGCTTCGTCATTATTTCCATCAGCTGAGAGGATTTCGGAATTACGCCTTTCGCAAATTCATCAACGATCCATTCACTTCCGATATTTGAAGTAAAGATGATCAGTGAATTTGAAAAATCACCTTCTTTCCCCAAACGGTCATGCATCTTTCCCTCATCAAGGATCTGAAGAAATATATCAAATACGGATGGATGGGCTTTTTCAATCTCATCAAATAAAACCACCGAATAAGGTTGCTGACGGATTTTATTTACCAGCATTCCGCCTTCTTCATAGCCCACATATCCCGGAGGCGCTCCATAAAGTAATGCGGCCGAATGCTCCTCTTTGAATTCGCTCATGTCGAAACGGATCATGGCTTTTTCATCGTTGAAAAGAAAGTCTGCAAGCGATTTGGTAATTTCTGTTTTCCCGGTGCCTGTTGGTCCGAGCAGGAAAAATGACCCAATCGGCTGACCTGGCTTGTTAAGTCCGCTCCTTGACTCCAAAACGGCATCAGCCAGGGCTTTAACTGCGTGGTCCTGGCCAACAACTCTTGCTTTGATAATTTCCGTCATCTGCATGAGCTTGGTTTGTTCCTGAGCCTGAACTTTTCCCATAGGAATTCCGGTCTTGTAGCTAACCACCGCAGCAATATCAGCTTTTGAAATGCTCTCGTGCTTTTCTTCACCCGCCGTGTCCAGCTTATTTAGAACATCCTGAATATATTCCTGGAATTCGTCGGCAGTTTCTATTTTAGACTCTTCCGTATTATTCTCCAGTTTGCCCAATAAAACAGGTGACAATTTATTTTTGAGAATGCTGTTGAACCATCTTAATTCTTTTAACTTTTCAGTATCGGTAGCCCAGTCGGTGCGTTGTGTATGTCCCTCAAATTCAACTTTTAGTTTTTCGAGTTCGCTGCCTGTTGTTTCATTCATCATCCTTATCGCAGCCATCGTTCTGTCGAGAAGATCTACTGCCGCGTCGGGAAGCCTTCTGTCTTTAATATACCGTTTTGCAAGACGCACGCATTCTTCCAATACATCTTTGTCCACGCTTAGTTTATGATGTGCTTCGTAGTATCCCACAAGCGAACCAAGCATTTTGGTAGCTGTAGTGACGTCTGGTTCTTCAATCCGCAATAATTCGAATCTCCTGTTAAATGCTGCTTCCGGTTCTATTATTTTCCGGTATTCATCAAGGGTTGTGGCACCGATCACAGTTATTTCACCGCGTGCCAGTTCTGGTTTTAACAGGTTTGCTGCACCAGCCGATCCGCCTTTAGGGTCAAGTAATGTGTGGATTTCATCAATAAACAGGATTGCTTTTTCAAATTCCTTTATTTCTTTGATGATGCTTTTCAATCGGTCTTCAACTTCGCCTTTGTAAGAAGCTCCGGCGAATAAGGCTCCCAAATCCAGTTCAAAAAGAACCGCGTTTTTTATTATCTCAGGCACATTTCCTTCATGCAGGTTAAGGGCAAATCCCTCGATAAGAGCCGTTTTACCAACTCCCGGTTCACCGGTGATGATAACATTGGGTTTAGATCTTCTTCCGAGAATTTCGATCATCTCCCGGGTTTCTTTGTCGCGTCCGATGATATTATCCAGTTTCCCTTCTTTTGCCAGAGAAATCTTATCAATGCAATATTTGAGTAACGCGCCGCTGTTGCCTTTTGATTTTGTGCCCGAAGCTCCGTTTTGTCCTGGCGATGCATCAACACCGGTAGAAGCCATCAGACTTTTATCGCTAAGATAAAGGTCAAGAATTTCTTTTTCCTTAACAGGAAAGGATTTAAGCTGATCAACCGTAAAGCCCACATTGGGTTTAACGAGGGCAGCCAGAACGCAGATTGGCTCGATATCATCAAGACCTAGTTTGAGGCGGATATTATCAGCTTCTTCGAGGACGCTCGTTACTTTGGAATCTGCAGTTGCGATTGATGGAAGGGAAGCACTTTTCGGTGACTCTTCCATACGGATTTCGGCCCATTCTATGATGTAGCTTGTGTCTTTGCCGATGCCGTCAAGAAACGAATGAAGTCCAACGTCTTTGTGCATTAACCCGCGGAGAAGGTGCGCCAGGGAGTATTTTTCGTTATAATATTCCTTCGCAAAAGACTGCGAAACCTGCAAGGCTGTTTTTAATGATTCGGAAAAAGAAAGAGTGCTCATGAAAGATGAATTAGATTTTAACGATTGTAGACAAGGTCGCCTGGTGATTTAAACAGGATTCTTCTGATTGTAAATCTTGAAACGACAAGTGAGGTTGTTAATACGATGAGGAAGGTTGCGAGAGTTATCCAGTCGAAGAATATGAAGTAGTTCATACCGTCTTCTGATTTAACATTCAATTTTAGTAAAAAATTGATTAACTCCCCTACACCAAATGCAATTATTGAGGAGATCATCAGAGCAACGAGGATAAATCTTAGAATAATTGAAAAGTAAATCGCCCTTGCTTTGTTTGCGGAAAGGCCGATTGCGAGGAATGTCCCGATATTCATTTTTACCTTATTCAGATGCGCGCTTAGCAGAAAGTACATGAACAGGCTTATGGCAGCGGTGCTAAAGAACACAAGGAAAAAAGAAGTGATTATCGCTACTTTTGAGAGAAACAGGTAATTCTTCTTTTCCTTGACCTTTGAAATATCGATCTGAAATTTATCCGTCTGTTCTTCTTCCTGGTCATTCTGATTGCGAATAAAGGCATCAAATTCATCGATCTTATCAAGCTTTGTAAAATAGATGGAGATATGCTGAAAGTCGCCACTGAAGTTATAATCCGGATCCTGAAACACTGGTATCCGGACGATTTTTTTTGCGATTTTTACAAACGCCGGAGTTTTCGTTATTTTCTGCCACAAGGTATCGAGTGTCCTATGATTTACG
>Ga0105049_10005316_pt1 | contig 15007 bp, 12 predicted proteins | sample MAT06_FD_78087 | JGI IMG/M metagenome (GOLD analysis project Ga0105049, IMG submission 78087) | Freshwater microbial communities from Lake Fryxell liftoff mats and glacier meltwater in Antarctica - MAT-06 | ecosystem: Environmental > Aquatic > Freshwater > Ice > Liftoff microbial mat | place... | reverse complement strand
GTGATCCTTTACGAGATGCTCGCCGGCCAGTTGCCCTTTCGGGGCACGGCCACGGAAGTGCTCGGACAGCTGCTCTCCGTTCTGCCGCGACCAGTGTTGGTGCTTCGCCCCGATCTGGATCCCCGGCTCGATGCGATCTGCCGACGAGCGATGGCGAAGAAGCCACTCGATCGATTCGCCGCCGCACGCGAGATGGCGACGGCGCTCCAGGACTACCTTCGTTCAATCGAAAGCCGCTCGGCGATGGAGACGACGGCCCTGCCTGGCGTCGACCTGGAACTGGTGGCGTTCGAGGTGCTGCCGGAAGGCCCTGTCACCCCGCCTCCGGTTCCACGCACCGAGGCAGCGTTGCCCAGGCCGACCGTCACGCCGAAGCCGATGAAGGCGATCGCGGCGGCACCGGAACCAACCCCGGAGATCACGACGGCCGTGGTCGTTCGCAAGCCAGCCCGCCGCAAGGTGAGGCGAACCTCCGCTCGGCGACGCCAGGGGAACCAGCCATGGATTCTCTGGAGCGTCGTCGGTCTCTTCGTGTTCGCGGCCGTGGTCTACGGCTCCGTGCGTGCCCTGCGTCCTACGCTCAAGCCCGATCTCACACTCGCCACTGCGAACCCCACAGCACCCGTGACCCCGGCGGCTGCGACAGCCACGATCAAGCCGACGATTCCGCTCAATACGCCTCCGACGAAATTGAGCTCGCCCCTGCCAACACAGACTCGCCCGACGACTTCCGAAACTCAATCCCCTCCTTCGCCAACCTCGTCGCCACTCGAGACGGCCCCCGTTCCCCACGGGGTCGGCGAACCGACGCCAATGCCGCCAATGCCAGAGCCACAGCCCATGCCGATGGATCCCAATGGCCGACCAAAGGGACCTCCCCTGGACGCGAACGGCCAGCCATTCCCGAAGGGGCTCAACGGCATGTATCCCCTCATCGGGCAGGACGGTCGGCCGATTCCGTTAGGGCCCGATGGAAGGCCAGCGATTCAAGGTCCCAACGGTGAGTGGATCCCCGTTGGGCCGGATGGCAGACCTCTGCCGAAGAACGGTGACATGAAGGGGCCCAAAACGGGTCCAGGCAAGGGCTTTCCCCCCAAGGGCGGCTTCGGCCCGATGGGGCAACCACCGATGGGATGAGTGGCTGTCCACGAGTCAGTTCGCGGAACGTCATATGTCCGCTCGTCGCTTGGCCGCGATTCCGATGTGGCGACGTTCCTGCGATGGATCACTATCACATCAGCCGTTTGAGCAGCGGTGCGGTCATCATCGTTGTCACCAGGGCCATGATCACCATCATCGCGAAGAGCGTCTGTGAGATCACGCCCATCTGCAAGCCCATATCCAGGACGATCAGGCCCATCAGGCCGCGGGTGTTCATCATCGTGCCGAGGGCGGCGGCGGTTCGGGAATCGTAGCCCGTGCACCTCGCGGCAACGAATGTGCCCCCGAGTTTGCCCAGCGTGGCCACCACGATGATCGCGACACAGATCAACCAGTCGTAAGCGTCGTCAATCAGGCCGATCTCGGTGCGCAGCCCAGTCAACGCGAAGAAGGCCGGCAACAGCAGGATCGTGACCACGTCCTTGAGCTTGCGGGTAAACTCCTCCGCCGCCCGCGAATCGTGTGGAATCATGACTCCCAGGAGAAACGCCCCAAAGACCGCGTGGATGCCGATCCTGTCCGAGATGAGTGCGGACACCAGCACGCATGCCAACATCCCCGGGAGCACGCTTGCGGGAAGCGTTCCCCTGTCCCATTGACGGATCACCCGTGTGAGCACGGGCCGCACGACCAGGAACATCAGGGCGATGAACGCAAGCGCCAGCCCAAAGACCAGGAGCGCTTGCCCCAACTCCGCCTGGGCGACCCCGACGACTAGCGCCAGCAGGCACCAGGCTGTCACGTCGTCCGCCGCGGCGCAGCCCAGGGCGATCACGCCCACTTCCGTCTTGTCCAGCCCGCGATCGGCGAGGATTCGCGCCAGCACCGGGAAGGCCGTCACCGAGAGCGCCGCACCCATGAAGAGCGAGAAACTGGTGAACGGCACCCCACGATGAGACAGCAACGGATACAGCCAAAGGGCAAGGTTGGCCCCCATCAGGAACGGAGCAACGATGCTGGCATGCGAGATGAGAACCGTTGATCGGGCCTTCGCCTTCAACGTGGCTGCGTTGAGTTCCAGTCCGACCAGGAACATGTACATCACGACGCCAAGCTCCGCAATTGCCTTAAGGGCCGCGATCACACGGCCGTGCGGATCCTGAGTGGTATCCGGGATCATGCGATGCATCACGTCAGGTGCGATCACACCGAGCAACGAGGGGCCCAGCAGGATGCCCGCGAGGACTTCGCCGATCACCGGGGGCTGGCCCAGAACTCGAGCCAGGCGTCCGAGGAGATGACCGAGGACAATCACGGCTGTCAGCGTGGCGAGAACATGAGGAACCACATCGATTTTGCCCTCAGTGGGTCGTCCGATGTCCGCAGTGGGAAGCTCAGCGATGGGTGCCGTGAGCATGGTGCCGACGGAGCGGATGAGCAGGAACGCACCGACCGAGAAGAGAATCATCGCGACATAAATCACCGGCAGGAAACGGCTCCACCTTGGGGTGGCAGAAACGTCGCGACTCTCCGTCGCCATCAGGAACCTCAGCTTCCGTTTGCGATGAGGCAAACTCGTCCGAGAACAGGCTGTGCCACGAACACCCGGTCGAAACCGCGGTTCCACCTCGGCTATATCCGATGAACCATCTCATGAATTAACAGCCCCAACCGCTCGACGGCGAGTTTCGCGTTCACGAGGACCTCCTGATGATCCAGCGGCCCATCGCCAAGCCCGGCGGCCTTGTTCGTGATACAGGAGATCGCTGCCACTTCCATTCCCGCGTCAGCCCCTGTCTCCGCTTCCATCGCGGTGGACATCCCCGCAGCATCGATGCCCAGGGCCTTCAGGGCTCGCACCTCTGCGATCGACTCATAGGCCGGGCCCGTCTGGGCCACGTAGAGGCCCGCGAGAAGTTCCCTCCCCGCGGCGGTTTCAAAGTCGAGCATGTGCCGGAGCAGGCGAGTGGAATAGGGCGCCTCGAAGGGGACGCCGGCTGCCAGGTTCCGCCAGGCCTGGGGGCCGATGAGCTTCACATGGCCGCGGATGGCCATGAGGCTGCCAGGGCGAAGCGAGTCGTGGATGCCGCCCGCCGCGTTGGTGAGGATGAGCCGCGGCACTCCCAGCTTCGCGACCTCGCGAACGAGAGCCGTCACGACTTCCGGAGAATGGCCTTCGTAGTAGTGCAGCCGACCGAAGGCGACGAGCACGGGCACGCCGCTCCAGTCCCCAAGCACGAGTCGGCCACGGTGGCCATGGACAGTGGTGGGCACAAGCCCCGGAATGGCGCCGTACGCCAGGGAGCTAAGTTCGACGACATCACGAGTGGAATCCGCGAGGCCGGACCCCAGAACGATTGCGGCTCGGGGAGCGGTCGACTTCACGATATCCGCGAAGCGAGCGAAGGATTCCAGCATGACGCCTTCGCCCCAGTGTGCGATTTGTGGGAGAGAACCGATCGCCACAAGGTTCGACCTCGCGGTCCCTTCGTCCATTCCCCCGTAAGTAGGGGGACCTAACTGCTCGAAGTTTCAGGCGATAAGCAGGAAGAGATTTACCACGAAGTCACAGAGATCACAGAGATCACAGAGATTGGAGGGAGGAAGACAAAAAACGGGTGGTGCGTTCGACAAGGATCACGCTATCGAATGCCGCCAGAACGCTGGAGGATCCCTTCTCGGAATCCCTTCATTCTTTCACTCTGAACTCTGTGCCTCTGTGGTAAGTTTCTTTCTTCCGCTCGCCTTGGGAAGGCAGCCATCGCTATCCCCCTTGCGGGATGGGCGACGGCCTTAAACCTTCTCGATGGCCCCGATGCCGCCCGGCAGGATGGGATTCGGTCGGCCGGCGACGTCCGTCACCATCGTGTGCGGATCGATGCCGAGGTTCCGATAGATCGTCGCAAGCACGCTCTGGTACGGCACCGGTTCGTCCTTGGCTTCGCCCGCGGCACTGTCCGTGCTGCCGATCACCTGGCCGACACGCATGCCACCGCCGAACAGGAGAGCCGAGTTCACGCGAGCCCAGTGATCCCGGCCGGCGTCCTTGTTGATCTTCGGCGTTCGACCGAACTCGCCCCACACCACCACCGTCACGTCGCGATCCAGGCCGCGGGCGTAAAGATCCTCGACCATCGCGGAGATGCCCTGATCGAATAGCGGCAGTCGCTTCTTCAGGGTGCTGAAGTTCTGGCCGTGAGTGTCCCAGAAACCGTACGACACATTCACCACGCGGGCCCCGGCTTCCACCAGTCGGCGAGCGATCAGGAGTTGCTCGTTCCACTGCGGGGCGCCGTCCCCCTGGTGCTTGGATGAGCCTTCGCCGTAGCGTTCCCGCGTGGCGGCGGACTCCTTTGATACATTCAAGGCATCGACGAGTTTGCTCGTCGTCAGCACGTCAAAGGCCCTGTCGTGGAAGGTGTCCATCCCCGGGGTGTACGTTCGCCCCGCGGCCTTGCGATACGCATCGAGCCCTTCGAGAAGCGCCTTGCGATCGTGCAAGCGATCCGTGGGCACGGCGAGATTCTTCATGATGGCGATCTCGTCGCCATCCACCTTCACCGCCGCTGTGGCCCGGCCAAGCATGCCGGCACCGGGCGTGTTGTAAGGCTTGTGGACCATCGTCGGCGCCAGGTCGACGAACGCTGGCATCACCGCATCGGTCTGCCCCTGGAGCTTCGCCACGATCGAGCCGAAGTGCGGCTTGTTGTCTCGCTTGGTGTCGCTTTGGGTCGCCCCGACCATGCTCTGGAAGCTGCTGTGTTCGTCCCGCTGGCCCACGAGAGATCGCACCACGATCAGCTTGTCCGCACACTTCGCGAGCCTTGGCAGGTGCTCGCTGAACTGCACGCCGGGCAGGACGGTCGAGATCGGGTTGAACTCGCCGCGAATCTCCTTTGGTGCGTTCGGCTTGAGGTCGAAGGTGTCCTGGTGGGCCAGCCCGCCGGAGAGGTAAACCATGATCACGGACTTGTGCGACGACTGGCCCGACTTCGCCTCGGCCCGCAGGAGCCCAGGCAGGGTGAGGCCGCCCATCGCCAGGGCACCGACTTGAAGGAAGTGGCGCCGCGAGACGCCATCGCAGTATCGCGAGCGAGAACCGAGCAACGTGAGCATGAAGCACTCCGCACGGGAGCCAGGCGGGCAGGTACGAGATTATCGGCAGGGTTATACTATAGTGCATTTCGGGGCTGAGTCGCAAGGAGAAAGGGCCAAAACCCCACGGATCACTGCCGCCGCGATAGGCCGACGCTCAGGCGGTTGTCGTCCACGGCGAAATAGATCCCGAGAGAATCGACACACCAAAGCCGATCGTTTCCGTCGCGGCTTTCGCCCATGTCGTGGGGGACTCGACGTAGAGCGAAGTCAATGAAGGCCGCGGTCTGCTGAATGGAAGCAGAGTCAACGGATGAGGCGATGAGCGAGTTCTACTGTTGAAGTGCAGTGAACTTCCAGATGACGGAGAAGGTCATTTCCAGCCCAGGATGGTTTTCATTTCTTCAAATGTGTAGCCCGGTTCTTTCTTGATCCTCTCGATATCCGCCCTGGTGATGGACGGATCCCACGGAATCAGCGGCTCCGATGGCGTCGAATTCCGCTCGGGAACGTACCGCCCCAGAAGGGTGCCCGCGTCGTCGCGGAATTCGATGGCGGACGTCACTGTCTTCTCCGCGAACAACTTCTCCGCCTCGGCCCAGGTTCCAAGTTTCCGGCCTTCGATGTAAAGCGAGACCATGCGAAAGTCCTCCTTTCCTGGAATTATCCGCGAAGCCGGCCCACGTCTCCAGCCGTAATAGACCCCCACCTTCTTGTTGGCCGCTTTGCCCGTATCATTTGACGAACCCCACGCCCCGCACCATCGCGATTACGATTGCGGGGATGATGCGATTCGGTTGTAATTCCAATTCGTCCCCGAGTGTCGAAGGAATTCTGGTCATGATGACTCGCCGTAGATTTCTGCGTGGCTCGGCCCTTGGCCTCACAGTTGCGGGGAGTGCGGCTGTCGGGTACGGGTTCTGGGAGGCGGCGCACATCCGCATCGAGCGTGAGACAGTGCCGGTGCCGAACCTTCCCCCAGCGTTCGCGGGAAAGACTGTCGCGGTGCTCGCCGATCTGCACCACGGGCCGCTTGTGGGAATCGACTTCATCCGCTCCGCAGTCGAGATCACCAATGCGCTTGCACCGGACATCATCGCTCTTGTCGGCGATTATGCCCACAAGGGAGCTCAAGCGCACGAGGAACTGCCGCCTTGCCTGGAAGCGCTCTCCGCCCTCAAGGCGCCGATGGGCGTGTTCGCGGTTCCCGGCAACCATGATATGCCGCAAGGCGGGAAGCTTTATCGCAAGCTCATTGCAGGGACGACGCTGACGGACCTCACGAATCAGAATCGCAAGCTGACGATCGGCAACGAGTCGCTTTACGTCGCGGGGGTGGACGATCTGTGGTGGGGCCGGCCGAATGTTTACGACGCCCTGATCGGCATTCCCCTGGGCGAACCGGTCATCCTGCTGTCGCACAACCCGGACTTCGCGGAGGATTCGCCGGACGCCCGCGTGGGCCTGATGCTCAGCGGCCACACGCACGGTGGGCAGATTTATGTGCCCGGAGTGGGTGCGAGTTGGGTGCCCTCGAAGTACGGAATGAAGTATCGCCGGGGCTTTGTCCGCGGGCCGAAGTCGAACGTATTCGTCTCCCGCGGCCTCGGCGAAGCCGGTGTGCCGATCCGCCTGAACGTGCCGCCCGAGATCAACCTGCTGATGCTCGAGGCAGGGCGAACGACTCCCTGGCGGACAACTAGCAGCGAGAAGCGAGCAGCCAATCCATGAGGGTAGCCTTGCTTGGCCGCCAGCTGTTGACTGCAAGCGCAAGTAACCCCGACACGAAGCGTTTCATTGCAACTCAGGACTCGATGGCGTGGAGCCACCTCCCTGGGGATAGAATGTCGAGGGTGGCATTCACAAAGTCTGATGATCTCCACAGAGGCTGTAACCATGGCATCGATCGTTCAAACCTTGGCATGTTTGCTGATGGCGGTGTTCGCCTCCACAAGCCTGGGGCAGGTGCCCGGCGGCTATTCCAAACGCTCGACGACCGATGACGTCGTGGTGGCGGCAGCCAAGTTCGCCGTCGAAACGCAGTCCAAGAAGGAACCGGTCACGCTCGTCAAGGTTTTGGCGGCCGAGTCGCAGATCGTGGCCGGGACCAACATCCGCCTGACTCTCGAGGTTCGCACCAAGGATGGCGAGAAGCAGGCGGTGGTCGTGGTGTGGAACAAACTGGGCGGGGCACAGGAACTCACGGAATGGGAGTTGAAGGTGGGCGCACCCCCCGAACGCAAGTGAAAGATGTGATCTGGCTCGCAGACTCTGCGAGTCGTGGCCAGGCCAAACGCGCCGCTGTGGCCCCTTTCTTCCTGCCCGTCGCCCAAGCGGCTTCACCACACCTTGCAATTTCAGGCCCACCCGTTGAAACGGGTGGGCTTTTGCGCTACCCTTCAGAGTTCCTGTCATTCATAACCGTCACGATCCTTTGAAGGCTCTGCATGCGCGAGCTACTCGCGGAACTCTTGACATGCTTTGAACGCCGTCGAACCTGCGTGTACTGCTCGGTCGTCGAGACTCGCGGCAGCACACCTCAGAAGGCGGGCGCGGTGATGCTCGTCTTTCCCGATGGCTCGCAATCGGGCACCCTCGGCGGCGGATGTGTGGAAGCAGAGGTGAAGCAGCGATCCCTGCTGGCACTTCACGCGGACGGCGGCCCTCAGGTCTTCACCTTTCATCTGGACGACGATTACGGCTGGGACGACGGCCTGATCTGCGGCGGCCGAATGATGATCCTCGCTCACCCCCTTGGTGACAGTGCCCTGTCACTTCCCTCCGTGCCGCGTTACTACCGCCGCCTCCAGGATCTGGTGCAGCGAGGCGAAGGCTTCACGGAATCGCTCGTTATCGCCCAGGCGGCCGGAACGCTGGGCGATCGGTACCTTTTCGATGAGAACGGCCGGTTCGTGGAATCCCTGGGGGGCACGCCCTCCGTCACGGTGGCAGCGGGGCTGGTGCCGCTCAGCGCGCGACCACAGCCCTCCGCGAAGCAGGGCCTTGCTTACCTGCCGACGCTGCCCCGCGTCGCGTTGCTGCTCGTCGGCGGCGGCCATGTGGGCCAGGCCGTCGCGAAACTCGCCGCCGAGGTCGACTTTGAAATCTGGGTCGTCGACGACCGCGAGAAGTACGTGAGCGCCGCTCGTTTTCCCACCGCCAGTCGGCGGATTGTCGGCGAGATCGGGCCGGTACTTCGCGATCTCGCTGTGGCACTCACGCCGTCGGTGTTTGCTCTGATCCTCACCCGCGGTCACAACCACGATGAAGAAGCTCTCTTCCACCTCGCGCCCACGGCGAGTGGGTACGTTGGCATGATCGGCAGCCGACGCAAGATCCGCCTGATCTTCGACGATCTCGAAGCGAAGGGCATCTCGGCCGAGGCTCTCGCGAAGGTCCACGCCCCGCTCGGTTTCCACATTGGCTCACAGACGGTGCCGGAGATCGCGGTGAGCATCGTGGCGGAACTGATCGCTTGCCGCAACCTGGGCGAGACGCGCCTGTCCCGCCAAAGCTGGAAGCCCGATCGTGCGGACAGATGATCGCTCCTCAGGTGATCCATTCTGCAACGGTCCCGAAGACTTCACGAAAATCGGTCGACTCGCATGGCGTTTGCCTTCCTACAATAGCCTCCGCGGAACAAGGACCATGGATTCGCGGAGCGAGCCGACGGCCAATGCCGATCACTCTTAGTCTCACTTTCACGCTCAACCGGCCTGATCGTTTGAGCCGGTTGGAGGCCCGCGAATGGCTCGCTCGGGCAGCAGTTTGGTTTGAAGCCCTCGGCGATGTCGTCCTTGATGCTCACGTCGTCTTCGATCGCGAAGAGAAGCCGGTTCTACTCGTCACGCTGCATCCCACGCCGCCACCAATCGAAATTCGTCTCGGTGCCTCCGGGAAGGTTCGCATCGAAGCGGAAACGAGCTCCACCGGGCCGGGCTATTACGCGTACCTCTGCGATCTGCTGCGCCAGATGGCGGAAGAGTTCGACCTGGACTCGGAACCCCCGGAGATTCGAAGCGATCCAGGTGGTTACTTCGCCACTCGCCAGCGTGAGCCGCTCGAACAACACTTCCTCCGCTGGCTGGGCTCGGCCTGTACGAATCTGTGTTCCCGACCTGTGAGTGGCCCCGTCCCGCTAGGGCTTTCCCCGTCGCACAAGTTCCGGGCGGAAGGTGAAGTGCTCACCTCTCTGGGCCCTCGCGATCGCAAGTGGCTCGAAGCTGTCCGAGCCGATGTGCAGAAGGGGCGAGACTTCTTCCCCTGGTGGGTGCCAACCCCCGATGCGGTGTACTACCGCAATCGGGCTATCGTGCGGATGTGGTGTGAATTCCCCTGGCGACCGCCGTTGACGGAGGGCGAGGGCGAACTGGCGGATGGCATCGCCGCGGACCTGGCGACGGCGTTCAAGCTGGATCCGTCGATCGAGCTTCCCTGGGCCGAGTGGCTGGAACTTCTGACGGCGATCGAAGGCGACCGCGAAGGCTTCACCGTGACGCCTGACGATCAGGTGCTGAGCATCGAACTGTGGAAACGCACGGGCCCGGTGCCGCCCAAGGCTGGAGTGGTGCCGATCGGATATCGTCGGTTCCCGGTGCGGGAGCGGCTTTGCAGCGGCTGGTCGATCGAGGTGCCCGGCGACTTTGCCCGCGAGTGGGAGGACACCCGCACCTGGACCGGCTGGAACGGACTGCGAACGGTCTGGTTCCAGGAGCTAGGCTTCGCGAAGCCGGACGGCTCGACGCCGAGCGCGGAGGAAGCCCTGATCGTGGGCCGACGCAGCATGCCCGAAGGGGAACGGCTCACCGACTGGACGAAGGGCACCGTGCTGGGAGAAGCGGTTTTCGGCCCACACACGGACGACGACGGCCGCACGGTCTGGCGACTCAGCGGCCTCGCCGCGGTGCCCGGGCGACTCGTGATCTGCAATATCTACGTCGAACACGCCGACGACCGCGACTGGGCCGCCAACACCTGGCGTTCCCTGCGGCATGTGGAAGAGTAAGGCTCAAGGTCTCAACAACTGTCCGAGCCATGAGCGAGCCGACTCGTCGCACACGGTTGATTCCAGCGCCGACCCTCCCACCCCTTGGTGGAACCATGTCGAAAGCTGGAATCACTTCCTGCTCGAGTCTAACATCATGACCACACTCGATTTCCAAAATCGAGCGGTGACTGGAATCACGTCCGGTCACCGACCAAAAAGCGCCGATGATTCTGGATCAATTGACGTGGGTTGAAACGGAAATCCCGACAGTTGTTGATGCGCCAGCCCTGAGCCGCTCGAAGGGCACTCGCCTCGCTCACATCTGTCGGCCGGCGAGCGAGCCTGTGCTCCAGGCGGACTGAAAGTTGTACCCACCGATCCAGCCGTCCAGGTCCAGCACTTCACCAGCGAAGTAAAGGTTGGGTACGAGCTTGCTCTGCATCGTTCGCGAATCGACTTCCTCCAGGCTGACACCTCCCGCGGTGACCTCCGCTTTCTCGAAGCCAAGCGTGCCCCGAAGCGGCAGGCGAAGGCGTTTCACACTGGCGACGAGCGTTTGCCGATCAACCTTGCTGAGCGCCGCGGCCTTGCGGTCCAGCGGTAGACTCGCCAGAGCCAGAAGCTGATCGCACACACGGCGAGGAAGTTTCTCCGAGAGCACCACAGCGAGTTGCTTCTTTCCGGAGGCGGCCGTTTCGACGCGGACGAACTCGTCAAAGTCAGGCTCCGGCGTCGTCGGCAGCAGATCCATCTCGAGCGTGAGGGCGCTCGGCTCCACACTCGCGCTCACCGCACGGCTCACATCCAGCGGAGCAGGGCCGGTCAGGCCGAAGTGAGCGAAGAGCATCGAGCCGCGACGCGACGTCAGGGGCTTCCCCTCGCGTGGCAGCACCTTCAGGTTCACATCCATCGTGATGCCACGGAGCTCGCCCACCCACGGAGGCTGCACCGTGAGCGGCACGAGCGCTGGCCGGGTCGGCACGATCGTGTGGCCGAAGGATCGAGCGAAGAAATACCCATCGCCGGTGGTGCCGCAACCGGGGTAAGACTGGCCGCCAGTGGTGATGATCACCTTCGGGGCCAACACCGACCTCACCGGCGTGGCGACACGGAAACCGCCCTCGGGAGTTCTGGCGATTTCACGAGCGGGTTCGCCCAGTGTGAGAACCGCTCCACTTCGGTGAAGCCGGCGAAGAAGTGCCTCCAGCACGTCGACGGCGCGATCGCTGACGGGGAAGATCTTGCCGGTGTCCTCGACCTTCGTGGCGACGCCCTCGCCATGGAAGAAGGCGAGTGTGTCCTTCACGCTGAACCCCGCGAGGGCGGAGTGAAGGAACTTGCCGTTGGGGCCGAACGCCTCGACGATGCCGCGGTTTTCGCAGTCGTGGGTGATGTTGCAGCGGGTGCCGCCGGACATGAGGATCTTCACGCCCGGCTTGCGAGCCTTTTCGAGAACGAGGACGCGCTTGCCTCGCTCCGCGGCATGAATCGCAGCCATCAGCCCCGCGGCCCCGGCGCCGAGGATGATTGCATCCCATTCGAGCATGAATTCGTGATTCCGTGGGTCGTCACTACGCGGTCGATGGCCGCTGCGCTAAACTTATGAACTCCCCGACCCCACAGGAATCACCCCATGAACTCTCTCCCTCGTGTTCTTGCGGACACGCCACTCGCTATGGATTCGAACGAACTTCTCGCCGGCAAGGTGGAAGTGCTGCCGTGGTCCGCGGCGGAGGAACCGATCGCCTCGCAGATCGAAGCGATCTACACATACGGCCATCCGATGGTGGGGCCGGCACTTCTCGCCAAGCTGCCGGCGCTTCGTGTCATCAGCAACTTCGGCGTCGGCGTCGATCACATCGACCTCCCCGCGGCTGCGGCCCGGCGCCTGCCCGTCGGCAACACGCCTGGCATCCTCGATGGGGCCACGGCGGACATGGCCTTCGCGTTGCTGCTCGCCGCTGGGCGCAAGCTCGCGGAAGGAGATCGTTACGCTCGCGGGCCGAACTTCCTTCGGTACGATCCGTCGGACATCCTCGGCCGCGAGATCCACGCCAGCACCATCGGCATCGTCGGCATGGGCCGCATCGGCCAGCAGGTGGCGAAGCGAGCCCGCGGCTTCGACATGACGGTGCTGTATCACAATCGCCACCGCAAGCCCGCAGCCGAGGCGCCTCTGAGTGCTCGCTACTGCGCCTTCGAGGAACTGCTTCGCGAATCGGACTACGTGGTGCTGACGGTACCGCTGACGGCAGAGACTCGCCACCTGATCGGCCGGGCGGAACTGGCCATGATGAAGCCCACGGCGACGCTGGTGAACGTGGCCCGCGGTGCCGTGGTGGACAAGGACGCCCTCACGGAAGCGCTTCAGTCTCGGAGGATTTACGCAGCCGCGCTCGACGTGACCGACCCCGAGCCGTTGCCGCGGGACCATCCCCTGTTGAAGCTGGACAACCTCACGATCACGCCACACCTCGGCAGTGCGACGTTGCAGACGCGGCGACGCATGGCCGAGATGAGCGTGGAGAACCTGATGGCCGGGCTTGCGGGCAAGCCCTTGCCTTACGAGGTGAAGCCGGCGTGATAGACACAGCCGAGTCGCGGCTAAGGCGGTAGGCAGGAAGAGATCGACCACAGAGTCATTGAGGACACAGAGATCGGGGAGAGGAAGAGAGAAATGGGTGGGGAGTTCGACAAGGATTACGCCATCGAATGGCGCCAGATCGCTTAACGATCCTGCCTCGGAATCCCTTCATTCTCTCACTCTGAACTCTGTGTCCTTTGTGGTAAGTTTCTTCCTTCTGCTCGCCCAGGCACCGGAGCTTGAGCGCCGAGGTCAGGGCAGGATGTTCAGGAATCCGTCGCGGAGCTTGCCTTCACGAGCGATGAAAAACTTCAGGGGGGCGAACGTCGACAGGTCCTTGTGATTCAGAACGAAGAGGACGTTATCGACGGTGATCGTTTCCCAGGTGTGCAGGCCGACGAGGATGTCGCCCTTCTGCACTCCGGCAACGCCAGCCGCGCTGCCCGGCTGCACGTCTTGCACGAGCATGCCTCCGTGAAGCTGAGGGTTCGCCTGGCTTACGGCGAGCGGCCCCACCGATTGCAATCGCACTCCAAACTTGGACCACACCGCATCGCCCGGAAGCGAAGCCACGTTCCGGAGCGTCGACTGCGTTTGCAGTTCCACTTCCACCGTCACGGGTTCACCGCTTCGCCGCAGCACGACGCTCGTCTTGGAACCCGCGGATCGCTCCAGGAAGCCACGCTCGACATCGATCGAGGTGAGCACGGCCACGTCGCCTACTTTCTCGATCATGTCGCCAACCTTGACGCCCGCCTCGGATGCGGGGCTCTCGGCCTCCACGCTTTCCACCGTCACCACGCGGCGGGAACTCGATTGTTCACCGGCACGGGTGACGTCGTCCTTGAGCCTCAGGCCATGGCGAAGGCCCGAGCGCTTCCGCACGCTCATCATCTCCGATGTCCGCGTGATGACGAAGTCGATCGGCAGCGCGAAGCCGATGTTCTGGGCTCCAGCGCGAATCGCCACGTTCACGCCGACGAGTTCGCCCAGCACGTTCATCAGCGGGCCGCCGCTGTTGCCTGGGTTGATCGGGGCGCTCGTCTGGATGAGGTTTTTGTACCCCATCTCCTTGTTGAGCGTGACGTCGCGGCCCTTGAACGAGACACGGCCATCCGTGACCGTGTGCTCGTACCCGTAAGCGTTGCCGATGGCGATGACGGGCTCGCCGACCATGATATCCGTGGAGGTGCCAAAGCCCATGGCGGGCAGCGGCGTGCTGGGATCGACTTTCAGCAGGGCGAGGTCCGCCTCGCGATCGACGGCGAGAACGCGAGCGGGATAGCCCGTGCCATCGTGGAGGCGGATGCGGAGCGAGTTCACGTCGTCGACGACGTGGAAGTTGGTGAGGATGTAACCCCGGGGATCGATGACGATTCCGGTGCCCATCCCGTTGACACGTTGAGTCTGCGCCACGGTGGGCCGAAACGGATCGAGATCCGCCGCGGCCACGGTCCGTTCACTGTGAATGTTCACGACGGAGGCTTTCACCCTGTCGTAAACGCTCACGACCTCGTCGCGCCTCTGGCCCTTGGTGATCGATCGGCTCACCGGCACGGCTTCCTTGTCGGCGGCCATCGTCGGCGGTGCATAGTCGCCAACCGCAACCATCAAGGCCGCGGGGAAGATCAGGCGAAGGCGGAGCCGACGCACCAGAGAGCGAGGCGGAACGGAGCCCGGTGCGAATCGCGGCAAGCGCATGGTGCCCCCAGAAGCGATAGGGAGGATCCTCCTCCCCGCGGAAAGTCGGAACAGGACACACATCAGTTCGGATCGTTGCGATGCGCGGCTCCATTGCCTGCGGAGCGAGTCGGGAGGGTTCTCCTCCAATGCGGCCGGGCTGCGCCACCCGTGAGGGCCGTCACCCCTGTGACAAAACTGCCGATCGGCGCGAACGTTCCGATTGAACCGGTCGTGACGCGGTTGTCCAAGCCAGGGGATCGCTGTAGGGTGAGATGAGAAGGCAGAACTTGAGAGCTTCTGCCCATTCTTTCCTGATCAGGACTTCTCGCGATGGCACAAACGCCCCGGATGGCACGAATTGAAGCGCTTCTCGCCGAAGACCCGGACGACGCCTTCCTCCGCTACGGACTCGCCATGGAGCACGCCAGCGCAGGGGACGACGCCCAGTGTGTGGTGGTTCTGCAAGATCTGATTGCACGCTCCACGAGCAGCCCGTACGTCCCCGCGTTCCTGCAAGCCGGGCAGGCCCTGGTGCGGCTGGATCGCATCAAGGAGGC
>Ga0105049_10005315_pt1 | contig 15008 bp, 13 predicted proteins | sample MAT06_FD_78087 | JGI IMG/M metagenome (GOLD analysis project Ga0105049, IMG submission 78087) | Freshwater microbial communities from Lake Fryxell liftoff mats and glacier meltwater in Antarctica - MAT-06 | ecosystem: Environmental > Aquatic > Freshwater > Ice > Liftoff microbial mat | place... | reverse complement strand
TCGATTCCCGTAGCACAATTCATCACTCGGGTGATGATCTTGGTCACATCCACAGGGACTAAACTTCCATCGCGCTTTCGAACTCTCATTCGCGTTCCCGTTGCGACCTCATTGCTCTGATTTTTAACTGTTACAGCCTCTAAACTCATATTCTTCCTTCCCCCTCTTTCGATCAAATTTAACTGACAATCCCCTACTAAAAATCTTCAAAAAGTTTCGCGTCTGCCGCATAAACTTTCGTGTCTGCCACCTTCTATCGGGTAACAATACCCGTCTGAGCCTTTTTAAGCCTTCTGCAGTATATCACTACCAATTGGGTGGGAGAGACGACACCGACACAACCTATTGTTGCCTGCGTCGATTACACTGTCATCTATAAACATAAAAGTAGCGATTCGGAAAACACAGTGTCAACGCGTAAGCTAATGAGATCTTAGATTTTTTTTCAACTTTGAGACAAAGTCAGTTTGCGCGCAAAAAACTGAAGGCACTAAACAACGATCAAAGGCTCGCCACGAAATAAATTTGCTACGCAGAGCATTAAAAGAAGAAAATTTAAATCCAACGAACAACTTAACTCGACTTAAATCTGAATTTAAGAGGGAACGACGGACTAAGAAAAATAAGATTACTTAATTTCGCGATGAACCGTGTGCTTGCGAAGAAAAGGATTATACATTTTCTTCTCTAGACGGTTGGGAATGTTGGTCGGGTTTTTGGTGGTCGTGTAGCGAGAGGGAGACTTTCCCAGAGCCCGAGCTTCAGTACATTCTAAGGTGATAATTCGTTTTTTGCCTTTTTTCGCCATAACGACCAATTGCTAGCCTTGGCGCTCAAAAATTCCAACAGCTTTTTTGGTGTGTTTTATGGCAGCCGAGAAACAGCCCCCCAAAAGAGCTCTTCAAGCAGGGCCCGGCGCTAGAAAGCCTAGACTCTCGGACTCCCCGGCGTGATCGTCCTACTCAACAAGATAGCTAATCTGAACCGTAACGGGCGCTCCAGAGGGATATCCATCAAAGGCTTCGGGCTTAAAGCTCAGCTTCTTGAGTACGGGAAAGGCCAAATACTTCGAAGGATCAACAACGGCCCCATTGAAGCTCACCTGCAAACTAGAAGAAGACGGCCTGCAACTTAAGGCCACATCTTTAGCCGAATAAATGATCTGCTCTGACAGATTTTGAAACAGAGGTTGCCAGTTCGCTTCGCGCAAATCGAATGTGCCTCCACCCGTGTGCTTCGACAAAGCTAAGTGGGCAACTCCATCTTTGTCTACGTCAGGGCCCGATTCTGATCCGATCGGGCCGACAATAGAGTGATAAACGTAACGCACATCGTCCCCTAACGGCCTCACGATGTCTGAGAACATATGATCAACGACCTCAGGAAAGGCATTCTTAGCTGAATCTGTGAGAGAGAAATTCGCCCGATCAAATGCAACATTCAAATCATCATCAGAGATAGCCACAATGTTTACGTTTAAATTCGGAATCAAATAACTGGCAATGTCAGCCTGATTTTCAGCGTTTAAACAGGGAAAAGATCCGTATCCGTAGTCAGTAACGTGATCGCGGGGACGATAGTACCTTCCGGCGCCTTGGCAATCAGTGGCAAGCATTGGTACGCTGGTCGATCGCTGAGTCGCGTCGTTAGGATTATCGGTGGGAATAACGAGAGGAAGCCTCTGCATAAAGTTAGCAGGCATAAACACTTCGGCGAAAGCAATGTCTGCCCACTTTGACCACGTCTCTTTCAAAAAGTAGTCCACATCGTCCGACATGATCTGATCAATGAACGGATTCGGACCATTGATCGGATTAGTGTTATTTCGATTTCTAAAGAAAGTCCGATTCTTAATTGCTAAGCCGTCCGTATTATAGATCATCAAGATTCGATAATTATTTGAAGTCACTCCCAAGATACCATTAATAAAACTTTGCAGCTCCCATACCACTTTTTGAAATTCGCCATTCATTGACCCACTGTCATCGATTAAGAAAACCACATTGGCTCCCTCAATCGCATCGGGAATCACACTCACGCTATCGGTTTTCAAACTTGTCGGAGCGCAAGTGTTTGGTGCGCCATTCGTGTTAATCGTATCGTCTGGATCATCAAGAGGAACCAAAGTGGGGTCATCTCCATCCGATAGTCCGTCCACCGGGGCCGCTGCCGATCGAGTGGTAAAGGCAACCTCTTCGGAGCATGCCGAGAGAGTCATCACAAATCCAAACCACAACATAAAAGAGAAAGAATTTCGAAGGGTGGGGCTTCTCATAGACATCCTTCAAGGAGCAAGCCTCGTTCCGGCCGCTTGCAAATAAAGTTGGCTGCAGTCTCAGTCGCTTTGATCAATAGCTCTCTCGGACAAATTTAGAAGTCTGCGACTCTAATGAGCAAAACTACGCAAAAGACTCTGGCAAGAATGGGAGACTTTTTGTCACTCCAAAAGTTTCAGTCAAAAGTGGAGTTTCAAGAAATGAAGTGCTTCTTTAAAAAGTTCAAACACTTAGCAAAGTAACCTTTGTTACCCGCCCCCCGGTACGAGTCTTGTAACCATTCTGAAACCTAAGAAGAAAATAAGCCCCGAATTTTAAAGGGAAGCTCGAAAGGATTTAATAATTTTATGGACGCGCAACAAGTAGTGATAACCGCAGGAACACATCTTCCCGACATTTCTGTAATCCGATACTTCACTCAAGGGGGATTCTTCATGTGGCCCATCTTAGCCGTCAGTTTCGCGGCTATGGCCATCGGGCTTGAACGTTATATGGCTCTCAAGTTTAGATTTTCTCTGGATGGCAAAAGATTTTTTAACGATGTGAAGCGCTACATTACTTCTAACGATTGGAAGCGCGCCATCGAGCTCTGTCGACAACATCCCTCATCGCCTTTGGCGCAGGTCATTGGCGCTGGGCTCGCTCAAGCTGATCGCAATGAAGACGAAATGGAAACCGCGATGGAGTCTCAAGCTCTTTATTACCTTCCTAAGATTAACGCCCGTCTCGACTATCTTGCCGTACTCGGAAACGTAGCCACCTTGCTGGGACTATTGGGAACGGTCGCTGGTTTGATTGCCTCGTTTGCCGTGGTTGGGACCGACCAGTTTAATACGTCTCGAGAACAAGCTCTTGCTGGGGGTATCGCGGTCGCGATGTACTGTACAGCGTTTGGTTTGATTGTTGCGATTCCTGCTGTGCTCTCGCATATGTACTTGAGCGGAATGGCAAACTCGATTTCTGACGATATCGAACACTACGCCACTTCATTAAAGCAACTCGTACAGAGAATTAAATCCAAAACTACAATTCCAAACCTCGACCAAGAATTGTCGATGGATTCAAAGACTGAAAAATCGAATTCTTTTTCTAAATTACCCGAAGGTCAGCAAGCTTAAGTTTAAAAGGGAGAGCCCAGATGTTTAGCAAGAAAAAGAAAGGCAGAAGACCTAAAGGAACTGAAGAGTTGAACATGGTTCCTATGATGGATTTATTCGTGGCAATTATTCCATTTCTCTTAGTGTCTGTCAGTTTCTCGCAATTGGGAGCTGTGGATGCAGAAATGCCTGCCTTAGCAAAATCCTCCGATCGGTCGCAAAAGAAAGAAGATTCGGTTACTGTTGATTTGATCTTTAACTTGAGTAGCGAGAAAATGAATGTTTCTGGTTACACCCAAAAGTTCTCGGCCCCCGTCGCTGGAATCAATCAAGACTTTGCTATTGCCGACGTAAAAAACTTAGAGGCTTGGATGAGCGAACTTAAGAAAAAGTATCCTCAAGTGGGAATCGGACTCTTTCGAGTCGCGGGTGAAGTTCAGTACGATCAAGCTTTGACGTGGTTAAGTAAAGTGAAAAAAGCCCCTGAACTGGTTTCGGTAGTTTTGGCTACGGAGGCTCAGTAATCATGATTCTACGCCGCCGACCACGCGCCACTCCCAAGCTCATGTTAACCCCCATGCTCGACATGTTTCTGCTTATCTTGATCTACTTGATCTTGAATTTTTCTCCCGACACTTCGCATGCAAAGCAAAGCCGGGGGATTCATCTTCCCAAAACTGAAGTGAGCTCCAAAAAGCTTCCTCATATCCAAGTGGAGGTGACCCCAGCCACGGTGAAAGTAAACGGAAGTGCTTTAGAAGGCCTCACGCCAGAAAGCGCTTCGCCAGAGGCTTGGCTTATTTTAAGTACGAAATTGAAAGAAATTAGTGGGATGGCAAAGGTTAAGAATACTGAGACTGCAGCATTTCAAGAAAGAATTTTGGTCGTCTCTGACAAAGACACTCCATACGGACTCGTCGACAAAGCAGTATCCCAAATGGCGGCCGCTGGTTTCTCACAGATTTACTTTCTTGCAGAAGAACAAAAGAAGGAGATCAAAAAATGATCGTACTACTTTTAAGCATTATAATCATCGCGCAAGCGAGCAACGAAATCACGGTTGAGAAAAAAGTAATCTACCAGAAAGAAACCTCCCTGGACTTTTCAGATGCCGAAGTAATTGGAGAGAATCAACTGCCACCCGCTTTTTTCGTCACCAAAATGAATACCCCTAAGGGGGCGAGTCTTCTCGAAGAACGCTTAAGATTCAAAATGAAGAACTTTAATGAGCTCGGGTTCTAAAAAGGACGATCACTAGATGTCAGGCTGGAGACTGAAAATTAAGAACGAAGCTGGACTCACGGAAGTCCTGAACTTGGACGCCGCAAAAATTGTGCATGTCGGCGATGACACTCAGAACGAAGTCTGTATCGCCACTACCCAAATTCCCGCGCGTCTCAAAATGATTCAGAGTCGAGGAAAGCTAATTCGACTGCGTCTCACTGATGAAGCACTTCCCAGCTTCAAAGGTCCGACCGAGAGTCGAAAGAAATGGAAAACACCGCTTTATAAGGGTGAGATTTTAGATATCGCTGGAGAGGCCTCCTGGCGTGTGGGTCGGACGGAGTTCAAGCTATTCAAAGAAGAGAAGCTGGCCATCGTTTCAGGCAAAGAAGTTTTAGATCCCTTAGAGAGAAAACAATTTTGGAAGTCGATCGGCCTTTCGAGCGTTTCTCACTTAGGAATTTTACTGATTTTACTTTTAGGGGGTTTTGTTCTGCGTCAGTTTGAAGAGCCGCCCGGTGAGGATCCCTTTGCTCGTGCAGAAAAAGTTTCAATCGCAGATGTTAAACAGATTTTTCAGCTTCGCGAAGAAATCGTAATTCCAGAAGAGGCTCCAGCGAGTATCGCTCCCGAACAAGAAATAAGGCCCGAAGAAGGTGAAAACGCGGTGCAGGTAAGTCCAAGCCAGAAGACGCTCCCTACTAAAACGGGAGCCAAGGCCAAAGCACTGGCCGCAGCCACAATGAAAAGTAGCGCTCCGGCGAAACCCAACGTAAACGCCATGGGACTTTTAGGTGTTCAAGCGGCTCGCACCACCGAAGCACGCTCCCTCACCGTAGAGACGGCTAGAGTTTTTAATTCTGACCCTAAATCCAAAACCAACGGCATGGTCATTAACCCAATGGGGCAAGGAGTAAGAGCGGGAATTCAAACTCAGCAAGTCGCTGAACTCAATGGCGTAGCGATAGGCGGATATCAAAGTGGCTCAGTTACGAAACAGATCAACGCCTCCAGAGCACCCGCCGTTCAGCTCGTTCGAAAAGAAATTGAAATTCGCGGCGGTCTGGATCCAGCGATTATTCAACAGATCGTTCAGGAACGTCTTGCCGAAGTACGCTATTGCTATGAGAATGCTCTTCTTGCCGATGTAAACTTGGGTGGAAAGATCTCTACCTCTTGGACGATTCTAGCGAATGGCAACGTCGCGGAGCTGAACGCAGTTTCTGACGACCCCCGTATGCAAAAAATTCACGGCTGCATCAAAGAAAGAATGGGATTATGGAAGTTCCCCGAAACTAAAGGGGGCGGAGTTGTTCATGTGAAATATCCTTTTGTTTTTAGCTCTCTCGGCAGCTAAACTGAGGTCATGAAAAATAAAAAAAATTCTGTTCCTGTATTTAAAATATTAACCGCCCGAGTTTTGATTTTGAGTATTTCGGTTATGAGTATTATCGCGCTGAACCAATTACAAGCCCAAGATGAGTTTGAGAAAGTCGAAGTTCTTGATCATCCTCGCTATAGCCTTACTCAAAGATTCAATGTTGATTCTGAGCTCACTTTCTTGCCACTAGACGCTTATTACAAACCTCTGTTGGTAGACCTAGCCGCCTCTTATCAATTCAATGACTTCTTTTCTTGGGAGGTCATACGAGGTGGTTTGCCAATTTATAAACACAATACCAAATTGAATTCACAGATCGAATCGGCTGTTCAAAAACAAACTGGCGACACGGGGATTGTCATTGTTGATGACGATCGTATGAAGAAGCTTCAATACCGAGTTAGCTCCACTGGCTTTCTTAACCTCCTCTACAGCAAAAGTAATTTTTTTAACAAAGGAGTGGTTTATCACTATTGGCAAGCAGGTTTCGGAGCGAGCTACTGGGACTTTAAAAAAGGAAGTAAAAAAGCTCAGAAGCAATACGGAGTCGACCTCGTATTAAGAGCACGATTTTTCTTAAGTGAGCAGTTTATGGTAAATCTGCGATTAGCTCAAACCGTGGGCTTCAACAGTAAAGCCCCTAAGAATATTATCTCTTTGGGAACGGGGGCGGGTTTTGCTTTTTGAGCTCATTTTTTCGAGCATCCTTTCGGTCTCGCCGGAACAAGCGGTCATCGCGAGGGTTCCGGCAGATTGGTTCAAAGGCACAACCCATCTGTTTGATTATTGCGTTGAAGTAAAATTTGCTCACCCTATTTGTCCCACCATCAATCGGATGGATTTCTCAGAAGTCGATTTTAATTCAGAATTTTTTATTCCGCCCGCTGGTCCCTTAAGTCCGCAAACTTTGTTCCAGGCTACAGTGCTCTACGAAGTCGGCCGTGCTCCAGAGTTTTGGCTAGTCGGACTCGGCCTAGATAAGAAACGTCCGGTAGGCATCGAGCCGCGACTCTGGGCCGAGGCTCAATATCTCTGGGCTCGATTGCTTTATGATCGTCGCCAATATCCAAAAGCTCTAGAACTGTACGATCAACTGGTTGACGAATTTAAAGGCAAAGCTTCGTTTCACCAACAACGAGCATGGGCTCAATACCAAGCTCGAAAATTCGATCGTTCTTTGGGCAGTATCGTTTCTTCTGAAAGCCCACTCATTTTTCAGGTGCCCTTCTTTGATAAATTCTTTTTGCGCTCGCTCATTGAAAAAGAAAACTGCCTTTATCACCAAGCCATGCAGTCCTTACAAAATGGAAGAAAGTTTTTTTCAACCAGCGCTCTAGACGCTAAGAAACATCCCTGGGTTATTCTCTGCGAGCGTAAAAATTTAGGGGCAGTCTGTAGTCGCTTAGAGAATTGGTACAAAGCACGCTACGGCGAGAAAGTGAAAGCTTCGCTTTCGGATTTGGATCTACTAGAAATTGAATTACGAGATCGCCTCACGCAAGGGCAGAAAGAAAAAAGCGAAGCGAAGATCGTTTGGCCTTTCATCGGTGAAAATTGGAAGGATGAACTGGGATATTACTCGGTTCCTATCACGTCATCATGCTTATAAAAAAGTCTCCGCTTTTTTTGCTCGCCGGATTGGTGGCCCTGGGCCTTGCATCATTGAACCTTGATGCTGATGATGCCAAAGAGAAAAATAAGAAAAATGATCCCAGTGAATTTCGACTCCCAGCTTCTACCCTCGAAACTTCTACTCGACTCTTGGATGCCGAAACCGATCTTTATAAGCGGTTTCAACTTCTTTTGCGCTGGATAAAAATAAAAGAAGAAGTCGACAAGACCCTTATCGCAAGTGGAGAAGACCCCAAGGCCGAGAGATTCAAGAATTCAAAGAGAGAAGTTATTGTCCGGGTCGAGGGCGAGATTCTTAAATTTCAGGGCTCTAAGCTTCCTGTTGTTCAATTGTACCGGGAGCTTGGATTTCGCTTTCAAGAGTTAGGAGATTTTAAGAAGTCGATCGCTTATTTCGAACAGATTCTTAAGCGAACTCCCGAAGATCAGCTGGCCTACGGGGATGCGCTATTGGCTGGGGGGCGGACGCAAGACTCGTTAGATGCCTACGAACTAGCAAGTCGCGATATTCGATTTAAAGGATCCGCCGCCTACAAACGAGCTTGGGCATTTATGCGGCTAGCTAAATTTGCCGAAGCCCTTGGTGAGTTTGATCTAGCGATAACTCAAGTCGAGCATAATTCGACGAAGTTACGAGCCGAAGCCTATAGAGATCGAATTCGGGCCTTTCTCGAGACCTACAAAAAAACTGAGTTCGATCAATTAGCTGCGTCCGAGTTAAAAGCTTTAGCGGTAAAAGTTACCCCCGAGGATGCTTCACAACAAAAAAAATCCTACAGCGACGCGCTCAAAGATTTAGTCGATGGATTCAATAGTCGAGGCGAGATTGAGAAAGCTCAAAACGCGTTTTACTTTTTAAGTTTAGAAATTAAGGACACTACCGAAGTGCTTTTGTTGTCGGCACCAACTTGGATCAAGATTTATCGTGGCCGCCTAGATCATGCATCCGTAGAAAGAGTCTTAGCAGCCCTGCCGGAGAAAGAAATGGCTCAGGCCTCTACCCAGAATATTCGCGCCGAGCTTTATAACACCGCAGTTTTCTATGAAACTTTTAATGAAAAAGAAGATCGAGAGGAAGCCAGCCGGTTACTATTGAGAACTTACAATAAATACTTCGTACTCTATCCAACGGATAGCGACGCCGACCCACTAAGGGTAAATTTCTCGCGAATGCTTTTAGAGCGGGGCGAAGCTGATCGATGCTTAAATATTTTGGTAAAGCGGAGCGGCAAAGAAGTCGAGGTAGAAAAATTAGCCTCCACTCTTGAGGGAAAATGTGAGTTGAAGCACTTAGATCAACTCTATGCCAAACCACACGATGATTTGTTTCGGGACAAATTGCAGAATGCGATCATTACATCAAAAATCTACCTACGTCCTGACTTGGGAATGACCTCTCTGCAAGCTTTTGAAGCCTTAGCAAGAATGCTGATCGGTACTTTGCAAAAGAATCCTTCCCTTCCGAAACTACGAATTGTTTTAGAGTCGCTATTAAAAGAATATCCCTTCGAAGATCAGAAAGAGTCGGCCCTTTACTCTGATTTGCAAACCGCTTCGGCTGAACTTCGTTTTAAAGATGTGCTCGATTCTAAAATGAATAGCGACTTGAAAGCCGATGCCTTCTACGCCATTTTTGTCGATGCAAAGCGCGGCACCGAAGTCGCTCAGAAGTCCCTAACCAATAGCATTACTCTTGGCCAAACCGAACTCGTTTTGGAGCGATGCGATAAGTTTAAAGCGGGGTATGGAGTTAAATTCTTTCCGGCAGATCCCGTATTTGAGCGCTGCGTTCAACTATCAGAGCATTACCTGAACATTGAGAAAGAGTATTCGTATTGGATTTTTAATGAGGCCAAACTAAACGAGTCGCAAAAATTACGAGTTGGGCTTTTAGAACTAGCACAAAGCTCGGACTCTAAGGGTAGAGCAAGAATTAAAAAAATCGGAACTCCAGAAGCAAAACAAGCTTTAGAACTTTGGGATGGGATTGACGATCCTGCTGAAACTACCGGAAGCCAGTGGCTTGTTCTCGAGAAAAAAGTGACCGCCTTCATCGATAGCTTAAAACCCATAAAGTTCGCGCAGATCCCAAAACTTTTGCCTAAATCGATTTGGGAATTCGAAAAACTCGACAGCAGCCTTATTGAATATAGCAATTCAAAACCACCATCGCTTGGTTTAGCGCGGGTGTTCGAAGCTCGAGCTCGCGCCAGCAGCAAAATGGCGGACTGGATCGTAAAACTGCCCGAGCCTCCCGGGCTTGAGGCCAACGAGCTGGCCGAATACAAAGTAAAAGCGGGAGACGTTATCAAGGGCTGGACCGATCGGGCGGAAAAAAGGAAATTAGAGTGCGGCGAGACGGCCCATACTCTCACGGCCAATTTTAAGGCCGACGGTCGAGGCGATTGCATTGAGAACACTGCTGATGGAAAATTTAGAGAAGTCGTGAACGCTTGGAGAAAAACCATCCCCAATGATCGACTATCAACACTCTTGGTAAAAAGCATTGCGGCACGAGCTGCGGTTTCTAAAGAGCCTCTTAAAGCTCGTTACTATTTGTTTAGAGCACTCGCTCTTTCTCGAAATGATTTCGAACGGGCCATGGTACACTCGGCCTTGGCACGACTTACTAAGAGTGCCCGCTTTTGGAAGCAAGCTTATGCCCTCGATCCGGGACAACCCGATGCGATTGAGTATTATTTAAGCGAGGCCAAGGGGAACCCATTTTTTGAACGACTTTACCAGTGGCAATTGCGAGAGGTTAAACTCCAAGCCTTAAACCCTTAAGAAACATGAGGGGTTTCAATACTCGAGCCTTAGGGACAGGCAAGTTTCAACTAAGCCAATTTGGTGTATACATCCCCCTATCCATGGGACCTCCAGAAAAAGGATTACTTTCGGTATTTTCGAGCTCCGCCAGAGCCGACCTTCATCGTGGGCTACTAGAAATGCTCATCGAAAAAACTCAAGCGGCAGCCCTGATTCTTAATTCTAATAATTCTATTTTTGAAGCTATCGGATCGATTCCGCAGATTCTGAACCAAGAAAAATCTAAGTTACTCGGAAAGTCTTTGACCCAATGTCTAGGACTTGAAGGCGCTCAAGCAGAAGCTTTATTGCAGATTCTTGAATTGAAGAAATCTCAGAATCTTCGCTTGAAGATCAACGAGTCCTTTGTAGACTTACATTTTAAGTTCGCGGAGCAAAAGCCCACGCTCGTAATGGTACAATTAGTATTTGATGCCGAGAAAAGATTTAGAGAAATGAGCCAGGCGGCTCCGTTCTTCATTTGGCTTTTCGAAGCTGACGGAGAATGCCACTTTTTGAATCGGGCTTGGCTAGAATTCAGAGGGAGTTCGAACGCTCCCCCTTCAAGCTGGCGAGAAGCATTAAGCGCCAAAGACTGCTTCTTGTTTGAAAGCAGTCTTAATAAGGCCATTCGCGAAAGAAAGTCCTTTGAATGCGAATTGAGAGTGCAAAGAGCCGACGGAGTTTACCGATGGGTGCTTTGGCGAGGAGTTGCTCGTTTCGATGATCGAGAGCTTTTTACTGGCTTTATCGTTACCGGACTCGACATCTCGGCCCAAAAAGAAATTCAGCAATCGCTCGAGAAATCCTCTCGAAATTTGTTGCGCTCTAACCAAGAGCTGGAGGAGTTCGCCTATGTTGCCTCCCATGATCTTCAAGAACCTCTTCGCATGATATCGAGCTTCATCGATCTGTTGCGAGAAGAGTACAGCACTTCTTTTGACCGAACCGCCGATGAATATATGGGTTTCGTTCAAGATGCCGCTCTTCGCATGCGGACCCTTATTCAAGACCTTCTCACTTATTCGAGAGTTGGCCACGACCCCCTCCAACAAAGTTCTTTTGATTTAGAAGAGGCCTTGAAGAACGCGATGACCAACCTGAAGCCCCTGATCGATGCCAACCGCGCTCTGATCACGTGGGATGACCTGCCCAAAGTCTTCGGTCATCAGAATCAGGTTACCCAAGTATTCCAAAACCTCATTGAAAACGGAGTTAAATACCGTGGCCAAGACAACCCTCGAATTCATATCTCGGTCCAGGCCAAAAACTCTTTCTGGGAAGTTCGAATCAGGGATAATGGCATTGGCTTCGATATGAAGTTTCACGACCGAATATTTCAGATTTTTCAAAGGCTCCACGCTCGCGATCAGTACGCAGGAACAGGCCTAGGCCTGGCCATTACCAAAAAGATCGTCGAATCCTATGGGGGCTCACTCTGGGCCCATTCTTCTCCTGCGGCGGGGGCCGAGTTTTGCTTTACGATTCCTGAATCTGTTAAATACTGATTATTTCTGCCCTTTTGGACCGCTTGTCGGAATGCCTGACCAGGCCTATAAAGCGGCTGATGTCTGCCCTCATTCTCGAAACCTCAAGCCCCCTTTTATCACCGCAGCTCAGAATTCTAATGCTGGAGGATAATCCCGGCGACGCCATCTTATTGCGAGCCGCTTTACAAAAGGCTTTCTTAAAACAACGCCCCCTGATCATGCATGCGCAAACTTTAAAAAACGCACTCGAGATCTTGACCACACAATCTTTTGATTTGATCACCGTCGACTTACATCTCCCTGACAGTCTCGATTTAGATTCGATCGTAGCCACCAAAAAAGCTTGCCCAATGACTCCTGTCTTAGTGGTCAGCGGCTGGTCAGACCGACCCGCCGCTCGCGAGGCGCTTCGCCTTGGCGCTCAAGACTATATCATTAAAGGAAATTTCGACCCTGAAAGTTTACGATGGAGTCTTGAATCCGCCATCGAAAGGCAGCGCAAACTAAATTCGTCTGAAAATTCTCGTCGACGCGAGGTTGAGAAAAATCAAACTAAAGATGAGATTCTTAGTATGACTGCTCACGATATTCGCGGTCCCTTAATCGGAGTGATGGCGTACTTGGCCTCTATTCTTAAAGGCGAATTTTTATCCGAGATCACTCCCGACCAAGCCAGAGTTTTTAGCCTTATGCTAACCAATTGTGATCAGGTTTTGGCTTTGAGTGACGAGATTGTTCAGGCCAAGAAAAGAAATCTTCAAGTGTTTCATGTCCAACCTGAGCCGGTATCGACAAGAAACTTTTTCATAGATTTGGTGAAAGAGCTTGAGGGCCGAGCTTTAGAAAAAGAGATAAATCTGAGTCTGAGCTTCAAAGACACTCCTCGAGTTTTTTGTCTGGACCCTCAATTGATAAAGCGCGCCGTAGGGAACTTAGTTCAAAACGCCATCCTCTATTCCCCCGCCAAAACTCAAGTGAAGATTTTGATTGAGCTAATAGAAGATGCTTTTTGCATTCATGTTCAAGATCAAGGCCCAGGAATCTCTTTAGAAATTCAGAAGAATATTTTTGACGACCACTCCAATCAAGAAATCGCAGATTCGAAAAGAAAGTCAAAAGGCCTCGGGCTAATCATCGTCAGAAGAATCGCTGAGTGCCACAAAGGAAAAGTCTCCATGAAAAGCAAGTTGGGGCATGGATCCCAATTCACCATCGAGATCCGCTCATTAGACAGCTAAAAAGCTATACTGGAAAAACCGTGCTAGTTAACTCGGATCGACTCTGTACGCTAAATTTTTCAAATATTCCCGTAACATGAAACTTAATCGTTTTTTCGGTTACATTTAAAACCGTAGCAATTTCTTTATTCGAAAGCCCCTTAAACACAAGACGGCAAACTTCTCGCTCTTTTTCTGTCAGCCGATTCATTTCTAGCAATCGCTCCAACAACGCGGCTAAATGTTTTGGCTCAGACCAAAGTCCACCAAGTCGATGAAACAGATCTTCAACATCAAATGGCTTCTGCAAAAATAAACTAGCCCCATTGTTGATGGCTTCCATCACCAAAGGCAAGTCGGGTCGTGAGCTAATAACGCAAACTGGAATATCGATCTGTCGAGCCGCATGTACCAGCTTCATCCCGTCTGGACTCTCGCCTTTCAAAAAAATATCGGTGATGACCGCATGATAAATAATTGGGTTTGGTTTCATGAGAGCCTGCATGGCCGAGTCGACATTTACTGCCCAATGGACCTCGATATTCCGCTTAGCGAGGGCGGTGGCTAACCATTCTCCCGTGAGACAATCATCTTCTAATAAAAAGACTCTTCCCAAAACCGGCTTTTCTTTAGCCGCAAAAACTCGGAAGGCTTCACTTTCGCTCGGGATAATTCTCGAACTAGACTTTAGCGATACAGTACTACTTAGGCTCATTTGTCACTCCCTTAATTTTTAACACCTTAAGGGCCGCACCTTACTTCAAGTGCCTTAAATTGCAAGGTGACCAAGAACTAAATAAAAACTGTTTAAAGGCTAATATTTGCGCCTTACCGACCAAAAACTGCACAAAAGGACTATTCTGTGTCGCTGAATTCTAACCAAAGTTAGAAATGAAAATTATAGAGAGCGACCACAGAAAGAACCAAAAGCTGTACCGCAAAGAACAGAGAAAGCTCTTTTGCTAAATTTAGTCGGTCTCGGCTTGATCCTCTATTTCGAATGGCGCGATCCTCGGCCTGAATAGCTTCTAAAAAGCCACTGTCGATGGCCGAGAATGAAGAGGGAAGCTGGAGGCGGCCTTGAGTCTGGTTAGTAGAATGAATGATTTGCATTTTAAATCCCTTCGTTTGTGACCCTTGTAATACTCCTATTTTATAGCGGAGGTTGAAATGATTTGAAATCCATCCAAAGTCTAGCCAAGAAAGAAAAAATAAATTTAATCGCGAATGCGAAGCGAAATTGGCAATGAAAGAGTGTTCGCATCTGCCTGAACGTCCAATGCCTCTAACTGGTCCATCTTGTCGCAAGAAATATAAAGTGACCGATTGCCCGCGATAACGAGATCTACCATTTTCGTCGGCCCACAGCCCCCCGTTAAAGAAACGGTTCCGACGATCGCTCGAGTTAACGTGTTTAAGACCGTGATACTGTCAGAATCATAGTTAGCAATGTAAGCGCGGTTGGTGGTGGCGACCGTATAAATTTCTCGCGGAGAATCCCCCACCGCAATTTCATAATAAAGCCGAGTGGCAACATCATAGAAGCGAACAGCATCCGCTTCTGGATAACTAATAATCGCCGAGTTCGTGAGGCTTGTTATCTTTCCGGGAGGTTGCCTGCTAATAAGAGAACTTCCACTTCGAGCATAGTTTTCGGCGTTCGTATAAACAAAAGAAGGCGTCGAACTGATTCCAAATAATCTTGTAGACGTTCGTGCCACTTGCTTGACTCCCAAACCGCCTGCAACAATCGGAGTTCCTAAAGAAAAGCCAATATCTAGAAACTGGATCTCTCTTGAGTTTGGGGCGCTCACGTAAATGCCAGATGAGTCGGCAATAACATTTGCGGGAGAGCTGGGAAGATCTACTGACATAGATGGTGA
>Ga0105049_10005313_pt1 | contig 15010 bp, 13 predicted proteins | sample MAT06_FD_78087 | JGI IMG/M metagenome (GOLD analysis project Ga0105049, IMG submission 78087) | Freshwater microbial communities from Lake Fryxell liftoff mats and glacier meltwater in Antarctica - MAT-06 | ecosystem: Environmental > Aquatic > Freshwater > Ice > Liftoff microbial mat | place... | reverse complement strand
TGGGGGAGAGTGGCTGTGGTAAATCCACGCTGGCGAGAGCAATCGTAAAACTGGTCAGGCCAAAATCCGGACAAGTGCTTTTCAAAGGTCAGAGCCTCTATGGCCCCCAAGCAGTGTTAGATGAAGATCTTCGGCGCCGCGTACAAATGATCTTTCAGGATCCTTATTCTTCTTTGAATCCTCGCTTTAGAGTCGGCCAGATTTTAGAAGAACCACTTTTGATTCACACTAAGTTAAACCGAGAGCAACGAAAGTCTCGAGTCCGAGAGCTTATGGAGAGTGTTGGGCTAAATGAAGAAATGGCAGAAAAGTTTCCGCATGAGTTCTCTGGAGGCCAAAGACAAAGAATAGGAATCGCTAGAGCCTTGGCAGTAGAGCCAGAACTCTTAATCGCCGATGAGCCCGTGTCGGCGCTGGACGTTTCTATTCAGGCACAGATCCTAAATCTACTCCTCGATTTGAAAAGACGATTCAATCTCACAGTGATTTTTATATCTCACGATCTAAATGTAATTCAATACTTATGCGATCGCATCTTAGTAATGAATCAGGGTGAAATTATCGAAGAGCTTACTGTATCTCAGCTTCAATCGCAGAGCTTTCAAAAGCAGCCCTATACCCAGAAGCTTATAAGCTCGATTCCAAAAGGCTATTCAAAGCTCTCTCGCCGTGCTTAAGATTTTAAGTCATGAAAAAAGTTCTTCTCACTGGTATTCGAGCCTCTGGCGATATTCATCTTGGCAACTATTTAGGCGCGATGCGCCCCGCTTTGGCGGACCAAAACCTCTACCGATCATTCTTGTTTATTGCTGACCTCCATGGCCTTACCACCACGCCCCCCGCTGAGGATCTCAGACAGAATATTCGGAAAGTTGCGGCCGCTTGGCTTGCTTGCGGCTTAAACCCCGATGAGAGCATTATTTGGAGACAGTCTCACGTACCTGAAGTTCTAGAACTGGCGCACGTTCTTACCTGCGTAACGAGCTTTGGATTAATGGAAAGAGCCCACAGCTTTAAAGATGCTCGAGCTAAGAATTCCTCCGTAAAAAGCGGTTTGGTTTTTTACCCCATTCTAATGGCTGCCGATATTTTGCTCTATGAAGCCGACCTCGTCCCCGTCGGAAAGGATCAAGCCCAGCATTTAGAAATGACGCGAGATATGGCCACCTTCTTTAATGAGACCTATGGAGCACTTTTGAAACTTCCTGACGCGATCATTCGAGATGAGATTGCGATTGTGCCAGGCATTGATGGTCGAAAAATGTCTAAAAGCTATAACAATGGCATCGAGATTTTTGCTGAGCCCGATGCTCTGAAGAAACAAGTAATGTCGATCGTAACCGACTCAAAATCGCTCCAGGACCCCAAGAATCCTGATGAAGTCATTGTGTATCAAATTTACAAGCTGATAGCGCCTGAGGAGGAGAGAAAAGAAATGTTTGATCGCCTCTCTCGAGGTGGATTTGGCTACGGTGACGCAAAAAAGATGCTGTTAAGTCTGATTTTAGAAAAATTCGACACCATGCGAAAACAATACCTGTATTGGATGAGTCACACTTCTGAACTAGAGGACAGGCTCGAGGCGGGTGCAGCAAAAGCTAGGCCAATTGCCCAGAAAATGATGGACCGAATCAAGGTGCAAGTAGGGCTATAATCGGGACATGACGTCTCGATTCTTTAACTGCAGCACAGCATTCTTTGTTTTACTCGTAACCCTTCTTTCTGCCTGCGCGACCAAAGAGAAGACGATTGCTATTCAGCGATCTGGAAATCGAAAAGTAGGCTTGATGATCCAGAAAATTGATGTGGGAGGAGTGCGATCGGAAAATCCTGAGTTTCGTCTTTATTTTAACGATCTCCTCTCCAAGACGATCACAGAGATTTATGGCTCAGACATCCAGCTCATGAATATTGCCGATGGAAATCTCTTAGAATCTCCAGACAGCCTTTTTCTACTCGCTTCTAATGAAATCGATGATCTTTTCTTGGCGGAGATCAAACTGCCTCAAGACTTTACGGTGCCCGTTGATAATGCAGAAGTAGAAGGCCAGACCAGCAAAGCGGACCAAGCGGTCTTAAATCAAACCAAACGAATTGAAATCACTTCTCGAATTCTAAATGGTGCAAATCTCCGCCCCGTGACGATTCTGAATACCTCTACTGCGTGGGGTCTGAAGAGCGAAATGGAGAAAGACTTTCGAGAGAAATTTAAAGAAAATGCTCTGCAAGTATTTTCTAATCCAAACATTTATCCGAAGAGCGATCCTGCCCACTTCGCAAATCTTCTCTTTCAATTTAGCGAGCGGCGTGAGCGTGAAAACTTAGCCATACTCACTTGTGAGAATGCTGCGGAAGTTTTGAGCAGTTATGTGCAAGCTCGAGACCTTTATCAAAAAGCGAAGGACAGAGGCCCCAGTGCAGAAATCGGACAAACTGGCATAGCTCAAGATCTGAATAGTCGTCTGGAAGAAAGCTCCCGTAGAGCGAGCGTTCTGAAGACGTGCGAAGACGATAAAACCAGGGGCTTCTCGATCGATTCTACTTTCTTGAATATTGATCCAGCGAACCAGTCTCTTATTAAACAAGCGATGCAAAATTCAAAATTAGACGAGCTTCTAAAACAGTATACCGACAAACCCGTTAAGCTATCTTTCACTTCGATCGAGAATGGCGAAATGGATTTGCAAGTTTTCTTACGCTTTGATCGCAATCGATTCTTGGGATGGACGAAAAAGAAAGGAACTCCAAGCGATTTTTTAAATTTTAATATTCTAAGTCTCGATCCCTATTATCCGATTCTTCAAACATTGATTTACTTGAGACAAGCCCTTCCAAAACAATCCCCGCAGAGTCTGAATCTTCCGTTTCAAAAAATGAATATGAGCTTGGTACTTGAAACTCTGCTGAATGGAGAATTATTCATATCCGCTAACGGAAGAATATCCAAAGAAGCGAGCCAGATCGAACTCTTCTATCCGAATAGTGTTTTAATTAAAATTCCCTCTTACGAAAGCTCGACCGTCATCACTCGGAGCGAAGATGTATTTCAAGACAAAGGCTGGATCGCTTTGAGTAGCTGCAAAACCGTCCAGGGCACAGTCACTCAAGACGGACTTGTGATGCAATTTTTTGGCCTGCCTTGTAAAATTTGAGGGTAAAACAAATGACCGCACCAGTACCGACGACGAACACCCAACAAAGATATACTCTTAAGTTAACGCATTATCCTTCGCCGAATGTTGTAACCGAAGTCGCACTCGTCCTCTACCAATCTGCCAGTCCTAATCTCGTGGCTTCACTTTCTGGCCTTCCTTATACCGTGGGGCGCACGTTCTCCAGAGAAGAATTAGGATCTCTACATCAAAAGCTCAAATCGCTCGCCATCGGGCATCGCTTTGACTCGATGGACGGTGTCTCAGAGGTCATCTCATTTCATCCCGGCGACCCGCAAAGAGATGTTGAAATTAAGTTAAATCGTAAGAAAGTCAGAAGAAAAAAAAGTTCTTTAGTGGCAATTACGGTGGTTACGACATTTTTGATTGCCGGCGGCTTAGTTTATTTTATTCGCGAAGCACCGCAAAAAGAGAATGCTAGGCTCACGCAAGAACCCATCGCAGAAATCCTCTCTATCGAGTCACGAGTGCAAAGACGAACATCCTCCGGTACGCAATGGAAAGAAGCAAAAACGGGCGACTCACTTTTTGATAAAGATGCGCTAAGAACTTTTGAGAACTCTCAAGCGATAATTGATTATCGTGAAGGCTCGAGCCTGACTGTTCGGGAGGATAGTTTTATAATCATCGTTCGCCCCAGCGATAAGAGCTATCGAGAAGTAAGCCTCGAAGATGGCTCCATCCAGGCGCAACTGAAGCAATCAAGTCAAAATCTAGAGCTTAGAATTCAAACCAAGCAAGGAACCATCCGAATGCGCGGTCCAAAAGCCGGCGAGCAAGAAGTTCACCTGCAAACGAGTATGATCGGCGGAAATCTCGCGGTTGCGGTCGAGAGCGGGCAGGTAGAAATCACGCCCAAAGGTCAGCCTAGCATCGCAATATCTGGCGCTCAAAAAGTGGAGATTCGGGGAAATGAAAAACCTGTGATCGCCGCCTCAGATTTGGGTCTTGAATCGAAGACTCCAACACCCGGAGCACGACTTAAAGAAGGCTCGTTTCACTTTGAAGTTCGGCCCGTGGCCGGAGCCAAGAGATACAAATGGATAATAGGGTCCTCCCCCGAGATGACCACTCTCCTCGTAGAGCATCGCACTAAAGAGCCGACCTTAAAACTTCAGTATTTGGATCCAGGCGAACTCTACTGGCGAGTAGAAGCCGTGGGCGAAGATGGAATGGTCCGCAGCAGTCGAGTACAACAAATCTATGTTGAATAGAACTTCACTACGAGTGTTCGTAATTCTCTCGGCGCTCATTATTCTTCTGGGGATGGTGCTCTCAATTCTTTTCGGACGTCTCGTCGTTGATCTCCAAGAAACCGCACTCCTCGACAAGCTGGCTCATGAAATTGACCGCGATGCAAAAGAAGATCTACGCTCTGGCAGCTCGTGGATCGATGCGAAGATGCAAGTTCGCGGTCCAGTTCAAGAAGACTTTGACGCCGCGGAGTTTCTAAAGCGACTCCCTCCTTCGGGAACGGCAGTGTTTGCCTGTCGCAATAAGAAGGGAGCATCAAACCTCTGCTCGGCAGCCCAACGTCGAGATAGCACTTGGTCGATTGCAATCACTCCGATGCCCAGTCTGCCAAGCATTCTGCAATCCCTCTTCCAAGAAATTACGGGATCGATTGCTCTCTTGCTAGTCATTGCCCTCGTGCTTGCTTTTGTGGTGACCAGAATTTTGATGAGACCCCTCCAACAGTTGACGCTCGCAAGTCGTAAAATCTTTGAAGGAGACTACGACAACATCAGCTTGCCAGAAGAAAGATCAGACGAAGTTGGAGACTTAGCCAGATCGTTTCGAAAAATGATTGAAGGAGTTGAAAACCGAGAACAGTACCTTCGTGAAGCGGGGGCCAAACTTGCTCACTCCGCTCGCTTAGCGACCATAGGCCAGATGGGAGCCAGTATTGCCCACGAAGTAAAAAACCCGCTAATGGCCATGCATGGTCATGCCCGCCTGTTAAAACAAAAGGCAAAAGAAGAAGATCTTGAAGCCATTGCCGACATTCTTATCGCCGAGTCAGATCGCTGCAACCAGATTCTCCAGCAGATGTTACGCTACTCTAGAAGTGAGGCTAAAGAGAAAAAAGTCTATTCGATCAAGGATGTCGTCCAATCCAGCATCCAACTGGTGAATGCCGAGGCCAAGCGTCTTCATGTTGAAATAGAACTCAATTCCAATATTGATACCGCACTCATCGGCAATGCTCAGCAGATACAGCAAATATTTTTAAACATTCTACTGAACGCTCTACAAGCAACTCCTGCAGGTAAAAAAGTTTTCGTTAGCGCGCAAGAATTGAATGAAAAGTTAGTCTTAGAAATTAAAGATCAAGGTACTGGAATTCCACCTGAGATCCAGAGCCGAATCTTTGAGCCTTTTTTTACTACCAAAGAAAAAAAAGATGGCTCGGGATTGGGCCTTTCGATCGCATCCACCTTAGTTGCTGAAGAAGACGGACAATTAAATTTTTTTACTGGGCCAGAAGGAACGCGATTTCAAATTATCCTTCCGCTTCCGAAAAATGAAAGGAATACAAATGAAGGCCTTGGTCATTGATGATGAAAAGAGTTTATTGAAACTGTTAGAGTTGGGCCTTAAAGAAGCCTCTTATGAGGTGGTCACTGCCGAGACTGGGAAAAAAGGTCTGGAATTGTTTCAAACCAGCACCCCCGACGCCATCGTTTGCGATTTAGGACTCCCCGATCTTGACGGCATCGAAGTTTTAAAACGCATTCGACAATTAAATAGCGATGTCCCGGTAGTCATGATAACCGCCCATGGCTCCGTTCAGACCGCGATTTCAGCAATGAAATTAGGCGCCTATGACTATGTTGAAAAGCCTTTCGAGGTAGAAGAATTACAGATTGTTTTAGAACGAGCTGTTCGTGAGCACCAACTAGCAAAAGACTATGAACGCCTTCGTACTCAGGTTGAATCGGACTACGATTTCGGAAACATTATTGGTAGTGCACCATCCATGAAAAATCTTTTTGATCGTGTTCGAAAAGCGGCCGACACCAAGAGCACTATTTTGATTAACGGAGAAAGCGGAACCGGCAAAGAGTTGGTCGCGAGAGCAATCCACTTCAACAGCGGTCGAAAAAAGAAGCCCTTAGTGATTGTCGATTGCGGCTCGATTCCCGCAAACTTGATTGAAAGTGAACTTTTTGGGCACGCGAAAGGAGCTTTCACTGGAGCCGACACCATGAAGAAAGGGCTTTGTGAAGAAGCAAATCAAGGGACGCTCTTTTTAGACGAAATCGGTGAACTTCCTCTTGAGCTGCAAGCCAAACTCCTTCGTTTTCTGCAGGAGTCCACGATCCGCCGCGTGGGAGAGACTCAGCCCATCACTGTCGATGTTAGAGTGATAGCTGCTACCAATCGAAATCTCGAAGAAGAGGTTAAACAAAAAAGATTTCGCCAAGATCTCTACTATCGATTGAATGTTGTTCCGCTCGTCGCTCCCCCATTGCGTGATCGAAAAGAAGACATCCCTCACTTAAGTCAACATTTCTTAAAGAAGTTTTCGAAAGCCTACAGCCGGCCAATTGAGAAGATTGACCCATTGGTTATGCAAAGACTTAGCCAATATGCCTGGCCCGGAAACGTGCGCCAGCTGGAGAATGTCATGGAACAGATGGTCGTTATGACAGAGGGGAATATCTTGCGAATAGATGCCCTTCCTCCTCCGCTCTCCGAGGCTCAAGAGATTAATACGCCTGCCGTGCCCGAAACTGAATGGGATTTGAAAAAAGCGCTGCACCGAGTTCAATCTTATACTGAAGAATTTATGATTCGTCGGGCACTAGAGAAAACCGAAAACAATAAAACCAAGGCGGCCGAGCTCTTGGGCATCAGTCGAAGAGCTTTAATCTATAAAGTTCAAGACTATAAGATTGAAGAAGTTGCACCTTCTGAGCTTCAAGATTAAAGTCATAGCATGGTCTTGCTCGACGGCAAGAAGTTAGCCGACCTACGACTTCACGAATTGTCCGTACAAGTTTCTTCTATCTCTGGAAGAAAGCCAAAGCTGGTCGTCGTTCGAGTTGGTAGCGATCCAGCCTCCGAAATTTATGTAAGAAAGAAAATTAAGAATGCCGCTCAGGTCGGGATTCTTTCTGAAGAAAGACATTTGAACGAGAATATTTCTCTCCAGGATTTATTACGAATTGTGGCGTCCTATAATTTAGATCCTGAAGTTGATGGAATATTAATTCAACTTCCACTACCAAAGCATATTCCTACCCAGATAGTAATTGAGAGTGTGAGCCCCGAGAAAGATGTAGATGGGTTTCACCCCCTTAATTTGGGACGCCTTGCGGTGGGAGAAAGTTGCCTAACCGCCTGCACTCCTCGAGGGATCATGAACCTGCTGGAGCACTACCAGATTCTGCTAAGAGGAAAGCGCGCCGTCGTCATAGGACGATCCAGAATTGTAGGGAGGCCCATCAGCCTGCTGCTCGATCAAGCAGGTTGCACGGTCACGGTCGTTCATCGCGACACTCCAGATTCTTCTCGCTTCAATTCTGAGGCCGATATTTTAGTGGCTGCTGCCGGCGTTCGAGGATTAATCACAGAAAAAGATGTTAAACTCGGAGCCACGATTATTGACGTAGGCATTCATCGGCTAGACTCTGGAAAACTTATTGGAGACGTTGATTTTGATCGTGTGAAGGACAAAGTGAGCGCGATAACGCCAGTTCCCGGCGGGGTAGGCCCGCTTACGGTTTGCACTCTTCTTGAAAATACTTTGCAGGCTTATCGCGCAAAGAAATAGCTTTCATCACTTTTCGGTCAATGGCCGGAAATACCAAATTTTTAAGCTCGGATATTTTTATCCAATCAGATTTACGCAGCAAGCCGCGAGGAACCCGCTCTTTTCGAAGCCTCACCCAAAAATCTCGATGAGTGACACTGTATTTTAGATGAAGCTCTTTTGGCTTCTTTGCCTCCACCTGATAAGGCAACCGATGAAAATAAGGAAATTTTGGGTCAATGCCCTTTTTCAAGACTCTCACTTTGCCTGATTTTTCTTCCCAAAAAATACTCTCAAAAAGTTTAACTCGTTTTGTAGATTTAGATTTAATGGGGAGACTCGCTTCAATGCCTACTTTTCGGGCGAGGCAAATCGACTTCAATGGACACAAGGGGCAAAGCGGATTCTTAGGGCGACAAATGCTGGCTCCAAGTTCCATTACGCCTTCTGTAAAATCTCGAATGTCTTTTGGTTCAGTGGGAACCAAGCTTTCTGCCAACTTCCAAAGATCCCTTAAGACTTCAGGACGATCAACCGCCCGGTCTTCCTTGAAAACTCGCGAGTAAACACGAATCAAATTTCCATCGAGAGCCGCGTACGACTTTCTAAACGCAATCGCTAAGATGGCTCCCGCTGAGTAGGCGCCAATGCCAGGAAGGCTTCGGAGGTCTTCATAGGATTCCGGCAACTGCCCACCAAATTTCTCAACCACCAGCTGCGCCGCCTTTAATAGATTTCGCGCTCGAGAATAGTAGCCCAAACCCTCCCAAAGCTTGATGACTTCATCATCGCTTGAACCTGCCAAATCGTGAAGGCTAGGAAATCTGGCTAGAAACCGCTCGTAAAAGGGAATCACAGTGCTCACTCCCGTTTGCTGGCACATGATTTCAGAAATCCAAATTTGGTAGGGATCACTCGTCTCTCGCCAGGGCAGCTTTCGAGCGGACTGGCGAAACCACGGGACAATTCTTTTGCTAATTTCCTGCACGCTCTTCTTCTTGAGGAATCTGAGTGATTCGAACCCGATTCACTTCGCCGTCGCTCGCGTCCAAAATTGTGAACACGTAATTATTCCAGATCACCATCGTCTTTGCGGTTAAAGTTTGATGGCTCGTATAGTGTTGGAGAAATCCATTCACCGTAGTGTAAACTTCAGTAGGCTCAATATCGATTTCATACTGGCTCTTTAAATCTCCCAATGAAGTGTCGCCGGCAACTTCGATGCCTGCCTCATAAAGATCAATTACCGGCTTTTCAGAACGCTCGTCATGCTCGTCTTCAATCTCTCCAAAAACCTCTTCTAGAATATCTTCTAAAGTGACGAGTCCTACTACGTTTCCCCACTCGTCTTTTACGAGTGCCAAGTGAATTCGCTTAGACTTCATCTCATTAAGAACGCTCGAAATCATCGCCTGTTCAGAAACGAAGAAAGCTCGCCGCAAACAAGTACGTAAACTAAAATTCTCTAGGGCCGGCCGAGGCATTTTAGAAAATCCATAAATCTTTAAGACTCCAAAAAGGTCTCGAGCATGAAGGAATCCAATGATCTTATCGATTTCACCTTTATAAACCGGGTAGCGAGAATGATTTTCAACCCGCACATACTCTAAGACATCTGTCAGCGAAGCATCTACCGAAACTGCAGAAATTCTTTCTTTAGGAATCATAATGTCTTTCACTCGACGCTTTGAAAACTGCAGAACAGATGACAAAATCTTTGATTTATCTTTGGCCATGACTCCTTGGCGTCTCGCCATCATGATCATGCTCTCAATATCACTACTGGTAAGATTTCTTTGGCCAGGAATAAAAATTCCAATGGCTCGCAAGCAGAAAGAGACCAACCGAGTAATCAAATAACTAATGGGATACAAAACCAGATTGGCCGTCTGAACCATCTTTGCCAAAAAAGGGGCCATTTGCAGAGCATACCCACGAGCAACCATCTTGGGTGTGATCTCTCCAAAGATGAGAATAAGAATAGTAAGGATCCCAGTGACCGCCACATGCACGAGACTTGAATCTCCAAAACTTAACGTGTCGGTAATATAAGATGCGAGTAAAACCGCAGACGCTGAATTCGAGAGCGTGTTGGCAAGGAGTATGCTGGCTAACACTCGATTGGGGTGAGCAATCCATTCCTTAATTCCAGTGCTCCAGAAGCCCCCCTTTTCGGCCAGCCTTTCAGCCTCGCTCGCGCTCAGCGAAGTGAGCGCAGTTTCGGCAGCTGAAAAAAGCGCCGACAGAATAAAGCAAAGTAAAATTATCAGCGGGATCCAAAAATGGGCGGTGTCGAGTTGCATGGGAATTAATAGACTTTACGATCTAGAAGACAGATAGAATAGACACTAAGGTCGCCGAATTAAAGCTTAATTTAGAGTTTTTTAATACATTAAAACCAACACTTACAATGGAGCGGCTTGAAACAAAATTTATGCAGTTAAAATTAAGAGACCAAGAATTCGTCATCGTTGACTTAGAAACCACCGGGTTATACGCCGCTGAAGGCGACCAAATCATCGAGTTTGGCGCCCTAAAAGTAAGTAAGCTTGAGATCGAAGGGCCTGGCTTTCAACAGTTAGTAAACCCAGGTCGGCCCATCCCAGAATCTGCTACGGCCATACACGGAATCTCAGATGCCGATGTAAAAGATTGTCCAACCTCAGACCAAGTGATGCCTGATTTTTTAAAGTACAATGGCTCTCGCATTTGGGTCGCACAAAATGCACCTTTCGATTTGAGCTTTATTATGCGTGATATGCGCCGCATGAAATTAGCTTTTGGCGAAAAACTAGTTATTGATACGATCAAAATTTCTAAGATTCTGTTTCCGAATGCAGGGTCCCACAATTTAGACGTACTCATGGCTCGCTTAGGAATTAGTAAAACAGGTTCAAGACATCGCTCGTTAGATGACTGCCGATTCACGGCTCAGGTGCTCATCGAATTTATTAAGATGCTCGAGAAGCAAGGCATGGATGAACTGATGCAAATCAAAGACGCATTTGTTCGCCACGATAACATCTTGAAAGAGGATAAGCCAAAGGCGCGCGGCTTGTTTGGATGATTTTCGTCGCTGAAAACTTAGCGCTCTAAAAAATGTCGCTCCCAAGGAGCATAGAAGCTTTCAAGAACGCCTACTACCGCATATGAAGTAAGGCGCCTGCCTAAGCCCTCAAAGCCCACTCGAGCCACACCTATCTCGTTTGATCCCAGAGCTGGTCATCGACCTTTGCCAGCAGATTAGCCGCTCTAGCCGATACAAAAAAATAATCCGATAATCGATTCAAATAAACAACAAGCCCTGGAGTAACCGGCTGCTCTTCGCCAAAGCGCAAAACTTCGCGCTCTGCTCGCCTGGCTACAGTACGACAGATGTGAAAGCGGGACGAAAGCTCTGACCCCCCAGGAAGTATAAACTGTCGAAGCGGAGGAAGCCTTGCTTCCCATTCATCCATCCAGGTCTCCAAATTTTTTGCTCGATCTACTTGAAACCGACCAAGCTTTGGATTCACCTCGATGGGAGTTGCCAAATCGGCTGCTAAGACATGCAGATCATTCTGAATTTGTTCAAGTTGAAACGCAAACGAAGTCGCTTCAGCTGAAGCAGCTGCCCAGCCCACAAAACTGCTTAATTCGTCAACGGTGCCGTAGGCCTCAATGACCGGTGCGTGTTTCTTGACCCGCTTTCCAGACACAACGCCCGTAGATCCGTCATCTCCAGTCTTGGTATAAATTTTCACTCAATAAACTCCACTCAAAATCAGCTCCATCCTCTGACGTTTCTTCCGATTACAGTATCGGCCATCCCGCCCCAAACAATCGACTTAATTTTCGCTCTAGAGATTTTCGTAGTTTCTTGCTTCGTCTTCTCAGCCCCATAAAGCTTTAAACATTCAAGACCGATTCGCAGGGGCAAACTGCTCGCAAAGCGAAGCCTCCATTTTCTGTAAGGAATAGCATTACAAAAATTTGCCGCATGTTGGAGAAATGGCTTTGTGCGAGAAACGTACTCCGAGACAAAATTAGGCCAAGCCTCCTGCTGCCACGGCTCCGGGCCCACCAAATTAAATTTCTCGAGTTCATCCTTAGCCAGTAGAATTCGGCCCCGCTTTCGATCTTCAATGACATCGCGAAGAATATTAACTCGCTCTAAAGCTTTGCCATAGTCGATAGCAAAGAGCTCTAAGTCAGCAGGCAGCCCAAAAGCTCGAGACCAAAAAGGTCCGACACATCCAGCATGTTGATAACAATAATGATCAAACTCGGCAGTGCTCGAATTGATAAAAATCGGCTGATCAAAACTAGCTCCCTTCACCTGCTGGACAATTTTATTCATTCCTCTAGTCAGCTCGGCCAGAACCTCCTGGCCCAAGACTTTCTGTTCGTCAGGAAACTGATGAAAAAGTTTAAGAATTCGGTCCGATTCTAAAAGAAGTTGTTGCTCACTATGATCGAAGGACCCTACCGAGTCGTTAAACTTCCATTTCTCTTTTGCGCTAGGACGACTACAAATCGCGTTTTCCCAAGCCTGCAAATGTGTTAGTCGACTAGCAGTCGAAATACGACCGCTGTCCGCCAACGTGTCTGCCACGCGCGCTACCAGGTAGGTAGCGCCGACGAAATCGCGACCCTGAGGTGGAAGAGCAAAAAGCGAAAGCGAAAATGAGCGCGAAACCTTTTGTAATAAGTTCTTTAAATCAGAATTCATTCTTGCATCCGTTTCATCATCATTTCGATCCCCTTGGTTATTCCAAAGGTAAGAGCCATTTTCAATTAGCATTCCTATTTGTTCCATCTCGCACTCGTCGCCAGCTTTTAGAGGAGTTTTATGCTTTCTGCCGATTAGCCGATGATATCGCGGACGAACCGGGCCCCCCACAGATAAAGCGTGAAGCCTTAGGCCAAATGAGCTCTTGGGTCATGCGGCGAGAATCGATCGGCCACCCCTTTTGGGACAAATTTTTAGCTAAATTGATCTTGTTTGACGTACCTTTTGATTGTTTAGCCGGAGTTCTAAACGGAGTCTCCATCGACCTTCGGGCAGAAGACAGCCTCCGCTTCGAAAGTTGGAGAGATTTGGAGCACTACATTCAGGGAGTCGCGGTTGATGTAGGACGTGGAGTTTTACATATCTTGGGAGCCAAAGATCCATCCCTCGATGATTATGCCCTTCACATGGGTCGCTGTGTTCAGCTCATTAATTTTTGTCGAGACATTGAAGAAGACCTTAAAAATGATCGCTTTTATTTTCCGACGGAGGCCATGGGCGGCCTTCGAATTGACGAACACCAAAAAATTCGCGATCAGCTTTTTGACCGGGCCTTGCAAGAATGGAAGCTCACCAAGACTTATTCTTGGCTTTGCTTGTCGGCAGAACTGATGGTCAGAATTTATTTAGAAGGCGCGATTCGCTATTGGCAGTTCGGAAAGAACCATCGGCTTTCTAAGAGCGAAAAAGTATTTTTCGCCCTCAAGCATTCAGGGTTCTTTATTCTCGAACGTCTCCGGCTTAAGCAGCCTTGGATGAAATAAACGATTTCAATTGTTCGGCCACACCTTTGGCGTTCAATTTAAAGTGCTCATACACTTCGGTTTCGGTTCCAGACTCGCCGAAATCGCGAACACCAATTCGACGAAGAGGTGTTCCGATTCCATTTTCTGCCAAGACCTCAGCCACCGCTGAGCCCAAGCCACCAATCACATAATGATCTTCAGCAGTCACAATCATTTGATGAGACTTCGCCAACTGAACAATCAAATCCTCATCAATGGGCTTCAGAGTCGAAGCATTCACAATCGTCATGGAAGTATCGAGCATCGACTGTGCTTCCATTCCTGAGTGAACTAACTGACCAGTTCCAATAAAGGCAATCCCCGCACCTTTTTGAATCAAATCCCATTTGCCTAATTTGTACTTCCAATCAGCAGAATGAATATTGGGCATTTTTTGTCGGGTGAGTCGAAGATAAGCGGGCTCAGGCCTCGTCAAAACGAAGCGAAGCATTTCTCGGCATTCGATATCATCCGCCGGTTGAAAAATTTGAAAATTCGGAAGACTGCGTAAGAGCGCCACGTCTTCAAGACCCATTTGCGAGTGCCCATCTTCGCCGATCGCCACTCCCGCATGAGTTCCAATCAACTTTACATTGGCCCGGTTATAAGAAACCGACATGCGAATTTGATCATAGCGCCCCGTTAAGAAGGCCCCAAAACTACAAGCAAAAGCAATCTTGCCTGACAAGGCAAGACCTGCGGCCGTGGAAATCATATTCGACTCGGCAATTCCCATCTGAAAAAATCGATCGGGAAACTTTTTGCCGAAAGCTTCACTCTTTGTGCTTTTACTTAAATCAGCATCTAAAACTACAATGCGAGAATCGCTCTCGCCTAATTTTGCAATTTCTTCACCAAAACTATCTCGAGTTGCTTTCACGATTGAAGTTCCTTTAACGCAGCTGCGAGTTGAGCATCGTTAGGCGCTTTGCCGTGCCACTCGGTGGGATCTTCCATAAACGAAACGCCTTTGCCCTTAATCGTTTGTGCGACGATGAACGTGGGTTTTTCTGGATGCGTCTCTCGCAAAACTTTATTCAAAGCTTTCGTATCGTGCCCATCGACTTCTAAAACATTCCAATTAAACGATTTCCATTTATCGGTGATGGGCTCCAAATCCATAATCTCTTTGGTCGGACCATCGATTTGACCTTTGTTATAATCCAAAATCACGGTGAGATTACTCAACTTAAACTTAGGAGCACTCAATGCGCATTCCCAAATTTGACCTTCTTGAATTTCGCCGTCGCCGACGATGCAATAAGTTCGCGCGGACCTCTTATCGAGCCTTTGAGCGAGAGCCATGCCTTGCGCAATCGAAAGTCCCTGGCCTAACGAACCCGTGGCTGCTTCTACTACCGGAAGTCTAAAAACATCAGGATGGCCCTGAAGGGGCGAACCCAATTTTCTAAGTGACATCAGCCAATCTTTGGGAATCGCGCCAACCTCCGCCAAAACCGCATACAAAGCGGGCACGCCGTGCCCCTTAGAAAGAACGACTCGATCGCGGTCGGCCCAGTCT
>Ga0105049_10005312_pt1 | contig 15014 bp, 21 predicted proteins | sample MAT06_FD_78087 | JGI IMG/M metagenome (GOLD analysis project Ga0105049, IMG submission 78087) | Freshwater microbial communities from Lake Fryxell liftoff mats and glacier meltwater in Antarctica - MAT-06 | ecosystem: Environmental > Aquatic > Freshwater > Ice > Liftoff microbial mat | place... | reverse complement strand
TGGTCAGGCCGTTGAAGGCCATTAACTGCTCGACCGTGATGCCGAATTTTTTCCCGATGAGGATGAGGGCATCACCGCGTTTCACTTCGTAGGTGCCGGTGCTGTTGGGTGCGACGGGCTGGGAAGTCAGGGAGCCGGGGGCCGGGGCCGGTTGGGCCAGCAGCGGCAATTCGAGCCCCCAGTCTTTCGGGTCGGAGGGAGCCGCCCACCACTTCCATTTCACCGCTTTTTCCAGTCCCGGTTCGACCCGGGCGGGCACGGGATCGGTCTGCGCGGCGGCGCGAAAAGTCATGCAGCTGGCAAAACCGATGATCAGCAGGGAACGCAAAATGGTGGAAAACACGGCAGGACTTTTTAACCTCGGCTCCCCTCATTCGCAACAGGGGAAAACCTTCCGCTTGCAGAGGCGGGATAATGCGGCAACTTTGTCGGCGATTATGATCCGCGTCTTTCTTTCCCTTATCCTTGCCACACAGGCTGTCTGCGCGATGGACCTCTCCCCGCTGGAGGGCGTGCCCATCCAGGAGGGTGGCCGCAAGAAGCCCTATCTCGTTTTCGCGCAGGAAACGCTGCTCGGCCTGTCCGGCAAAACCAGCCTCCTCGTCGAGGGCAAAAAAGCGGACGCGATGGAGGTGGTGACCACGCTTTGGCTGAATCCGCAGGGCTGGGAGGCCAGGCCGGTCATTCTGGTGAATCACAAGCCGCTGAAAGAGGCGACGGGACTGGAAGTCAAGCGCAAGCTCTTTTCCTACGAGGAGTTGACCGTCAACAACAAGTTGCTGAAATTGCTGGACGAGGCGCAGGTGCTGCGGGCGCGTCCAGGTAATCAGCGCTTGAGCGGATTGCCGAAAGAGGCCGCAGAAGTGGGGATGCGCATGGCGGAATTTGAATCGCTGGTTAATGGTTCAGCCTTCCGTTTTGTGGCCAATCCCGAGATGGAGGATGGAACGTGGGCGCTGCTGCCGCCGGTCGTAATCGCGTCCTTGCAGATGCCGTTTATGGCGGGAAATGAAGCGGGCTTTGCGCGGGCGGCCGATGCGTTCCGGGTGGCCATGGCCGGGATCCAACCGCAGTTCCAGCCGCCGGCCTGGAGGATCACGCTGGAGACGATTTATCAAAAAGCGCATCCGTTTCGCCTGGCCTGGATGAGCTATGTGGTGGCGGGGATCGCGTTGTTGGTGGCTGGCTCGCGTGGCGGCTATGTGGCGGCGTGGGTCTTTGCGGGACTTGGTTTTCTTTTACAGGTGGTGGGATTTACCGCGCGTACTCTGATCAGTGGACGCGCGCCGGTGACGAACATGTACGAGACGGTGATCTGGATGGCGTTTGGCACGATTTTCTTTGCCCTGATTTTTGAGGCGATTTATCGCAGCCGGTATTTTCTCCTCGGCGCGTTGCCAGTGGCGGTGGGCTCGCTCATTCTTGCGGATGCCCAGCCGGTGGCACTGAGCCCGACGATCAATCCGCTGGTGCCGGTCTTGCGGGATAATTTCTGGCTCTCCACCCATGTGACTTCCATCACCTTGAGCTATGCGGCGTTTGCCCTGGCGCTGGGCCTCGGGCACATCGTGCTGGGCAAGGTGATCCTGGGGCGCAAGCCCGTGACCGTGCTTTACAATAATATGTATCGCGCGATGCAGATCGGGGTTTTGCTGCTGGCCGCTGGCACAATCCTGGGCGCGGTGTGGGCGAATTATTCGTGGGGGCGTTTCTGGGACTGGGATCCGAAGGAAACGTGGGCTCTTGTTACACTGCTCGGTTACCTCATTGTACTGCACGGGCGTATCGCGGGAAAATGGGGCGGCTTCGGCATGGCGGTCGGCTCCGTGCTGGCGTTCCTCGGGGTGCTGATGGCTTGGTATGGGGTGAATTTTGTGCTGGGTGTCGGCCTGCACAGTTATGGCTTTGGCACCGGGGGTTTCGGCTGGGCGTTGTTGTTTGTGGTCGTGGAAATTGGATTTGTCTGTCTGGCTGTTGCCTGCCATAAAAAACCGGTCGGCAAGCCCGGGACTCCTGCGCCGCAGTTGGTTTCCTAGTCAGCCTCCGGTTCCTCCGGCGAACCACCGGGCAACATTTGGCGCAGGGTGTTTTGCTCGTCACTGCGCACGCGGTAGTACCAGTCGCCGTCGCCGCCGTGCAGATCAATCCAGCCGGCCAATTGAAGGGAGAGCAGGAGTTTGACCAGCAGGCGGGAGTCGGGAAATTCGTAACCGAGCAAGGCCGTGCTCGGATGTTCCATTTGCCAGATCACGCAAAGCAGACGCCAGCATTCCCGGCGTTGGAAACGGGAGAGCACGATCCGTGCGCCGATCTGTTCCCAAATTGCCAGAGTCATCCGGGCGGGCAGAAACAAAACATCGGGAAGCAAATGCCAGCCGATAATGGCGCGGTCGCGGGGAGGTTTGAAACGCCGGATCCACCGGTCCAGTCCGGCCCAAAGAAACAGTCCCAAGACGAGGCCGAGGCCGGCGGAATAAAACCATGCGGGAGGCTTCAGAATATTGGTGTCCCCCGTGCGGATGGCCTCGAAGAGCAAAACCGCCCCGGTAAAAACCGCGCCGTAAAATATCCAAGCCAGGCCTGCGCCCAGGAGGCTGATGGCCGCTCCCAACCAGCAGTTCCGGTTGTGCTCTGCGATGCGGGCAAGGAACGCCTTGGGTATTTCGTTCACATCGCGCTGCGATATCCCTGCGGATCAATCTCCACAAAGCCGAAACCGGCGCGGCGCAATCCCTCATTAAGAATTTCACGCTGCCCGTCCAGGGCCGGGATCTCGTCCGGCGCAATCTGTACCCGCGCCCCGGCGGTTCCGCCGTCAAGATACCGCACGCGGAAAACGCGAAAGCCGAGGGAACGCACAAATTCCTCCCCGCGCTCTACCAGCGCGATGGCTTCGCGCGTGACCGGTGTGCCGTGCGGAATGCGCGAGGAGAGGCAGGGCTGGGCCGGAGCATCCGCCGTGGGGAGACCCAAGGTGCGGGAGAGCTCGCGCACATCCGCCTTGGTCAAGCCCGCTTGCTTCAAGGGAGCCAGCACGGCAAACTCCGCCGCCGCTTGCGAGCCCGGCCGCAAGTGCGCCGGATCATCGGCATTTTCCCCATACGCGATGGCGGCAAAATTGCGGGCCTGGGCGATTTCGTCCATGCGGGAAAATAATTCCGCTTTGCAAAAATAGCAGCGGTTCGGCTGATTGACGAGATAGCGACTGTCCTCAAACTCCTGCGTGGCCACGACCTCAACGCGCGCGCCAAATCCCGCCGCCACGGCGAGGGCCTCCTGCAAAGCCCGCCGCGGCAGGCTCGGGCTGTCGGCGATCACCCCGACGACCCCATCGCCCAGCGTGCGATGGGCCACGGCCAGCAGGCATGCGCTATCCACCCCGCCCGAATAGGCCACCAGCAGCGGCGCATGGGCACGCAGGATATTTTCCAGCAGGGTGATTTTTTCCGTCATGGGTTTTCTGAGGTTACGACCGTCGGAAAGCAGCCTCTCAACGAAGGCGGATGGATGCGCAGGGAAGGGTCGCCGCGCAGCCAACCTGGCTCGCCGCGTTCATTGACAAAGGCGACGCCAATGGGCAGATCGAGTTGTTCGTTGGCCAGCAGGGTCATTTCCTCCCGCGCCCGGTCGGCCATCGCGATCCACTCCTCCTTGAGGGCGAACGGGTCGAGTTGGCGGGCTTTAATTTTGTCTAATTCCATCGGATCAATCTTGGCGAAACGGATCACCATCTTGAGCAGCGAGAGCGGATTGAAACCGGGGTCTTTGCCGCAGGCGGCCCACAGGATGGCCTCCAGCGGATAGATGCGGCCCAACTCGACGATATCCACATAGTCGCGGGTTTCAGTGCGGGCCGAGAGTGCCAGGGCTTTATTTGTGGCGATGTCAAAAAGATGCAGCCGCCAGCCAAGCAGCGGGTCGGGCATGATGGGGAAAAACCGAAAGGCGGAATCGTCCGCCGCGTTCAGCACAAGGCCACCGGCAAAATGGCTGGCCTCGCTGCGGTTGCGGACGAGGAGAGCCAGCACGCGATGTTGGAAATCGGTTAAAGGCATCGCTGCAATTCCCGGGCGGCGGCCCAAGCGGTTTTGTCGCCGTAGTCGCGCAGATGCTCGATCACAAGGGGGAGATCGTCCCGGTAGCGCACGCGCGCTTCAGGATGCCAAAACCAAAAACAGCCGGAAAATTCACGCACCAGAGCCTCCGCTTTCTCGATCAATTCGGGAGAAGCGGGGATTCTTTCAGGCCAGGGCGATGTCTCCGACGTTTTCATGGCGTACTTAATCTGCCGGAAAAAGCGGCGGGAAGCAAGCGCACGACCTTCAAAGGCTCATGCGCGCGAAGAGCGCATCCAGCGGCATTTGCAATCCGATGAAAAACTCCCCGAAGTCCGCGTACTGAGCGCTCACTTCGTCAAAACGCATCTCATAGACGATGGCCTTGATTTCCGAAGTGCTTCGGGCAAAAAGCGTGACCCCCCACTCCATGTCGTCGAGTCCGGTCGAGCCGGTGATGAGTTGCAAGATCCGGCCGGAATACGTGCGGCCCACCCTCGCATGGCCGGCCATGAGTTTTTTGCGAACGGCGAAATCGAGCGCGTACCAGTTTTGTCCGTCCGTGCCGCGGCGTTTGGACATCGGGTAAAAACACAGCACCGGCCAGTCGGGCAGGTTCGGCTCCAGGCGGTCTTTCGAATACTTTTCCATCCGGGTGCGAAAGGCTGTTATTTTTTCCTCAAACTCCGCCGAACCCGGCGTGAGCTTTTCCTCGGTTTCGAGCGAGGCGGCGTAGTCCTCATTGCTGGTGGTGTATTCACTGCGCTCGGTCATCGAGAGCCAGCTATACTCCGGCAGGAGAACGCCGGGTCCGAGGGCGAGGGCGAGTTGCTTGGCCAGCGCATCCGCGGCTTGCAGGTCGGGGGTCAGGAGCATGAAGCCAAGGTCGGCTTTGGGTGTGACCACGCTGAAGGTCAGGAGCTGGGTGTCGGGCGTGGCGCGAATCTCCTGCACGAGCTCGGCCAGCGCGGTCTTGGCTTCGATTTTCTGGGTGCCATCGAACAAATCCCAGTTCCCATAATCAATGCGGAAAAAGAGGTGAAGAACATGCCGGCCTTCGGCGGGTAAGATGGGGTCGAGTGCTGGTGTTTCCATGGATGGTGAAATTATGGTCTCTCCCACCGAAAAAACGATTGCAATCCTGCGGTGGGCCCGTAATTTCCGGCGTCGAGGAGGAAATCCCTATGGCAGATGTAGCAAACAAGTATTCCCAAAACATCGGTGGCAAATTTTACGTGGACGATCAGTGCATTGATTGCGATCTGTGCCGCGAGACCGCGCCCGCCAACTTCAAGCGCGATGACGATGGTGGTCACAGCTACGTTTTCAAACAGTCGGAGACTCCCGAGGAAGAAGCTCTTTGCAAGGAAGCCATGGAAGGCTGCCCCGTCGAGGCCATCGGAAGCGACGGCGAATAGCCTCCTGCCACTCATTTTTTCTCAAGGCCTCCGCCCCAGGCGGGGGCTTTTTTTTATGCGCGTCGAATACATTCGCAAGCGGGTTTTGGAGGATTGGCGCGGGCTGCCGGAGCAGTCCGAGCGCCCGGAACGCTGCATCCCCGCCGCCGAGGCGCTGAAAAAACTTCTGCCCAAGCTTGGCCTCACCGACCGCCTCAACGAACAGGAAGTACAGGCGGCCTGGAAGGAAATCGTGGGCGATTTTCTGGCCGAACATTCCCAACCGGTCTCGATGCGCGACGGCATTGTCATCATCCAGGTCCTGCAACCCACCGTGCGCTACGAACTCGACCGTTCCTGGAAACCGGAAATCCTGCGCAAACTCAAGGCCCGCTTCGGAGCCAAAACGGTCAAAGAAATCCGCTTCCGCTAATCCATCCACCCTGTGATCAAAAACATTCTCCTCGATTGGTCCGGCACCCTGGCCAATGACCTGCCTCCCGTGCTCAAGGCCAGCAACGCGATCTTCCGCCACTTCGGACGCAAGGAACTGACGCTTGAGGAATTCCGCACCCACTTCCGGCTGCCTTTTTCCGGGTTCTACGCCGAGTTCATTCCCGAGGCGACAGATGAGGGGCTGGAGACACTCTACGAGCGGTTTTTTTCCGGATTGAATGACGAGGTGGAACTCATTCCGGGCGCGCGCGAATTCTTGGATTTTTGCCGTGCGACCAACCGCCGCACATTTCTGCTCAGCACGATCAAGAGCAGCCATTTTGAAGCGCAGGCCGGACGCCTCGGCGTGCGCGACGCCTTCGAGCACGCTTACACCCAGATCATGGACAAGCGGGAAAAAATCCGCGAGATCCTGCGCGAGCGCGACCTCAATCCGGCCGAGACCCTCTTCGTCGGCGACATGGTGCACGACATCGAAACCGCCCGCCACGGCGGTGTAACCGGCGTCGCGGTGCTCACCGGTTTTGATCGCATTGAAAAGCTCGCCACGGCCAACCCGGAAATCATCGTGGCCGATCTCAACGTGCTCCGGCATTTTCTTTCATGAACGAAATTCTCATCCGGGGCCTGGAGGTCGAGGCGCATCTCGGCGTGCCCGACGAGGAACGGGCGAAGCCCCAGCGCATTGTGATCCATGCCGTGATCACGCCGCTCATCGCCTTTTCCGAACTGGCGGACAGCATTGAACGCACGGTGGATTACGATGCCGCCACCCGCCGGATCACCGCGCTTGTTACCGCCCGTCCCCGCCGTCTCATCGAGACCCTGGCTTTTGAAATTGCGGAAATGCTGGTGGGTGATTTTCCGGCAGCACGGGCGGAAATCGAGGTGCGCAAGTTCATCCTGCCTGACACCGAATACGTCGCGGTGCGTTGCGTCCGGGAACGCCAACCGTGAAATACCTCATTTGGCCCGCATCCAAACGCCTTCGACAGACGGAAGCATTCATGGAATGTTTTCCCATGGATCACCGGCCATCGCTATACCCGCTATTTTTCTTGCCTTCGCAAATCAGGAAATTAAGCAGGCAGGGCGAAGATTGCCTCTCGCGCCCGCAATGACATCACCCGAAAACCCTCGCGAGGAGATCGACCCCGCCGTGATCCGCCGTGTGGCCGGCGGTGATGCGGCGGCGTTCGAGCAGGTGTACGATGCGTTTTCCGGACTTCTCTATGCCCTGGCTCTGCGCATGCTCCAGAAACCGGAGGATGCCGAGGAGTTGTTGCAGGAGGTTTTCACCAAGATCTGGAAGGAAGCCGCGAGCTACGATTCCGGCCGGGGTGCACCCCTGGCCTGGGCCATCACCATCACCCGCCACAAGGCCATTGACCGGATCCGCTCCACCACCCGGCGGTTGCGTTTGAACGACGAAGCCGGGGCCGAGGCGGCGGTCCTTCCAGCCAGCCCGACGCAGCCGGCCCATGCTGCGGAACAGGCCGAGAACGCCCGGGCTGTGCGCGGTTCGCTCGACGCCCTCCCTTCCGATGTGCGCGAAACCATCGAACTGGCCTACTTCGGCGGCCTCTCCCAAAGCCAGATTGCCGAAAAACTTTCCCTGCCCCTCACCACCGTGAAAAGCCGCATCCGCCGCGCCATGATGCAACTCCGGCAAACCCTTCAACAGTACCTATGAACACGGAGGAACGCGGAGAACAGGCATCCCTTTACGCACTCGGCCTGCTCGAAGGCGACGAACTCATCGCCTTCCAGCGTGCCCTGAATCAGGACCCCGCTCTCGAAGCCCTGGTGCGCGAACTGCAGGCCGCTTCCAATTTACTGGCCAGGACCCTGCCAAAAGTTCGCGCCCCGGCCGCGCTCAAAGCCTCCATCCTCCGGCAAACCGTCCCGCCCGATCCCGTCCCGGAACCTGTTCGCGAACCCCGCGAGGCAATATCCTTCGAGTGGATGCAGTGGATCCCTTGGGGCCTTGCCGCCGCCCTCACGCTGGGCTGCGGTATTCTCTGGTTCGGAAAATCCGCACTCAGCGACCGTGTCGCCCGTCTGACCAAGGAGAACGGCAGCCTGCAACTCCGCCTCGCCGGACTCGAGTCCGAACGCAACCGGCTGGAAGTCCGCATCAACGGCCTGGAATCTGAGAAAGGCGATCTCAAGATCCGCGTCGCGTCCCTCGAAAATCGCGATGCCCTCACGGATGTTCAGAATGTCGTCCTCGCGCCGCAACCCGGGGTTCCGGCCAATAGCGAAGTCACCGCCGTTTGGGACCAGCGTCGGCAGGCCGGCGTTTTGGATCTCACCAAGCTTCCGCCGCCGCCGGATGATATGAGTTACCAGCTTTGGATTATCACGGCCGATTCACCCAAACCGGTCAATGTCGGACTGCTTGCCGCCACCGGGCAGCGTGCGGCCTTTCGCGCTCCCCAGCCCGTCGGCCAGGTGGCCGCCCTGGCCATTTCCCTGGAACCCTGCGGGGGCTCCCCCGCGCCCACCAAAGTGGTTTATCTGGGCCGGATGTAAGCGGTAAAAAGTCCCATTGACCTTTTTGCCATCCCGGCTATTCTACAGCTTCTTTATCGCGGGTGTAACTCAGTTGGTAGAGTGCAACCTTGCCAAGGTTGATGTCGAGGGTTCGAGTCCCTTCACCCGCTCCAAATCCCTGTGGGGGAAGGGCTTGCCAATGAATTTTTGATCAGTTTTCGCGCTGGTCCTAATAGAAAGTCCTAATAACGCCGATGCCATTTGCTGCCGTGGAGGTTAATTTCGGAATCGTCATTTTCCTTCGGAATGTTTATGACATGGAGAATGCGCGACAAAAAAAAATCTTCGGATGACTCCGAATGGATACGTCTGCCGCGACCGAGGGAACGGTGTGCGGTGACCGGTCTCTCGCGGACGTCGCTCGTGGAGATCATCGACGAGAAGGATCCTCGAACCGGAGAATATTTCCTTAAGCAATACAAAAAGGAACGGCACGGGGAACAGCGGCGAATTCGAATGATTCACAAGCAGTCACTTTTGAACTATCTGGAGCGCCGGGCGGATGCGCAAAATCTGCGCTGGAAGTCAGAGGTGAATAATCCGCGCAACTACACCGTTCAGGAAGTGATCGCGAATCGGGCCTTCTTCCGGCTCTTCATTGGAGACGAATATCCGGAAATAACTGACGAGATTTGGGAGGAGGGTGCCTTGTCGACCCGGGCCGCACGGATTCAGTTATTACGGGAAGGTGGCCTCGTTGAATGACGCATGGCTTCAACATTGTAGAACGGTTCGAACCAGCATCCCAGCGTGCTGCGTTCCATTGAGATTGCCCTTGGCTGGCTGGATGCCGCTGCTAGGACCGCTGCAACAACCGTGGGGACGAACATACTCATCCCTACAGGGAAAGACCCCTGGATATCCGAACCGAAGCCCGGCGTAGAGTCGCACTCATTTGTTCGGCAACTCGTGCACAACACGTAGACCGTAGAAAGCCGGCAACCGTGATTGTCCGGCTATCCGGCAGCCGTTCCAAGATTGTCGCGATGGCGGTCACCGCTCTGCCGAGATGTTCGTTTCCGTAGTGGTTGCCAATGGTGTTAACCAGCGGAACCGCGTGTTCGATTGCCGCAATGTCCTCGCTCACAATTTCCGGAATAAAGGATGCGTGGCGCACGAATGGTCCGATAAGAAACCGATGTTCTGGCGAAATGTCTGAAAGAGCCTCGGTGATTCGAGAAAGCACGATTCCGCAGCGGTGTAGTTGCCATTCCCGTTCATGCGGAGGCAGATCACCCCGGCTTTCCCAAGGCCAGGAAGGATGAATGACAACGATGGCGAGGGGCGACTTCATTCAGGTCGCTTGTAGGGGTGGCGAGGAAGTCCGAAGTACCGCAGAATTTCCCAGACTCGTTTATCGAATTTGCCTTCGTCCATACCTGCGGCTTCCATGAGTTGCGCGAGGGGATCAAGACCATCGCCGATGAAACGAGTGACCCAATCGAGATCGAACAAGGCGCGGGCCGTTGATCCGCTTAGAACCTGATCGGAACTGAGGATTTTCCTGGTGCAGCACGCAACAACCCGGAGGCAGTTGCTTTCCAAGTTCAGGAAGTAGAGCCAGCAGGGCCACTGTCGATGGATCTTCGCAAAGTACTTCCGAACGGCACCGATGAGATGAAATTCTTCCGCAGTGCAATCATACCCGGATACGCAGATCACGACTTTGCCCATTGGGCAGGAAGGTTTTTTTCGGTGATTGAGTTTGAAACATGCGAGAAATCGAGCGACGTCGCACCTCTCGATTTCTTCGCGGTTAATGACGTAGATGATGGACCGGTTCATGGTTTTCACATTGGGAATTCCTGATCTTTGACGTACCGCCGCAGGTGAACCTTGACCGGGCGGATCGATTGATAGACCGCCGATTTCGAGATCTTACGCCGACCAGCCATCTCCTCTGCGCTCATACCGGTTCGCAACATTACCGCCAACATCCCGGCACTGCGGCGCGGTACGAGGTTCTGCCGGACCGCCAGTCTTAAGCCGGCGAAAACCAGGGCCAGCCTGCCGTCAACCGGCAACATCCCCAAATGGGCTTGCTGCGAAAGATGTTGGCAGGAAGGCTCCGAATGCTTCGGTACAGCCTCCATCCCGACCGTTTTTCGGGCGCGATTTGTCTCGGATCGCGCTAGTCGCATGGACGCGATTTTCAACGCTCCTCTGAGCGAACGCTCAACTTGGCTCTCGATGGCTATTGTTTCCTGGCGCTGCGTGGCCAATAGCAACGCCCGATTGTCGCTGAGGTATTTCGACAGCGTCAGAAGCAGCGCCTCTTGTCGGATTTCGTTGGCCCGTCCTGCCAGCAGGCCGGTGCCGGCTCGATCTGGCAGAAATTCTCCAAGCCGCCGGTTTAATGCGGCGGCCAGGTCCTCACGCCGCTTCTCAGAATCCGGTGTCTTGATGTAGCCGAGCCAGGCAGTGGCTAGGATGGTTGATGTTTCGTTATGGTTATCCTTCTCTTCGGGAAAGATTTGTATTGGTGAGTTTTGTATGCTCATTGCCCCTCCCCCCAATAATTGTCGGATGAAAGAGGCTGATCGGCGGAAAGGCCGATCAGTTCCTATTCCCTGATTTCGTCAGCCGCGAGGCTAAACGCAGAAAGTTACTGCACAAAAGCGGAGCTGAAGCGTGATGTAGATGAACGTCATGAATCCGAAATCACTTCACACCGTTCTCGAAATTGTTGAGGACCAATTCGATGACTTCACGAATCGGTCAGACACATCACTCGCGGAAAGCCTTGGGAGGATCCATCTGCATTTGCATTCGCTGCAGGCCGAATTACTACAGGCCGAGTCCGAGCAAGACGCGGAAAAACTCTTCCAGGATTTTGCACGGTTGGCTGCCGTCGCGATCGCCGCTGCAGCCCGCCACGTTCTTCCCGCCATTCAGAAAGGAGAACGATGAATTCCCGGCTTTGGACTCCACAGGAAGTTACGAGAATGCTCGAACTCTACGAGGGTGGCTATCGTTGCGTCGAAATTGCCTCCATGTTGGGTCGTACCGAATCGAGCGTGCGATTGAAACTCCTCGGTATGGGGCTCTCCAGCCGACGGATCCTTTCGGCGGTGGCGGAATCAGAGCCTCTTGATGAGATCGTCACAGATGAAGTTCCCAGCGAAGTGGCGGAGGATGTCGTTCGTTTACGTGCACAGCGCGAACTGGAATTGCGCGAGCGCCGGGTCGAAGACCGCAAGCAAATCGATGACGCCAAACGTGACATACTGGAGGATCGCATCCTTGAGGAATTTAAGCGCCATCTTTGCAACCTACCTCGCTTGGAAAAATCCGCTCCGCTCACGATCGTCCCAAGGCCCGGCCCGTTGCATACCGCTGTGCTTGTGATTAGCGATGTGCATGCGGGACAGGTCATCGACTCGCGTGAAATCGAAGGACTGGGATTTTAACGAAGATCGATTTGCTCAAGCTGGGTAATCGCCTCATCGCATCGGGTGAGAAAATCCGCGATATGCTCGGCGGAGTCGGGATCTAGAGGCTGAAAGGTGTAAATGTCGTCGCGGATGGCCCGCCACAGTTTGAAGTGTGCGGCACTGTCAGCCCGAACTTTCATGACATCCTGAGGATCCAGGAGACGAAAGTGGATGGGGGCCTGTCCGGCTTTTCCGGTGGCCATTTCAACGAGCGCCATGGAGGCGATTTCGGAGGCGGGAAGCTGATGTTTCTGCATCAGCACCTTGAGCGCCCGGCCGGCAACTTCATCGAGGCGAAGAGATTTCGGTTTTGTCGGCTTGCCTCTCATGGGATGAGTTACGGAATTGTTCGGGTAAAGGTCTCATCAGTGAGACATCCGCTCTTTGGCATTCCGAAGTGCGTCGGCGATGGCTCGATCAATGAATGCGGCAATTGGGATTCCGTGCTTTTTGAGTTCGCTCAGGAGCTGCCGATTGCGTTTCGCGGTAGTGGTCGCGATTTTCCGATCGCGTTCTCCGTATGCCAGATAGGCCCGCAGAAAAGCTTCAGCTGGGTCAGTTCCATTCTTGCGCAGCTTGGCCAAGGTGGAAGCCGGCAGATACTTGCTAATGATCGGATCCGCAGCCTCAAGGAGAGCCTTGCGGGATGTTTTTGGATTTGCGGCCGGTTTTGCCGGGACAGAGGGCTCAATATCGTGACTTCCGGTCCATTCGAGAAGGAGTACAGGTTGCATCGAGACAATGGCCGGCTTAGCGGTTCCATAAGGGATCTCGTGCTTTTGGGCGTAGCAGATTGCGGCGAATTCGACTTCTCTAGATCCGGAGGTGCCGGCCTCCCGGATCGCTTTCCAGGCAGGAAGCCAGTGAACTCGGGGCAGTTTTTGGAGCTTGTTCATTTCGCCATGCTCGGGGACGGCATCGATCATCCCGTGCGCGGCGAAGATGAGAAGCAGCTGAGCCCGACGGATTTTGCGATAGGCCGTCGGCTTTGATATCCTGAAAACCTCTTCACAATAGCCCTTGAAGGTGCGAAACGGCTGATCGTTTGCGGGATTGATCCAACCCCGATAGATGCGAGAATCGCGCACCTTGAGAAGGAACAAGTTGAGTTCGGTCTCCGAGTGCCGGAAGTCCTTCGCCAACTCAATCCCCCTCGCTTCCAAAATTTGGCTCTGGGGGTCCGATCGGGAATCATTGCCAGCCACCTTGTTCTGCAATGCCATATAGTCATGACTGGCGGCAATGAGTTCGACACCGTCAAAAAAGACCGGCGCTCCGAACTTCCGGGTGATTTCGAGGGCGAGAAGCGGATGATCATCGGGTTCCCTGATGGGCAGGCTAGTAGGATGTTCCATACTGGAAATGACTCTTGGCACATTGAAGGTGAGTTGGGTTTCTTGTGCGTTAGGCGAGATCGGGCTGTTTTGTTCCATGATCGCGCTTTCCGGGTCTTTGATGTGAAATTCAAGAAGTTTTTTCGCCCTGCACGAAAAGATATCCGAAACGGCAATGGTCCACATGTGGGATACTTGATTACCACTCACTATTCATCTGGTGAGGCAGGGTCCTTCCAGTAAGAATCCCTTCGTTGAGCGCTTTTGGCCCTACGTATTGGGCATTTCCGAATCGTCGGATAAGGAGTGCGCCACGAATTTCTTGTGCCGTCAGGCAGAAAAACTCCTGTATCAGGAGAAGAATGGCAACTCCGAGAATCCGTCTCGTGGTTTGTGGCAGTGATCGAGGGTGTGCATCGGCTTCCTGCTCATAAACCCGGAAGAGCGCCTTTATGGCGATTGCCGAACAGCGCTGGGTGATTGACGATCTCGACCATCAGTTGCCTGGCGGTCCTGGGTGGAAGAAATTCTGCAAACGCCAACTCGAGCATCAAGGGGTTTGGCGTAGCTTGGGGCCTGATCAGAAGGAGAGTCTCGGGAGCGAAGTCACAGATTGTTGCAAGAGGCGTGCCGCCCGCATGCATTCCCCGGACGAGGATAGCCAGTGCAACCGCAGCGCTTCGGGAAACCCCTGCCCGGCAATGAACAAGAAGGGGTTGGCCCGGCAGCGAATCCGCGAATTCGAAAATCGCCCGGATGTGTTCGGACCTCGGAATCCCAGCGACATCATCGGCGTCGAGGCCCTCCACGCCGGTCACGTCATAACATCGAACGCTGTGAATCTTTCGAAACCCCCTGAGGGTTAAACGTGGAAACGACGGCTCCAGGATAGACACAACATTCCAAAAGTCCGGGTCGCTTTTGGCGAACCGGGGCAAGTCGGAAAATCCACAGATCCCCAGGTGGCGTTGAATGCATTCGATGTACATGATTCAGCTATCGGTCTTCTGCGATGATGACGAGACCGAGGATCTCCAGTGGTAATGGAAGGCGCTCTGTCAGGTCAATCCAGATCGCCCCACTTTGTCTTCGTCTTACCAAGGGATGTTCCGGAATTTCGCAGGAGAATCTGTCTATCGTCCAAACGTCAGGCATTAGCCCGTGAGCTTGCTGACCGGCAGAAAGCGGTATCCAGAATCGTTCGAAATGATGAATGGTTTTGGGATTCTCTGAAAACGGATTTCGGGAGCTCATGAGTCGGACTTCGCAGCAAATTCTACAGGAGGATATTGCGGTGGCTTTTAGCATCGATGACCTCGTGGATACGTTCATTGATGGGGCTCTAATGCCGCTGAATGCTTCCGCTAAACAGGGTTTAATTGCGTCACGGAAGCCACGGCATCTTGATTGACGGATTCTTGGTGGTGTTCTTTCCAGAAAACTCCCGGAGGAATTCAATCAAGCATCGTCTTCATCACCACGGGGCGAATCGGCCCTTCCGACGTAAGCAACCGAACAAGCGCATGAAAGTTCGGAAGTTCCTGTATTTCCTGGCGGGTGAAAGGCTCGGTGAAAAGCTTGAGCCGGTCGGCGTCCGGGACCCCGAGGCGGAAGAGGATCATGTTTCCGACGTTGCCCAAGACGGTCTCAAGGAGGTCGTGGCGGCCGGGATTGGCTTTGAGCTGGGCAAGCGTCTGGTTCGCCAGCGTGAGCCGAAGCCCGAATTTGCGCGCTTCGGAGAGCATTTCCGAAACATTGACGGAGACGAAATTCTGGAATTCG
>Ga0105049_10005311_pt1 | contig 15015 bp, 13 predicted proteins | sample MAT06_FD_78087 | JGI IMG/M metagenome (GOLD analysis project Ga0105049, IMG submission 78087) | Freshwater microbial communities from Lake Fryxell liftoff mats and glacier meltwater in Antarctica - MAT-06 | ecosystem: Environmental > Aquatic > Freshwater > Ice > Liftoff microbial mat | place... | reverse complement strand
GGCCACGGTTGCACGAGGTTTGGCCATGTGTGAAGTTCGACCTTGAGGGGAGCGAGTTCCTGCACGAGAGCTGCGCACCGATCCCGCCAGATCGTGAGGTCTGGTGGCGATGCCTGCGCATCAGCTGTTTTTGGGAAGACCAGATAGGCCACTTTGAGCGCGCTGACAGGTCGAGAAATTGCCGAGGAGCGGGCATTGATTTCGCGGCAGATCAGGAGCGAAGCCTCGCCAACCTTGAGCGAAGGCCCTGCATCCCCAACGATGGCTGGGTAGGCTTTACCACCATAAAGAACGAGCGCAAAGTCGCCAGGCTGCGGAGATTTGGGATTCGATTTATCCCGCATCATAAAGCCGGGAAGGACGATAAAAGGATCTACTTCTGAGACAAGGAAGCTCCATTTTTTTAAGTCTACAATCCGTCGCTGGGTATTGGCTATTGCCTCAGGCGAGCTGTTTGGTTTCTCGTTCTTGAAAGCTGCTAGGCGGCGTTGCTCGACGGCGAGGAAGGGATTGGGGCGCTCGGTGAGTTTTGCCCATCGGTAGCTCGTCTGGGGGAGAAAAAACTGCGACGACCCATCCACGGTGACATTGCGGTCTCCATCTGATCCATCCACATTCACATCCATATCCCCGATGACAAGAATGGCTTCTCTACCTGTGGTGGGATTGCGCAGTTCAAGGATGGTCTCGCAATCGTAAAAATTGTGGCGAGAGAGGATTTCGTCCAAGCTGGCTGCGTTCCTTTGAACTTCCGCAGTCTTGAGTGCGTAAATTTTTTCGAAATCGGGGGAAACTTGAGCTTCAGAGATCAGGGCGGGAAAGTCGGCGAAGATTTCGGCAAGTTGGAGGTCACCACGTTGCAGGTCGGCCAGAGTGCTCGCCGGACGCGGCAACCGCATTGAGATGGAGACTTCTACTTTGTAGGAATCGGCATCAATACGATTAACAGAAGCCAAGGATTCGTCGGCGAGCGGGCTTACCTTTGTGAAAAGGGAGAGGCCATTGAAGAGCCTAGCTGTAGGGAGCGGCTTGCGCGCGACATTGGGCACCGGGTTCGGCGTGGCGCTCGCCTTTGGAGTAGGAGATGGCGTAGCCGTAGCCGTGGGCGTTGGCTTAGGCGGTGACGGTGGTGCGGGGGGCTGAGGACAGCCCACCACAAAGAGAATGGGCACCAGCGAAAGAGGGCGCAGAAAGCGTCGTAAACCTTTCATAGTTTAAAGCCTGATTAAGTATGTGCGATGAAAGCCGAATACACGTCGGGCGGGATATCGAGCATCTTGTAATCGCTCGATGAGACGAAAAGAAGAACTTGCTTTCCCCGCCCGAGAATGTGGCCTCCAGATTCGATCTCGTGTTCAAGCGTTGCGAACTTCCGGTTGTAGCTAGCGACCCGTATGCGGACACTTACGGTTTCAAACTCTCGCGACTCACGCATGAACTTGTGCTCGAAGGAGCGCGTGAGAATGTAGAAAGAGGTTTCCTTGAGATCAAACTTCGGCATGACGCGGTTAAAAAATAGTTCACGCGTCTTGCCGACCCACATGGCATACATGCCAAAGTAGACGTTCCCGACGGAATTCGTATCCGCGTAGGTAGCCACAAATGTGTGCACGAACCATTTCCCTTCGAAGTGGCCGCTCAGGCTGTGCTGCACGGCGAGGGGGTCAAGGATCGGCGCGACATTTTCTGTGAGCCCTGAGTCCACTCGCGATGCGGGGGTGCTTGTAGGAGAGGGCACCTCAAGCTCCTGCGTGTCGCTGAGAAAATCCTCAGAAGAACGTGGTTTGCAAAGGAGCCACGCGACGTATGCGATCGGCAACAAGGAACCGGCAATTTGAAAAAGTGGTGAACGTAAAAAGTATCCGTAGGAAAAAAACACAACGGCTAAGCTGCCTATGCAAAACATTTTGATCTGGGGGATCGCATTGGCACGATCCACCGTAAAGCAACGCACTATCGCCAGCACGGAGTATCCTACGAAAAACGTCGCGTAGAAGATCATGAAAAACTCCAGCTCAAATCGCAGTGCCGCACCACAAAGTGCCACAATGCCACAGACCACGAAGACGGGAATGGGAGAGGTAAGGAGTTTGTTCGGAACGAGCGAGAAGATGGGATGGTTGCTCGTGCTGGCATTCGTCTGCAGGAACCATTTCAGCGCGATATAGCCGCTATCGAGTGTCGTAAGCACACACACACTCAGAAAGACCAAATAAGCTCCGAGAACCCAAGGCGATGCAGCTTGGAATGTTCGGACTAAAATTTCTTGTCCATAGTTGTGGCCAGTAATTCCTACGCGGATAAACTCGGCCGCTCCCCAGTTGAGCGCCCAAATTGCGAGGAGACCGTGAAAGAGCAGTAAGGCAAGGAACAAGCCCGATCCAACGAGGTAGCCAGCAGCGATCGAGACCCGCTCGCGGTGCATTTGAATGGCTCTCTGCCATTGCTGTAAGTCGAGCCATGGGCCGATGAGAAAGCCGATCATGATGGGAATGGCATAGCCCCAGTAGTTCCAGTCATTGGTCGGAAGCTTCGGCCAACTCAGCGGGCCAGTGCCTTTTCCTAACGCGTGACCAGCAAGAATGACGACAGCCACGGCCACAAAAAGAAACATGATTCCGTGGCTGTATTTTATACGCGTTATGTCGAATTCTTCCCCAAATAAAATGGCCGCAGCGAGAATAACCAAAAGCGTGAGTGGCAGAAAAAGCAACCACGGCTCAAGGCCTAAAGGTTGCCACGCATAGCGGATAATCACGAAAATCGTAAGGGCAATCGTGAGAGTCTGATGGAGGAAAAAAACGAGCCGAAACGGCCTACTCCATGTCGTAAAAAACTGGGCAAGCGATTCCGTTCCACCCTGCCTGTGCGCAAGGTGGTGCGTGACGAGCCCGAAAATTAGCAGGCCTAAAAAATTCGGAATGGCGAAGGTAAGAAGTCCAACGAGGCCGAACTGCGTCGTGAACTGAACGGAAAAAAACAACCCGAGCCCCCACATCCACGAAAGCGCAATGGTATTGCCCCACAGAACTGTTGAAAACCACTGGCCTATTCGAGGTGAGGATTTGCCTGCCATATTTTTCCGATATTACAAGGTGCGCCCGTCACCCGCAACCGGGAAGAGTGGAAACGCTCACTGCTCCGCGACAATACGTGCCAAGTCCCTAAACACAACCTCCAATCACTCATGAAGCCCGCAGCACCCGCTTCTAGCTGGTGCAAGGATGGCAGAGGAAGACGGGACATCAGGAAATTCAGCCACATCTCAAGGAATCAGTGCCTCTCTTTAGCGCGCCGTGCTGAAATCCGGCAGCGCGGCGAGGAAAGCTTTCTCATCACCGACGCCTATGTCGTCGCCACAGAGCATTTCTAGAAAGGCCCCATCACCACGATGGAATTCAAGAACGAGCGGCCGTGGGCCTTCGTGGAGCTTGGCGGCCGCGCGGATCTGGGTAAGGTCGTGGCCACTGAGTCCCTCCGTATTGAGCCGCAGCCGGAGGGGCCGTGCGGACGGCTTTGGCTGAAGCTCTGCGATGGAGGTGACAGTTGCGCGCATGGTTTCATCGCGGTGCGTGATTTTGACGCCCACCTGCAAGGCTTTGCCAACAACAAGAAGGGCGGCATGTTTCGTAAACACGTCTTCCCATGCGGTGAGTTCGACCGAACCAGTAAAGTCCTCAACAAAAAAGGTGCAGAAGGGCTTACCGTCCTTTCGCGTGTATTTTTTCTCCGCCAAGGTAACCAGGCCCCCAATCTTGCAGGTGCCGCTTTCCTCGGTCTTGAGGACTTCGGCGATGGGGCGGTAGCGACCGGAATCAAAGTGACCGGCATAGGCTTCAAGCGGATGGCCGCTGACGTAGTAGCCGAGGAGAGCTTTCTCGTCGGCGAGCAATTTCTCATGCGGCCACTCCGCGATTTTTGCTGACCTCTTGCTGGAGGGTTCGGGCGCGATGAGATCGTCAAAAAGCGAGACTTGGCCCGACGCGCGGTCACGCTGGCTAGATGCCGCTGCTCCCATGGCGGATTCGATTCCGGCGAAGACCTCTGCGCGGTGGGCTCCTACACCGTCGAAGGCCCCGCACATCACAAGACTCTCGATGACTTTGCGGTTAACGCTCCTCGAATCGAGGCGGGAACAGAAATCTTGCAGCGATACGAAGTCACCGTGCTTGTCGCGTTCTTCAATGGCGAGTTGGACGGCGATTTCTCCGACATTTTTGATGGATGCAAGGCCGAAGCGAATGGCTTGCTCGTCGGCCACCGGCGTGAACTTGAGATCGCTGGCATTGACATCAGGCTGGCGCACCGAGATCCCCATGCGCCGGCACTCGGCGAGGACTTGGGCCAGGCGATCGGTCGTGTCAGCATCATAGCTCAACATGGCTGCCATAAACTCGAGCGGATAGTGGGCTTTTAAGTAGGCGGTCTGGTAGGATATCCAGCCGTAGGCGGCACTATGGCTTTTGTTGAAGCCATACTCTGCAAACTTGGCCATGAAACCGAAGATTTCCTCGGCAATGCGGGGTGCAATTGAGTTAACCTTCCCGCACCCTTCAACAAAGCGCTTGCGTTCCTTTTCCATCTTTGCGGCATCCTTTTTCCCCATGGCTCGGCGCAAGAGATCGGCCTCTCCCAGCGTGTAGCCGGCGAGTACGGTCGCTGCGAGCTGGACTTGTTCTTGGTAGATCATGATACCATGCGTCTCGCCGCAGACGGATTCGAGGAGGGGGTGGATGTAATCAATCTTTGTGATCCCCTTTTTCCGTTGGATGTATTCGGGGATAAACTTCATCGGGCCTGGACGGAAAAGGGCATTGAGCGCAATGATGTCACCAATCGTCGTAATATCGAAACGCTTGGCATAGGCCGTGATTCCCGCGCTTTCCATCTGGAAAATGCCGAGCGTCTCGCCGCGATTATAAATAGCAAAGGCCTCCGTGTCTTCTGTGGGGATTTTGGCGAGGTCGAAGTCCGGCTCCTTCTCACGGATAATTCGGAGCGCTTCGGCGACGATCGTAAGCGTCTTCAATCCTAAGAAATCCATCTTGAGCATTCCAAGGTCGGTGAGGGGCCCCATGGCGTATTGGGTCACGATTTCGTTCTCCTTGCCGCGGCAGAGAGGAATGAATTCGTCAAGTGCACGGTCACCAATCACCACACCGGCTGCATGGATGCCCGCATTGCGACTGAGGCCTTCAAGCACGCTTGCGTAGTCCCAAAGCTGGCGCACAGGGGCTTCCTGTTCGATAGCGGCAGCAAGTTCAGGATTTTTCTTAGCTGCGAGCTCTAGCGTCATTTCGAGCTCGTTCGGGATCATCTTGGCGATGCGGTCGCCATCGGAATAACTCCAGCCAAGGACACGGGACACATCGCGCACAACGCTTTTTGCGCCGAGGGTGCCGAATGTTACGATTTGAGAGACCGCGCGTTCTCCATACTTCCGCCTCACGTATTCGATCACTTCCCCACGGCGAACCATGCAAAAATCCACGTCAATATCCGGCGGGCTTATTCGCTCAGGATTCAGGAATCGTTCAAAAATGAGGCCGTAGTGGATTGGATCAATATCCGTAATGCCGAGGCAATAAGCGATGAGTGAACCAGCCGCCGATCCACGCCCTGGGCCGACAGGAATCCCCTTTTCTCTGGCATAGCGGATGAAGTCCCACACGATGAGAAAATAACTCACGAAGCCCGTGCGCTCGATAACGGAGAGTTCATACTCGAGACGCTTGCGGAGCACATCGTCCGAACCCGCGCGCTCGCCGTAGCGATCCCGCAGGCCTACTTCACAAAGTTGACGCAAGTAAGCTTCGCGTGTCAGCCCTGCTGGAGCGTCGAAGGCTGGGTATTTCTGAACGCCAAATTCCATCTCAAACGTGCAACGCTCCGCGATGCGCAGCGTATTGTCGCACGACTCTGGCACCTCGGAAAAAAGCGCACGCATCTCTTCTGCGGTCTTAAAATAAAGTTCAGGCACATAGCGCATGCGCTTCTCGTCCATGACCATGCTGCCGGTGCCGATGCAAACGAGGACATCGTGCGCGTCTTGGTGCGCTCGCTCCAAGAAATGCACATCATTCGCAGCAACGAGGGGCAGGCCCAAAGACCCCGCGAGCCTGATTAGCTCGGGATTGGTGCGCTTTTGCGCCTCCATGCCATGGTCGTGAAGTTCGATGAAGTAATTCTCTTTTCCAAAAATATCGCGATACACTGCGGCCGTTTCTCGCGCTTCCTGGGCACGTCCGTTAAGCAAGTGGGAATTGACTTCCCCCTTAATGCAGCCGCTGAGACAGATGAGACCGCTGGAATGCTGCGCGAGGAGTTCCCGATCCACCCGGGGCTTGTAATAAAATCCTTCCAAATGTGCCGCACTCACCAGCTTCACGAGATTTCGGTAACCCGTATCATCCGCCGCAAGCAGGGTAAGGTGGAACGATGTGTCCTTCGCTGACGATGATCCCCGGTCTTTGTGAGATCCTGGAGCGACATAGGCTTCGCAACCAATGATGGGATTTATGCCCTTCTCCCGGCCCGCTTGGTAAAAAGAAACCGCCCCATACAAGTTTCCATGGTCCGTGAGTGCAACGGCGGGCATCGAAAGATCAGCCGCTTTGGCGGCCAGATCCGCCACGCGGATTGCTCCATCAAGTAGGGAATACTCAGAGTGGCAGTGGAGGTGAACGAAGGACATAGGGGGATTATATCAAGCCGCGTTGCCCTGTCGAATGTCTCGGACGTGTTTTTAAATACCAGAGGATCAGCACGAGCATGCAGAGTATAAACGCAAACGGAAGGCTGATGAGCGAGCGCGCAAATAAGACGTCTTCATGCGCGCTTAGATCTGCCGAGCGCAGCCCACTCGTCACTGCTGCGAAAGCCAAGCCAGCCATCCCATAGCCTATATTCATCACCACTCCGCGGAAGCTCAGCACGGTCGCGCGAAGCTCAGATCCCGTCCACGCATTGAGATACGTCGAAAGAAAAAAGCCTGCCATCGGCATCGCCAAACCCAAAGGCACAACCACCAGCACCCCCCACCTCGGCACCGCGAAGCCTGTTGCAACCAACCCGATAAATACCAAGCCAGCCAAGATGAAAAAAATCGCCACTGGTGGCGCTTTTGTGTTGAGCCGCCGTGCGACAATCGCGGCCAGAAAACCCAAAACAGCAGACCCCGATCCTAAGATGCCATACAGAAAAGGTGGAATTTCAATAAGCCGATAGTAGTTGCTGCCGAATGTCAAAAAAAGTCGCACGAAGCTATCAAGGAGAACGCCCGCCATGAGGAGAAAAAAGATTTTCCGGGTGCTGAAAACAAAGACCGCCGCTTGTGTGATGTTTTGCACGACACGACGGTGGTCAAACGCGGTCGCCTCCCTCGGCGGTTCGCGCATGGCTGCCGCACAAGCCACCGCACCAAGTGACATGACAAGCGTCATCCAGATCGGCCAGCGCACTGTGTCACTGGGAATCAGGTGGCTCGCATATCCCACACTCTGAGCTGCGTCGTTCAGAAACACGGCATCATAGGCAAGCGCCCCCAGAATCATCACAAAGATAAACATCGCCGAAGAATACCGCATCAGACGTGCGAGAACGCGCGGCCACATTTCCTCGCGAGAAGAAGGCTCCAGAGAATCATATGCCAATGCTTCATCCGCTCCACTCGCACACGCCTCGGCCGCACCGCTCACGACCCGGTTGAGACACAGAATGGGAAACAAATACAACCCAATCGGCGCCAATGCCAATACCACCATTTCAACAACCATCAACCCCGCCGCGATGAGCACCATGGTTTTGCGACCCACCACATCCGCCAAGGCCCCCGAGGGGATTTCCATGAGAATGATCGTGACGGCCCAGACGACGTTGAGCATGGCGTATTGCTCAAGGCTCAAGCCCAAGTCCAAGAAGAGAATGGCAAGGACAGGGTAGTAGAATCGCGCATTGAAGAAAATGCGAAATGCGATGAAGAGGCCAATATTGCGCCTCAGGTGTGGCACCGCAGAGAAGTTCATTTCACTTAGCCTCTTTTTCTCAGTCACGATTGCCGGTAAACACTAGAACCACGCCGCCCAAGATCAGAAGGCCACCCACCAATCGTCACTGCGTTCAAGTGTGTTTCACGAAAGAACAGCCACGCGAAAAGAGCCACAAAGAGCGGATACGAGATCTCGATGAGAGACGCTAATGTTGCGTTTTTCCCACCAATGGCCATGTAAATAAGAAGCGATCCGACTCCAGAAGCCACAACCGCCACGATAAGCCATGGCATGTCAGCGCCGAGACCCTGTACCTCGTGCGAGACGGTGGTCATTTTTCCCGTGCACGCGAGAGCCAATCCCGCCAGCAGGGCGCTTGCAGCCACGTAGCAAAAGAAAAATGAAAGAGGCGAAACCCCTCTCTCGATGACTCTCCCACTCGCCGCGTAGCTCACACCCCAGATGACAGAGGCCGACAAAGCATAAACGATCCACATGTGTTAGGTTATATTCGTCGCAATCAGGCAGTCCAACCCCTCTCGCTAAAAATAGTTTACTCCCTCACTCGACCTCAGCGGGGCACCCAGCGCTCCCGAGGTAGGGCTCGAACCTACGACCAGTCGATTAACAGTCGACCGCTCTACCACTGAGCTACTCGGGATTAGCAGACTGGTTATCATGGAAATTCGCGCCGGCTAAGCAAGCCCAAAACCATATGTGGCTTCGTGATTTTCAAAAAATCGCATTGCGTGGAAGTGATCGTCCCGTGCATAGTGTTTTACGCAATTATGGCTGGATAGCTCAGTCGGTAGAGCAGAGGACTGAAAATCCTCGTGTCGGGGGTTCGATTCCCTCTCCAGCCACCTCTCTTTAAAACCCGCAGAACGGCTTGAATAAAGCCTGTGCGGGTTTTTACTTCAAGTAGTGCGATTTTCTTTCGCCCTATCGCACTAGCCGGGATCGGCCTCGAATTGTCCGCCCCTCGTCCTCCCACACAGACGCCCTTGAAATCCTCTTTCCCTCGAAGGATATTCCTTCCGTGCACGCCCAGCGCGACGGAGGGGAGGTGGACGTAGTCAGGACGGAAGCAAGTTTCAGCCTCGTTGTCCACACGAATGCCCTCTACATGGCCACCCTCGTCGCCTCCCGCTACAACCCCATTCTCAAATCCCTCTATCAACGACTCCTCGCCGCCGGTAAACCCAAAAAACTCGCCCTCACCGTCCTCATGCGCAAACTCATCCTCCTCGCAAACCGCCCCTTAAAACATCCCTCTTTTTCCCTTGCAAACTAAGACAGTTGCCGACCCTTTTGTCTTTTCGAAAGACACGCGAGCGCCTGCCGCAGGAGAAAAGCTGGAAGGAAAGCCGCGAAAGAGTTGTGCTGATGTCAAGAAACCATGACTGACCCAAAAGCTTCACACCGGAGGGCCGAAAGCGATTTCCTATCAGAATCAGAACTATTATAAATTGCTCATTGACATACTTTCTTAAAAAGTAAGACTTCCTTCAATGAGTGCGACAACACCATCAGATTCCGTCTGGTTCACCACCAAGGGCCAGATCGTCATCCCTGCCAAATTTCGGCGGCAGTTCCATATCCAAGAGGGCACCCGCGCCATCGTCGAGGCCACGCCAGACGGCATCCTGCTGAAGCCAGTCACGAAGCACGCAATCTCGCGGCTGCGCGGCATCCTCAAGCGCAAGCCCGGCGGCAAGTCGTTCGCGGAGGAGTGGGCGGAACACAAGGCCGAGGAAAGGAAACTGGAAGACCGCAAATGAGCGCTCGGGTGGTTCTCGATAGTATCGCGCTGCTCGCGTTTTTTCGCGGCGAAGCCGGCGAGGAAAAAGTCGCCACGCTGCTCGAACGCGCCGGCATCCGCGACGAACCCCTGCACATGACCGAGGTGAACTACGCCGAGGTCAAATACATCGTCATCCGCAAGGACGGCGCGGAGCGCTGGAAGGAAATCGCCCGCGAACTCCCCGCACTCCCCATCGAATTCCACCCTGCCACCCGCGCACTCGCCGACCTCGCCGCCGACTTCAAATCCCGCCACAGCCTCAGCCTCGCCGACGCCTTCGCCGCCGCGCTGGCAAAAGAGCGCAAAGCCGAACTCATCACCGGCGACCCGGAATTCAAGGTGCTCGACAATGAAATCAAAATCGTATGGTTGAGATAGTCACCAAGCCCGCAGACACCGCACGAACTGGCACTACCGCGTTCCCAATCATTCAGCATCATGGCCAACATGGACGAACTGATGGCCTTGGTGGACGCGAAATGTTATACTTTGGATAACGTTAAAAACTTCACTCGATGCTCGGAGAGGAATTTCGAATCGGGCGGCTGCGCATCGTCTGGATATTCGAGAGATTCGCCGACATAAGCGCCGAAATTTTCAGCCACACTTCTTTGTGACAATTCGGCTTTGAGTCGAGGGGACAGTAAAAGCCGCAACTTGCTGTCGAAAGAAATGAGATAGCGATCAAAAGCTGCATCGTGCAGACGAGATAGACACAGCCCATTGCGGACATTCAATCGTTCAGCGGGATACTTGCTCCACGGCAGAATATGGGAGGCCACCAAGAGATCACGTACCGAGAGACCGCAAACGCCGCAGCGTGAACCGAAGTTGTTCAAAACCGCGTCCCGAAAGTATTCCTGTCCTCGCCGGACTTTCACACTAACCAGCGTTTCCGTGGTTTCGAACGCTGGAATTTTTCGGATGCGAATGCCCTCCTTCGGTAAAACCTCCAGCGTATCGCCTTCGCTTGCTCCGAAAAGTTTTCGCACGGCTTCTTCACTCGCTGGCGCAGCCTCGTTGAGGTTCTCGTGAAATTCGCTCCACACTTCGCGATCAAGGTTGCTCGCACCGGGCAGTCCCTTGATGCCACGCAGCTTCAACGTGGGATCGCATGAAGCAAGATTGCTTAGCTTCATGGCGAGGCTGTTTGCGGAACGTCTCATCCTTTGGGCGGTTGCGATGATGGCTGGCTGACGGGCGTGAAGCTGGCCGAAGGTCAGCTTGTGATACAAATTGAGCGCGAGAAGCAGCTCGTCCCGAGTCCAGCGTTTGCCAGTGGCCATCGGTGCAGAGTGCCGGGCTATCGGAAATAAATAAAGCTGGTTTTCGCGTCCACTCCTGGCCAGGTAATAATGCCCCTTATGGGCAAACAAGAATCATCCCACACTCGCGACGGCTTCTGCATCTACGTTGATACTTTCTTCAAAGGGGAGGTGCCTGTCGTGAGCGATGGCGAGGGGAAGTATGTGGTGTTTGAGACTGAACTGGAGGCTCAGCGGGAGATTGCGGATCACGCGATTGTTCGCCTTCGGCAGTTTTTGGATGGCGAGAGGGATTTCAGTGACGCCATCATTGTCGAGGAATGGGTGGTTTCGGTGACGGTGTGCCCAGTCGGCAGTGTTACGGACGAAGCGGAAAATAAATTCGGCCCAAGCGTGGAGTGATTGGCTTTAGTCTTTTCCAACGTCTCGGCACTTCTGGTCGAGCAAGGCGACAATCGCATTCACCATGGCCAGACTGATTTTTGCCTTGCGATGCTCACCGCGAAAGAGAGAGGCAATCTCCTTGCCGCTGATCACACTCAAATCTCCCCCGGCCTTGCGGGAAACTGACCAACCGGGCAAGGCAAGCACGGCTTGCACGGTTACAGTTTCCTTTAATTTGCTCGTCAGCCAACCAGAAAGATGGACTGCGCCATCTCGTGCCTGCCGAACGCCAAAGTTCTCGGTTCCCCAAGGATATTGTAAACGAGCACCATCGTAGGTGACGATATTTGGCGCGTCGTTTTTGTGCCGATTGACTCGTTTTCTCCTCGTCTTTGTTTCGATGGCGAAAACTCCCCCGGAGCCTACAACGACATGATCAACGTTGAATGGTTTTTGGCTTGGGTTTTCGTTGAATTCCACGTCGTGAAAGACCTTCCAGCCATGAGCCAAAAGCTGATTCAACTCTTCTCCGATGGCTCTCTCACCGAGGAACCCCAGCTGGTAGTCTTTGAGCAAATGAAGGGTAGCATTTAGCCGAATTGCAAAAATCACAAAGGTGCCGAGGCCAACAACAGCAAAACATTCCGGTATCCAAGGAAAGGGACTCGACATACCGAGCCAACACATAAAGCCTATCCAAACACAGCAAATGAAGATCAGAAGGAACTGATTGGTGAAACGCTCATCCAGTATTTCGATCTTTTTACGAAGGGATTCCCCGGGTGGCCGTAGCAGGTGCGATGTTAGGGGCAATTTACTATTTAAACTGCGCACCCGAATTTGCCAGAACAGAATGGCGAAAAGGACAGCTAAAGGGGCGACGCCTACCACAAATGGAACCCAAAACATGTGGGACACGCTAGCCTACAGGATTTAGAATCTGCACAACTAAATGCGGGCGAAGGGCTGGCGGGTTCTGCGCATCTGTGAGTATGAACACAAGCGCGACAGCGCCGTCGTCCAAAGGGAAACTCGAATGTGTGCCTATGAGGCAACTGACGCGGAATAACGAGGCGGTTTGCGGGGGAGGCTGGGGAGAACTTTGGGATGAGAGAAGCAGGGTGCAGGGTGAGTGATTGAGATGGATGGACGGATTTTCGGCGCAGTCAATACATGGGCAACACATTTGGTTCACATAGGTAACAGTGGGGGTGTTGTTGGGTTACAGTTTTTTTGGGTGTTGGGGTGATGTTTCTGGGCACATATACCCAGCGCTACAATTCTCGGCACAGAGTGCGGGGACATTTGTCTTCTGGACGCTACCAATCTTTGTTGGCGGGTAGCTAGGCCCGTGCTAAAATCCCCCCTTGGATGTGATGGATAAGATCAATGCCCATTTGATTGTTCGCATCCAAAGTCATACCCCCACGACCAACTCTGGCACGGGTGTCACGTAACGCGTAGGCGGCACAGGCCTCCCCACGCGTGAGACTCCGCCCAACCAAGCCCACTACAATCCCAGCGAAGCCATCAGCGCGGAATTGATGTTTCCTGTGATCGCGAGTCCATGATCTTGCTGGTACGCAGCGATTGAACGCCGGGACTTAGGCCCAATTTGACCGTCAACGGACCCGTTGTAATAGCCAGCGCGAGCCAAAGCCTGTTGAACGGAAGCGCCGACAGAATTCGCTTCACGATAATACTGGCGGGAGGAGCCTTGGCCGTTTGAATAGTATTCCCGCGGCACTTCCTCGTAAGTCGAGTAATACCGAACACCCTGGCGTTGCTCGTAGTATTGGGTATTGGCGGGCCCATAGTAGTAACCGCGGCCTCGGTAGCCATTGCCCAAGGCAACGACGTAACCCGGAATTGATCGGACAGCCGCGACAGGCGCGCTGTTGCCCGCACCTCGAACGATGGTATTTATGATCTGGGGAACATCGCCGAGCGAGTATCCTTTTTTTTGGTCCTTGGCACTCAATCCAAGCGGGGCAGCAAACAGAAGCATAGTGGAGATCGCAAACGCGCCGGGAGTAGAGACAAGAGTGAGGTATGGTGATTTCATTTGCTGTACGATGCCACGTGCTCAAGTTACCACGCTATGGGGTATAACCCTTAAAGGTGGGGGGCGCACAGTTGAGGAACCCGGTGGGTGAACGCCCCATAGCCGTTCGCGCCAGTGTCGATCATGTTCATGTTCAATGAAAACAAACATCCTCCTCTTAGTCGGTCTAACGATTGTCGGTTCTGTCCTATCGGGGTGTGTCAACGAGCAGGGCAGGCTTCGGCCAATTGATCCGCTGGGACGGGCGATTTTCAATGCTTTGGATCCCGCGCCGAGAAACTATAACAATCAATACAACAGACCGTCTTATCCGCAGTATGGTAACAACGGCTACCCTCAGCAGCGCGGGCAGGGAAATGTATGGGTAGAAGGTGCGTATGGCCGGGATTCCTACGGTCGTCGAGTTTGGATTCCCGCTCACTGGGTGCGCTAACGTTCTGAACAGAGATCACATGAGCGGGCCGCAGAGTTTAAGAATTTCAGGCAAAGTCACCTCACCGGGCTTGGTTATGGAACCAGCGCTTGTGTATCGCGATCACCCCGACGAGCTATCGCCGCCCCGGACGATCAAGCACCATCATCAGATTCAAAAGGAACCCAGCGCGGTCGAGCGTGCGGTAAAGATCGTCCGTGAAGATCTGAAGATTTCCGCCCAGCGCATTGAAGCGCAAACCGGCCCGAAGTTGGATGCGATTTTGAGCATTGGGACGAACGATCTCACTCAGTTCACGATGGCCGCCGGCCGGGAAAACCCTCTGGCTGTCCTCCGGCTGGCGCGCATCGTTCTCGACGAGGCCGGAGATGTCCCAGTCACGGTGTGCGGTGAGCTCGCCTCGGAGGTGGGCACTATTCCGATTTTGCTCCAGCTTGGCTTGCGCAGCTTTAGCGTTGCACCTCCCCTTGTGTCCGCGACGAAGCAGACACTCAGGAGGGCTATATGATCGCCAGACTAGGCGGGGTGACGCTGAACTTCTTGCAGGAGCTCAGCAGCTTGGTCTGGATGTTCCGCGATACTTTCTCCGAATTTTTTGAGCGGATCGCCAAGGGACGTTCGCCTTTGCGATGGGAGCATTTTTTCTATCAGTGCCATCGGGTCGGTGTGGGTTCGGTTCCGATGGTCGTGCTGCTTTCGGTATTCGTGGGTCTCACTATGGCACTTCTCACAGGCTACCAACTCCGGATATTTGGCATGGTCTTGCTGGTTCCCGCAGTCGTTTCGGTTTCCTTCGTGCGCGAAATGGGGCCACTCTTCACTGGCATCGTGCTCGCCTCGCGCGTCGGCGCGGCTTACACAGCTGAGCTTGGGGCCATGACCGCCGGGGGCGAGGTGGATGCCATAGAAGGCATGGGAATTGGCGCACGCCGATATCTTCTCTTACCTCGCCTGTTGGCGATCTTTTCGCTGACGCCCTGTCTATCTGTCATTTCCGTCGTTGCCGGCATTTTCGGAGCGGCGTTCATCTCGAACCTTATGCTGCATATCAGCTATGGTTTTTTTTATGATCAGGT
>Ga0105049_10005308_pt1 | contig 15017 bp, 14 predicted proteins | sample MAT06_FD_78087 | JGI IMG/M metagenome (GOLD analysis project Ga0105049, IMG submission 78087) | Freshwater microbial communities from Lake Fryxell liftoff mats and glacier meltwater in Antarctica - MAT-06 | ecosystem: Environmental > Aquatic > Freshwater > Ice > Liftoff microbial mat | place... | reverse complement strand
GGCGGGATTGAGCGCCACGGTGGACGCGGTGTGCTGGGCGGCGTCGAAGGGCCGCGTGCCGCGGCTCACCGGCATCCACGGCTTGGCCTGCGCCACGCCCCAGAAGGTCAGATCCACGTCGGGGTCGTAGCTGCCGGCAATCCACGTCTCGCCGCCCTGGCGCATCATGTTGGGCAGGTTGTTCCAGGTGTCGCCGCCGGGCTCGCCGGCGTGCGCCACCGTGTGGAACTTCCACGCCAAAGCGCCGGTTTCGGCGTCGTAGGCGCTGATGAAGCAGCGCTCTTCGCGGTAGCGGTCACAGCCCTGCAGGCCCTGAATCACCTTGCCCTTCACGACAATCGGGCCGCTCGTGTTCGAGAAGCCCTTGGCCGCGTCGGCAATCACCGTGGTCCACACCGTTTTGCCGGTGCGCGCGTCGAGCGCGACGAGGCGCGCGTCGCTCGTGGCCAGGTAGATTTTGTCGTTGTAGATGGCGAGGTTGCGCATCGAGCCGAAGCCGATGGCGCGATTGGGGCCCACCTGATTGGCCCAGATCAACTCGCCGGTGGCGCCGTCGATCGCCTGCACCTCGTTCATGGTGTTTGTGAGATACACGATGCCGTCGTGCACGAGCGGCATCTGCTGATTGGCGCCGCCCTCGTTCATGTTCCACGCCCACGCGAGCTTCAGCGAGCCCACGTTGGCGGTCGTGATCTCGTCGAGCGGGCTGTGGCTCCACGCCTGGTAGTTGCGGCGCGCCATCAGCCAGTCGCCGGCCGGCGGCGTGCGCAGCATCTGATCGGTCACGGGCGTGAAGCGTGGCACCTCGGCCGACACGTAGAGTCCGCGGGCCGGTGGCCCGGCAGGTGGTCGGGCCGGCGCGCCTGGCGTGGCCGTCTGCGCGGCGGTCGTGGGCCGCACGCCCGAGGCCACCGAGCCAATGGTCACGGCGGTCGTTGGCGTGAGCGGGGCGGCGCCCGCGGGCGCGCCGCTCGCCTGCAGGATGAACGCGGTGATGCTCAAGTACTCGTCGGCGCCGAGCGTGGCCCCGCCGGGCGGCATCGACGTGCGGATGTAGTCGTAGAGCTCCTTGCTGGAGCGCGCGCGCCACACGTTCATGAACGACGATCCGGCCAGGGGCGACGCTTCGTTGCGCCCGCCCAGATCCGCCAGATGACACGACGCGCAGCGCGCCTGGTAGGCCTCGCGTCCGGTGGCGGCCTGCGCGGCCGTGAAGATGCCGGGGGCCGCCGCTTGCTCCGCGCTGGGCGCACCGGCAGTCAGCGCGGTGTTGGCGGTGCCGGCGAGCGCCACGCCGAGGCCGGCCGCGGCCAGCGTGATCCATCCATATCCAAGGTGTCGGCGGTGCATCAGCGTCGTCCCTTCGCGGCCATCAGCCATCCCCACAAGTTGCCATCAGGGGCCTTCTCGCTGTGGAGTTGCACGTAGAGTAGCCCCTTCGCGTAGGCCACTGCCTGCTCGCGTGTGAGCGCCACGGTGCCCTTGAACGTGCCGCGCGTGCTGCCGCCCGCCGCGAACTCGCCCACGAGCGGACCGCGCAGGCCCGGTCGCGGGCTGTCGAACACGCGTACCACCGTGGCCGCCGACTTCAATCCCTGGTAGGTGCCTTCGATGGTGAGTGTGGTGCCCGCGAGTGTGGCCGTGGCGGTGCCCAATCCGGCGATGGTTTCCTGCATCGCCAGGTCGGTGGGCAGGGGCGACAGCCTGGCCCGCATGGGTCCGGCCGGCGGGGCCACGGATTGCCCGGCGCCAAGCGCCAGCGTCAGCAGCAGAACGGCAATGGAGGACATGCCGAGCGATTGTATTGGGGTCAGACCCCTTTGGTACGGATTTCGCGCGGGGTCCATGCCATAGGGGTCAGACCCCTGATAGCATGTGCGGCCTCGCGGCCTACCGGGCCGCATTCACACCCGCGGAGGCGCGCATGACTGGTCGACTGATCGCGGCAGGGTTCGCACTCGCGGCATGTGTCGCACCCGCCCCCGGCGCGCAGGCGCCCGATGCCGCAGCCCACGTGGCGGCTGCCCGCACTGCCGCCGGCGCGGAGTTCCTACCCTTGTTCGACCGGTTGTGTGTGCCGCCCGCACCTTCGCCGGCGGCGCCCCCGGCTGGACGGGCAGCGCCCGCCACACCCGCGCGGCCGACTGGCCCGCCGCCGCGGTCGTCATGGCACGCCGATCCCGTGAAGGTGTTCGACAATCTCTACTTCATCGGGCAGACCGAATACTCCGCGTGGGCCGTCGTCACCTCGGCGGGCGTGATTGTCATCGACCCGCTGTTCGACTACTCAGTGGCCGACGAGGTCGTGGGCGGCCTCGAGACACTGGGCGTCGATCCTGCCCAGATCAAGTACGTGGTCGTGAGTCACGGCCATTCGGATCACGCCGGGGGCGCTGCGTTCCTGCCGGACCGCTACCAGGCGCGCGTCGTCGTGTCGGCCGAAGACTGGGATCTGATGGAGCGCACGAGCGGCTCCTGGAAGAAGCCCCGGCGCGATGTGGTGGCGAAGGACGGCCACCACGTGACGCTCGGTGACACGACGCTCACACTGCACCAGACGCCGGGCCACACGCTGGGCACGTTCTCCACGATCATTCCGGTGCGCGACGGCGCGGACCGGCATACCGTGGCCTACTGGGGCGGCACCGCGTTCAACTGGCTGGCCAATCGCGCCGGCTACATCACCAAGGATCGGCCCGACGCCTTCTGGTTCAACCAGTACATCGCATCGGCCCAGCGCTTCCGCCGCATTGCTTCCGACGCGGGGGCCGACGTGCTGGTGTCGAATCACACGGCGTTCGACGGATCGAAGACGAAGCTGCCGATGATGGCCACGCGCCGTGCGGGCGATCCGCATCCCTACGTGATCGGCGCCGCCGGTGTGGCGCGATATCTCACGGTGGCCGAGGAGTGCGCGCTGGCTGGACGCGCGCGCCTGAAGTAGGCCGCCGACAGGCCCACCGTTTGTGATGGAGCGCGCCGACCGGCAGTTTCAAGGATCGCGGGGCAATGGCGGGGCGGCCATTGCGGCCTTCGGCGTGGCGGCTGGCATCAAGGTCACGATCCTCTGCCCGGCGACGACGCAGCCGGCGAAGGTCGCGCAGATGCGCGCCTTCGGAGCAGCGGTGCAGCTCGTCACCGGCCCGCGCGAGGAATGCGAGCACGAGGCGATTCGCCAGTCGGCGCAGACCTTCCACGCCAGCCTACGAGCTCTGGGAGGACCTCGCCTTCCGCGCGCCGGACAACGTGATCATCCCCGTCGGCGCGGGCTCCAATGTGCTGGGCTGTGATCTCGGTTTCGGCGAGCTGCTTGCCGCAGGTACGATCAAGGCGGGCGAGACGACCGTCGTGGTGCTGACGGGAACTGGCCTCAAGGCGACCGCGCTCATGAGCGAACTGTTCGGGAAGGCGCCGCCGACCCTTTGGCGGGGCGAACGCTCATGACAAGCACACCCGGGATGCCGCGCAGCGCTCCGTCCGCCGTTACGAGGGTCAAGTCGAAGACCTGAGCCGTTGCGGCGAGAAATCGGTCTACCGGGTCGCGGTGGGCGGTGGCGAGCGCCCGGCTCGCCAGCGTTACAGCTGTCGTCACCGGGGCTTCGTCTAGTGGCACTCGGGTGAGGGCGTCACGCAGCCACTCGGCCGCGGGCCGGTCGACGCGAAGCCGCTGTCGTTCGATGAGGAGGTGCGCCACAGGAGATGGTCAGCCGGCGTGTCGAGCGGCTTCGGCTCGGCGTCCAGCGGCTCTTGGTCGAGACACGGTTCCGCGAGCAGGCCGCCCGCATCGGCGCAACCCTGCTCTCGGCCGGCGGAACTGTCGCGGCCGCCGCCCTGGTCAGAGAGTTCTCCGGGCGGGTCGGCGAGGCGCGCCTCGGACCCGCGGGCGTGATTCAGCGGAACAGGCGCGCGAGTGCCAGGGACCAACCGGGCAGCAGTGGCGTCCTGAGCGTGTCGCGCTCGCTGGCCGTCAGCAGTGACAGCGTTCGGAACGAACCATCGGGGTGGCGCCTCGAGATCGTCACGCTGGCCGTTTCGGAATCCACCACCCAGTATTCTCGTACGCCGCACCGCTCGTAGAGCCGGCGCTTGATTCCCTGGTCGCGCTTCCGCGTGGAACGGGACAGGATCTCGACTACGAGTGCCGGCGAGCCTTGGATGTTCCGCTCGGTCAGGATGTCGAGCTGGTCGCGAGCCACGAAGATCAGGTCGGGCTCGACGATGTCATGGAACGAGAACACGACGTCCAGGGGAGCGACGAACAGGCGGCCTCGATCGGGACGGTCCTCGACATGGTGACCAAGAGCGAGCGCCAGCCGCAGCACCAGTTCCTGGTGACTGAGATTCGGCGAGGGTGTCACGTAGTGCTCCCCGCCGATGATCTCGTGCCTGCGGCCGTCATCTGGCAGCAGCACGAAGTCGTGGTAGGTGAGGCGCGCGTCGTGAGACGTGGTTGGCATCGCGTTCTCTCCGTTCCCGCTCGAATTCTACTCCCGACCACGCTCTCGGTTGATGCGAGAGGCGTGCCACGGGAGGTCCAGGCCGGAATTCACCAAAGGGCAGGCCGTGTCGTCAAGTTCTGCCAGAAGCAGCGCCCCTGCGGATCGCAGGGAATGCGTGGCTGATTCAGCGCGTCACGACAACGGTGACGTTGCTGTAGGTGAAGATCGCGCCGTCGCTGGCCACGGCGCGGAGCACGTACTCGCCAGGCTCTGAGAAGGTGGCCTGCGACACCCACTTGCCGTCTTTCGGCGCTTCCGGAATGAACCACGGCGGCGACCACGGCGAGTGCCCGTAGGCGCGCGTGTCGGTCCAGGTCTTCATCTGATCGGGGGTGAAGGCCACGGCCGCCGCGTTGCCGCGAAAGACCAGCCACGACAGGCGCAGGCCAGGGCCGCTCGACGGCACGACCGAACCCGGCGGGCGATAGAGTGCAGTCTGGGCCTGTTGCGGCGTCAGCGTGCGATCGGGCCGGCGCGTCGGAATGTTGTCGGGATCGGCAGCCGTGGTCGTGAGCGTCACCGGCTCGCCCACCTTCACCGTGCGCGTGCGGGCACCGAACACTTCGAGGGTGGGCGGCACGTTGGTGCGCAGCTCGTCGCGCAGGCTGCCGAAGTCGCCGCCGATCTCGGTGGAGATCACCTGCGGATCGATCTGGTAGTCGCTCTTGAGCGACGCGTAGGCGCGCTCGGTCTTGCCGTTGGCGGTCAGCGTCCAGGTGAGCTCTTTGGTGCCGAACTCCTTGGGCACGCGCACGGTGAACAGGAACGGGTTGCGCCGCGGATAGAAGTGCGTGGGCTGGCCTTGATCGGGGCCGCCCGGCTCGATCGCGTTGCCGGCGCCGACCGGCAGGTCGAACTCCTGCTGCCAGTTCGAGTTCATGTAGCCGAAGTACAGGGTGAACGAGCCGTCGACATTCGGCATCCAGCCTTCGTAGGATGGCGAGAGCGGCTGGCCGCTCGAATACGTGAAGCGCGTCTGCGCGCCGAGCGGCCCGACGGGCGCCAGACCGGCCGCGACCGCCGCCGCCATCGCCACGAGCCGGCGCTGCCACCTGGGCCACGTCATGGTTGCGGTCTCGCGGCGGCTGGTGCCGCCGTGGTCGGTGGCGGTGGGGCCCAGCACAGCGGACAGCCGAGGTCGTAGGTGTTTCGCGACTTCATGCCGGCGCGCCGCTTGGCCATCTCGGCCTGGAACTGCTCTTCAGTGAGCGACACCGAGTAGCCCAGGTCGATGAACATGTTGGCCACCGATCGCCGCCCGCCGCCCGCCCAGTTCCGTGCGTCCGCGACATTCGTGTTCGCTGCCGTCGTGTCGAGGAAGCCGATGAGGTGCACGATCGTGCCCTTGGGCAGCAGCGGCGCCGCGTCGTCTTCGTAGACGTACTGCTTCACCCAGTTGTGGTCGTAGCCCACGCAGTTGAGCGTGAGGATGTTGTGGCCCCACACGGCCTCGAGGCACATGCGCACGCCGGGCGCATGCAGGTGCGGCTCGAAGGCGATGATCTTCGTGTGCTCCTGCAGCACCCCGTAGGAATGAATCTCCTGGCGCGCCTGATTCGGCTTCACGTCGAGATCGATGCCGTTGCCGAGCCTGAGCGGCGAGCGCTTGTAGAGCGGCTGATAGCCCTTCGGGAAGAACTTGAAGCCGAACTCGAGCTGCGCCTTGGTGGCCCGGCCGTTCGCATGGATGTGGCCGGCGGTGAGGGCGAGCGACGAGCCCGCGGCCAGCAGGCGTCCGGCCTCGGGGGGGAAGATGTCGGCGTTGCGGCCCACCTCGTGGATCGGCCACGCGGTGGAGGCCTCATCAGACCCGCCCACCACTTCGCTTTCGTAGTTCATGTGGTGGAACACATAGCGACCGCCGACGGTGCTCGTGGGGCCACTGCGCGGGATGTCGTTCAACTCGCGCACTTCCACCGCCGCCACGTAGCGGTCTTCGGTGAGACCGGTCGGGATGTGACCCACATCGCCCCACCAGTCGGGCCCGGTGGCCGGCACGAGCATCTCTTTCGAGCGCAGCACCAGATCGGGCGTGCCGATGGTCCAGATGTCGGTTGCGGTCACGGGCCTGGCCGCTGGCAGGTCGGCCACGTTGCCGAGCGGAGCGCCGGCATCGGCCCACGCGGCAATGGCGGCAATCTCCTTTTCCGATAGCGACGGATCGCCCTTGAAGCGCTGGATACCAATCTCGCGCTCGACGAACCACGGCGGCATGACGCCGGCGCGGGGCCCCATGCCGGTGCGCCGCTTGATCGAGCGCGCCCAGGGGCGCACTTCCTCATAGGTCACGAGCGACATCGGCGCCGCGCCTTCGGCGGTGTGACAGTTCTGGCAACTGCGCTGCAGGATTGGCGCGATATCTTTCGCGAAGGTCGCGCCCGCTGCGTTCGGTGCTGGTTGCGCGTCAGCCGGCGCACTCGTGCCGAGCAGTGCGGTGAGGGCCACGGTAACGGCCGCCCAGCACGCCACACGCCGCCCAGCCCACGGATTCTGGTTACTCATCGCTCCCATCCTTCCCCTGTCGCCGCGGAATCTACGCCGAATCGCCCGCCAGGTCAACGCCTCGCTGCCGTGGTTGTCAACGCTGCCGTGGGCCGAGGCCACCGGCCCACGGGTCGGCTCGTGGGTCGTGAGGGAGCGGGTCGTGAGGGAACTGGCGCAAGAACCCCGCTTGGGGTATGGTGACGCCGCATCCCACTAAGGAGACCTATGCTCATACGCTCGCTGTTCCTGTCGGCCATGTTCGTGCTCGCGCTGACCCCTGCGGCCCTCGCCCAGACGGGCGTGCCGTCTGCCGACCGCATCATTCGTTTCACCGGCACCTTGCCGGGCGCAGCGTCGCTGCAGGCGCAGCCCCTCCGTTTCGCCGTCTACGACGCCGAAGCCGGCGGCTCGCTGCTCTGGGAAGAGACACAGGCGGCCACCTTCGACGCGGCCGGGAACTACGCCGTGTTCCTCGGCGGCACCAGCTCGGACGGCTTGCCGCTGGCTCTCTTCGCGAGTGGGAAGCCGCGCTGGCTGAGCGTGGAACGCGACGGCGTGGCCACCGGTCCCCGCGTCCTGCTGGCCGCCGTGCCCTATGCGGTCGCCGCCGCCACCGCCGGCAATGCCGCCAGTCTGGGCGGCCGGCCGGCGTCTGACTACCTGCTGTCGCCGACGGCCGGTACCGACGGCACCGATGGCGCCGACGGCGCCACGCCCGTCGCCCGCAACCCGACCCCGTCGGTCAACAACGGCACGGCCGGGTTCATCGGCAAGTTCTTCAACACGGTAGACCTCGACAACTCGGCGCTGTTCCAGTCGGGCTTGAACATCGGCCTCGGCACCACGACGCCGCTCGACACACTGCACACGCGGTTCTTGAACACCGCCGGATCGGCCACCGGCTACGCCGTGCAGAACCTGGGCAGTACCGCCAATTCCTACTCCGGCATGCTGTTCTACGACCACACCGGAGCGCTGCGGCAGTTCCAGGGCTACAACAACGGCACGGGCGAGTACCGCATCAACAATATCTCGCCCTCCGGGTCGATCAACTTCATGATCGGCAGCGACTCGAAGTTCAAGGTGGCGACCTCTGGAGACATCGGTCTCGGCTCCGGGACCATCACGCCGAACAAGCGGCTGGAGAACTACGGCAACGTTATCAACGACGTCACGTTCATCAGCCACCGCCACGGCGGTACGATCTCCTCACCGGCGGCAACCGCCGCGGGTGCCAACCTGTTCCGCTTCGAGGGCGGTGGACACACGGGGTCTGCGTTCACTTCCGAGCGAGGCTTCCTCCAGATCATCGCAACGGAAACCTGGACACCAGCGGCCAACGGCACGGAGGTGAACTTCGGTACGACGGCAAACGGCACGACCACCACCTCGACCAGAATGACCATCGCAGGCAACGGCAACGTCGGCATCGGCACCCAGTCGCCGGATGTGCAGCTCGAAGTCGCGGGCCACATTCGCGCCACCGGCGGCGACTTCCAGCCGCTCGACACCGGATCCTTCGGCGTCCGCTGGGTCAATACGGCAGGCTTGATCCAGGCGCACATGCACCGCTTCAACTCTGATAACCGTTTGTATGTCACCAACGCGGGCGGCTCCAACCTCACGGGCGTCTACCTGGCCAGCGGCGGGACGTCGTGGACGTCAACCTCTGACGAACGCCTGAAGCGCAACATCACGCCGCTCTCCGGTCTGCTCAGCAAGATCAAGGGCATCCGCGTGGCCGCGTACGACATGGCGGCCGTATCGGCGGGTGCCGACGGCGCGACGGTGGACACCTCGACCACGCACCATGAAATCGGGTCGATTGCCCAGGACTGGCTGAAGGACTTCCCGGAGCTGGTCGCCAAGCCGAAGGACGCCACTCAGTTCTACGGCCTCGACTACGACCGCATCGGCGTCGTGGCGCTCGGCGCGGTCAAGGAACTGAACGCCATCGTCGAACAGAAGGACGCCGAGATCAAGGCGCTCACCGAGCGACTCTCGACGCTCGAATCGATGCTGAAGACGCTGACGACCGCAGTGCAGCAGCAACAGCAGCGCTAGGCCCGAGCAACCGACCAGGCGCGTGGCCTTCACCGCAATCGTGCGGTTCAGAAGGCCCGCGTCTGGCCGTGCGCCGGTGTTTCACGGCAGCGCTCCCGCGCGCGCCTCACGTCACCGCCGTCACTGAGCCGTAACGCACACCGCAAACGCCTGTAGCGAGAAGGCGTTGACGCTCTCCATGGTGACCGTCCACTCCGTGTCGCTGGCGGGTTGGTTGACAAGCACCACGGTACTGCCGAACTGGCTTTGCGTGGCCGCGTAGCCGCCTCCGACCACGACTTTGCCAACCGGGCACAGCGCCGACACCGTTTTCGGGGTCGCGGTGTCGTTATCGCTGGCGGTGCCCGAGACGCGTTGGTAACCGCTCACGCCAGGTGGACCCTGAGGCCCTTGCGGACCTTGCGGACCTTCGGCACCCGCGCCTGCCGGACCTTCAGGACCCTGTGAGCCGGCCGGACCCTCTGGGCCGGCCGGTCCTCCTGATGGACCTTCCGGGCCCGCCGAACCGGTGGCTCCATCGGCACCGGCCGGCCCTGCGGCACCGGGCGCACCAACGAACCCGCCAAGGAGATCGCCGTTGCGAATCACGAGACTCGCGGCCGAGTCAGTGACCGGAAGGAGCTGAGGCGGCCCCGACGCCAACCAGATAGTAGCGGCCGAGTTGAGCCCGGCGCCCGTTGGGCTGCCCGCCACGGCAAAGACCTGGCCGGGGGGCCCAGTGACGGTGATCGGCACGGCGAGGCCCGGCGCCACCACGATGTTCGGCACTGACAGTCCGATGGGTTGCGCCAGCGTGTCCATCGCCACACCGAGCACGCCCCAGGCCCCCAGCACCACGACCGCGGCCCATCTTCCACAACCCGACACGCGAACGCTCAACATGGTCATCTCCATCGGTGTGCGCGCGCTGACCGCGGGTATTCCGCCGGTTCCGAACCTGGATCTTGGCGCGCGCCTTGGACTGGGATGACAGTCGGCACTCTGGTCGACGACGTGAGGCAGGGTTCGTGGAAGGCGAACGTGAAGAGCTCGCTGAGGCGTGCATCGCCAATGACGCGCAGGGTCAAGAAGGCCGATTCACATCGGCTCGGGACTGGCGCTACGGCTCAACTCCTGGGTGTCGCCCGACGGTTGTCGATCTGGCTGCGCCGGATCGCGCTTCTCGTGCGGGTCGCCGTCCGCGCCTACGGCGCTTCTGGCGCGGGCAGCGCGAAGGCCACGAGCGTCGTGCCCGACGCGATGAGCACCTGCTGGCGGCCATCGAGCGTGTAGGTCATGGCGGCGGCGCCCCAGATGGGCGCGCCGGTCTGGTAGTGCCACAGATGCGCGCCGGTCTTCGACGCGAAGGCCATGAAGTTGCCCTCGTTGTCGCCGGCAAACACCAGGCCCGAGGCGGTCGAGAGCACGCCGGCCATGCTTGGGGACGGGTAGGCGAACTCCCACCGGCGTTCGCCCGTGACCGCGTCGATGGCGCGGAGCGCGCCCGACGCCTTGTCTGGGTCGCGTTTCACGACGCCGCCAAACGACGACTCGCCAGGCACGAGCTTGGGCGCCTGCGGCTGATAGGTGGCGCACGTCTCGCGCGCGGTCACGAAGAACAGTCCGAGGGCCGCGTCGAACGACGGCGGCATGAAGTTGGTGCCGCCCCACTGGTCGGGCACGCACGTGCCCTGTCCGTCGTTGAGCACGATGGGACGTCCGGCGGCGTCGAGCTCGCGGGCCCACGTGGTGGCCGTGAACGGCGCGCCACGCAGCAGGCGGCCGGTGACGCGATCGAGCACGTAGAAGAAGCCGTTGCGGTTGGCCACCATCACCACCTGGCGGCGGCTTCCGTCGATCGTGAGGTCGGCGAGCACCGGCACGTGGTTGGCATCCCAGTCGTGGGTGTCGTGCGGCGTGAACTGGAAGTGCCACTTGCGCGCGCCCGTGGCCGGATCGAGCGCCAGCAGCGAATTCGTGTAGAGGTTGTCGCCCTGGCGATCCTTGCCGTAGTAGTCGGGATTGGGATTACCGGTAGCCCAGTAGAGCGTACGCAGCGCCGGGTCGTAGGTGCCGGTCATCCACGTGGCGCCGCCGCCCCGCGCCATCGCCTCGGTGCCGGCCGGCCACGAATCGCTGCCGGGCTCCCCGGCCGCCGGCACGGTGTAGTGGCGCCACAGGCGCGCGCCGGTGCGCGGGTCATAGGCGTCGATGAAGCCGCGCGTGGCATACTCGCCGCCCGAGATGCCGACGATCACCTTGTCATCGACCACGAGCGGCGCGAGCGTCGCCGCGTAGCCCACGGTGTAGTCGGCCAGCACCACGTCCCACACCACCGTGCCGGTGGCGCGATCGAGCGCGAGCAGGTGCGCATCGAGCGTCACCATGAACAGCCGATCGCCGAGCATGCCGAAGCCGCGGTTGACTGGTGCCTGCGCGCCGTAGGTGAGGTTGGCCGGTAGCTCGCGCCGGTACTGCCAGAACGGCCGGCCGGTGCGGCCGTCGAGCGCCCACGCGAAGTTGTTCGAGCCGGTGACGTAGAGCACGCCGTCCCAGGCGAGCGGCGTGACCTCGAAGCCCCGGCCGCGCGTCATCGTGCCGGTTTGGAAGGTCCACTGCGCCGCGAGCCGGTGCGCATTGGCTGGCGTGATTTCCGTGAGCGGGCTGTGACGCTGGCCCGTGTAGTCACCAGAGAAGGTGACCCAGCGCTCGGGATGGCGCAGGCCGGCGAGCAGATCGGCGGCGGTGGGACCACCGGTGTTCTGTTGCGCGAGCCCGACGATCGTCGTACTCACGACACCCACGACGATCGTTGCCAGTCGTGTCATTTCGATCCCTTCAGCGTAGTGAGAAACGTCACGATGTCGTCGAGGTCGGCGTCGGGCACCCGATCCGGTCCGTAGTCGGGCATCAGCGACTGCGCGTCGCGGGCAACGCTGACGAGATCCGCCTTCCGGTAGCCCTGCAGCCGTTCGCGCGTGTCGAGAATCTGCACCGAGAAGGCGTCTTCGCCCTTGCGCAGGCCCCGCAGCGTCGTGCCGCTCGTGGTCACGAGCGTGACCGACTGATAGCCCGGGGTGATCGCCGCACTGGCGCGACGGATGGCGGTGCGCAGCGCGTCGGCCGAGTGGGTGACCCCGATGCGCGTGAGGTCGGGCCCGAGGCGTCCGCCGCGTGGCCCCACGCGGTGACAGCCGCCGCAGGTGCGCCAGAACGTGGCTTCGCCCTGCGCGACCGAGCCGCGGGCGACGGGGGCCGTGCTGACCGTGCTCGTGGTGCCGAGCGTTTTCAGGTAGGCCACGAGCGCGCGCACCTCGCTGTCGGGTGCCGTGGAGGCAGGCATGATGCTGCCGGCCACGCCCTGACGAATCGTCTGGAACACGCGGTCGTCGGTGGTGCCAGCGCCCCAGAGCCGCGTCAAATCCGGTCCGCGCACGCCGGTGGCGTCGGCGCCGTGACAATCGGCGCAGCGCGCGGCGTAGAGGGCCGCCCCCGCCAGCGCCGTTGCCCCTGGCGCGAGCGTGGGGGCTTGTCCGGCCAATGACGAGCCACCGGCGGCGACGAGCATCGCCACCCAGGCCGCGATCGCGCCAACCACCCGCCAGAACATGCGCGCGAGTATACTGCCGGCGCCACCTTCATATCGGGCCGCCGCTCAGGTCGTGGCATCGGCCGACACAGAGTCACCAGGAGAATGCATCATGCGTCAGATCTCGAGTATACGGTCGCGAGTTGCAGTGCTGGGGTCGGTCGTGGCCGTCGCCGCGGCGCTCGGCGTGCTCAGCTACGCCACGGGCGCGACCATCGCCGCCGCGCAGGCGCCGCAGAGCAACTTCATGGGCGGCAATCCCGCCCAGATGGACGCCAAAGCGATTCGCACGCTGCGGCTGCGCTTTCCCGCCGGCAGCCGGTCGAACTGGCACAGCCACTCGCATGGACAACTGCTCATGGCCGAGGAGGGCAAGGGCCGCACGCAGGATCGCGGCGGGGTGCTCGTCGAGGTCGCGCCCGGACAGCCGTGGTTCACCAAGGCCGGCGTCGAGCACTGGCACGGCGCTGCGCCTGACCAGGACATCGTGCAACTGACGATCTACGAGGGCGAGGTCAAGTGGCTCGAGCCGGTGACCGACGCCGTCTACAAGGCCGCGCTCGGAAGGAAGTGACGACTCCATAGTTGCGCTGACCTCGCTCATGGCGCTAGGCTATCACCACCCCGACTACTGGCTCTGGCCCGCCGCCTGATTTCGACGAAGGAGCTACAGACATGTGCGATGAGAACTTCGAACACGATCTCGAGAATTACGCGCGCTTCCCGGCGTTGACCCGCCGGCAACTCGGCGCCGTGTCGCTCGGCGCCGGCATGACGTTTCTGCTGCCGCGTGCCGCCGACGCGCAGGCGGTGAAGGAATCCGACGTCACCATCAAGACGCCCGACGGGGAGTGCGACGCCTACTTCGTGCACCCGGCGAGCGGCGCGAGTGCCGCCGTCATCGTCTGGCCGGACATCCTCGGCTTGCGCCCCGCGTTTCGTCAGATGGGCAAGCGCCTCGCCGAGTCTGGCTATGCCGTGCTGACCGTCAATCCGTTCTACCGCCAGAAGAAGGCGCCCGTCGTGCCGGCGGGGGCGAACTTCGCGGATCAGGCCACGCGCGATGTCGTGATGCCGCTGGCGCAGGCGCTGAACGCCACCACCCACGTGACCGACGCGAAGGCGTTCGTGGCGTGGCTCGACGGGCAGACGGCGGTCGACAAGCGGCGCAAGATCGGCACGACCGGCTACTGCATGGGCGGGCCGATCGTCATGCGTACGGCCGCCACCGTGCCGGAACGCATCGGCGCCGGCGCCTCGTTCCATGGTGGAGGGCTGGTGACGAAGGAGCCGAGCAGTCCACACCTGCTCGTGCCCACGATGAAGGCCCACTTCCTGTTCGCCGTGGCCGACAACGACGACAAGCGCGACCCCACGGCCAAAGACGTGCTGAAGGACACCTACGCCGCGGCGAAGCTGCCGGCCGAGATCGAGGTCTACGCCGCCGCCCACGGCTGGTGCCCGCCCGATTCCGCGGTCTACGACGAGAAGCTGGCCGAACGCGCGTGGGCGCGTCTGCTGGTGCTCTTCAAGACCGCCCTGGCGTAGCGACAATCCACGGGCGACTGACGCTGCCGACGCGCGGGCGGCAGCGAAGCGGGCCGTGGAGTTCGCCGAACGGCATCTCGGTCCGGCTCACGCGGCGACCGCGGCGACGTTGCGCACCTGGTTGCCGGAGCAGGTGGCGCAGGGACGGCGCTGGGCGAAAACCTGGCAAGAGGCGGCGCCGCGGCTGGAAGCGATTCGGCGACAGGAACTTCGTCGCCTCGATGCCTTTACCGCCATCGCGTGGCTGTGCGGACCTGCCAGCTATCACGAACCTGGTCGTGCTCAAAACCTTCGCCAGCCGACCGCAGGATTGGCTCGATATCGACGGCATCATCATCCGTCAGTCCGAGCGCCTTGACTGGCCCTACATTCGCGCGCCGCTCGCGCCGCTGGCGGAACTCAAGGTCGCCCCAGAACTCGTGGACGCGCTCGAACGCAGGCGCGTCGAGTTGCAGGGGTAGTGGCCCGGCCGGCAGCGCAGGACTCGACTCGGGACGAGAGGAAGCCTCAGCAGGGTCCCGGGGGTGACGGAGCGGGTGTTGTCTGAATCCTGGCCCTCTTGGCACAGCCGAAGCCGCCCCACGTCGCGACGTAGGTGAAGTCCGACACCCACAGCTGATTCGGACGCGTCGCCACGAACTGCGTAGTGCTCGATGGGCACGGTGTTGCTGGGCCGGCGGTAATCTGCCTTGTGGCCACGGCCCGACGGGTCTGATAACGCACACTCGGTCACCCCGCCCGCGCGCTAACAGCGCCTATCGTCAGGCGTCACTGGTCGATGAGCCGCGCCAACATCCCGCGCATGAACGTGGCACACCCCACCCGGGCGAGCCGGTCATAGAGCGTCTTGCAAG
>Ga0105049_10005306_pt1 | contig 15019 bp, 10 predicted proteins | sample MAT06_FD_78087 | JGI IMG/M metagenome (GOLD analysis project Ga0105049, IMG submission 78087) | Freshwater microbial communities from Lake Fryxell liftoff mats and glacier meltwater in Antarctica - MAT-06 | ecosystem: Environmental > Aquatic > Freshwater > Ice > Liftoff microbial mat | place... | reverse complement strand
TCCGGCGCGGCGAGGCCCGGCGGTGACCCGCGACCTCGACACCACGCTGGGCAGCACGATCCCCGACACGCCGACGGGCGAGAGACCAACCCTCACCACGTTCGAGCGGCCCGAGGAGCGGTTCGAGCTCGGCGCCGAGCTCGGGCGCGGCGGGATGGGTCGCGTGATCGCCGCCACCGATGTCTCGCTCGCGCGGCAGGTCGCGATCAAGCAGGTGCTCTCGGATCGCCCCGACGATCTGGTGCGCTTCGAGCGCGAGGTGCGGATCACCGCGCAGCTCGAGCATCCGTCGATCGTCCCGATCCACGAGGCCGCGCTCGACGCGAATGGCCGCCCGTACTACGTGATGCGTCGGATCGAGGGCGATCCACTGTCGGTGCGGCTCACCGACGTGAATCTTCGCACCCGCCTCGCGCTGCTGCCGAACTTGCTTGCCGTTGTCGATGCGGCGGCATTCGCACACGCGCGCAAGATCATCCATCGCGATATCAAGCCGTCGAACATCTTGCTCGGCGCGTATGGCGAGACGCACCTGATCGACTGGGGCCTCGCACGCCGCCTCGACGATCTCGATCTCGGCGCCGAACGGCTGTCGTACGGAGGCGGCGCGCAGCTGACGCAGGCCGGGCACATCTACGGCACCGTCGGGTACATGGCGCCGGAGCAAGCGCGCGGCGAGTCCGTCGACGAGCGCGCGGATGTCTATGCCCTGGGGGCGACGCTGTTCCATGTTGTTGCGGGCTTCGCGCCGTTCGCACATCTGTCTGACGTCCAGCGGCTGGCCGCCGCTGTCACTGGTGACGATCGGCCCCCATTCGAGAAGCTCGGCGACGAGGTCCCGCCGGAGCTGATCGCGATCATCGACAAGGCGATGGCGGAGGATCGCGGCGTTCGTTATCGTCACGCTGGCGAGCTCGCCGCGGATCTGCGCGCCTTCCTTGGCGGCAAGCTGGTCGCCGCACATCGCTACACCGCGAGTGAGCGCCTGCGACGCTTCGTGCGCACGCATCGCACCACGATGGCGGTGGCGATGGGCTTCATCGTGCTCGGGATCATCGGCTCCGTGTACGCGGTGTCGCGGGTCATCGATCAGAAGGTCGAGGCCGAGAAGGCCGAGGTCCGCGCCGACCACGCGCGCCAGCGCGCCGAGGACGAGGCGGAGACCACGCGCAACCGCGAGCAGGAGCTGTGGATCACGCGAGCCAGTGCGCTGGCGCCTCGTGATCCGACACGCGCCGCCGCCATGCTGCTGAAGCTACAGCTGCCGATGTCCGCGACGCACGCCCAGCAGGCACGCGACACCATCGCGCGGGTCGCGGCAGCCGGCATCTCCCGCGGCACCAGGGTCCACACCAAGCAGATCAACGGGCTGGCCTTCTCGCCCGACGGCAAGCAGCTGGCGAGCACCTCGGGAGACGGCCTGGTCGTGCTCTACGACGTCGCGACCGCGGGAGGCGAGGTCATCGTCGATCTCCAGGTCGCGCTCTACCGCGTGCTCTGGCTCGACGATCACACGCTCCTGGTCATCGGCGACCAGCTCACTCGACTCGTCGACGTTCCGACCCGCCGCGCACGGGCGTTTCACGTCGACCTCCACGCGGTGCGGTTCTGGCGCACGGGCGATCGCATTCGCTACTTCAGCGCGGCTCGCCACACGATCGAGGAGGTCGCACTCACCGCTGGCCCACCGCGCGAGCTGGCCCGTGACGTGACGGACGCACACGGCGCCGACCACGTCGCGATCTTCACCACGGCGACCGGCACGTTCGTGCTCGACGACGAGCGCATTCAACGCGTCGGCGAGCCACTGCTGAAGTCCGGAGCGATGGAGATCTCGCACGATCGCAAGCGCGTGGCACTCGCCACGACGACCATGACGTTCGAATGGGAGATCGCGACGGGGAAGCAACGGTCGTGGAACACAGGCGCGATCAGCCTCCACTACGCCCGGTCGAGGTTGCTCGCCTATAACGGAGGCGCGCTCCTGCATCTGCTTCGCAACGGACGGTGGGACTCGCGGTCGATCGAAGGCCTCCCGATGTGGCAGACCCAGATCGCGAGCGGCACCGTGATCGGCCTCACCGAGGGCGGGCTCGTGGTCTCGGACCGCGCCGGTCTCCACATCCTCCAGCACCACGCTCCCGGGGCACGCGCCCTGGCGAGCCTGCCGAGCTCGATGACGGTCGCGATCGGCTCGAAGGATGGCAGCGTACGCTGGATCGATCTCTCGAGGGTCGCTCCGATCCCGGTCCCGATCCCGCCGGGCATGGTGCCGTGCGCGCTGACTGGCAGCCACCTCTATGGGGTCCACGGCGACACCCTGTATGAGATCGATCTCGCGACCTCCGCGACGCGCACGGTCGCAAGTTCGCCGGTCAATCTCGGACTGCATTGTGTGGCGAAGCTGGGCAACCACCTCCTCGGCCACTCACCAATAGGCGTCGCGAACATCGACATCACGACCGGGGCGGTCACTATCATCCCAGGCGCGACGCACCCGGTTGCTGGTGACGGCGACGCGGCCTATGCCAAGGACCGCACCGTCTACCTCGTCCGCCCCGGCGAGGCGGACGATCAGGCGCTGTACACCGCTGCGACCACGGTCCGTGCGCTGCTCCTGCGGCCTGACATCCTCGGTGTGGTCCTCGATGATCGGATCCTGCGCATCGAGCGCGCCACCGGAAAGCTGACCAGCACGCCCGCGCGAAACGTCACCACCCTCGGTTTCTATCGTGCCGAGGCCTTCTGGTTCGCGACCGGTCGCGACCTCCGCGTGTGGAGCAGTGACACGGTGAGCACCCTCGGCACGTTGCCTACCACCATCAGCGATGCCGCGTGGACCGCCGATCGGATGTTCGCGACGCTCGCGGATGGCTCGCTCTGGGAGATCGAGAACGGCAAGCCGGTCGAACGGGTCTCCGCCGGAATCCGCGAGAACTTCGCGATGAGTCGACACCGCGCGATCAGCACGAACAATCGCGATCTCCGGATCCACTTTCTCGGGTCCGGCGAAGAGATCGTGTACGACCTTCAGGTGAACCCGCCGTCCCTGCTGCTCAGCGATGGCAACTTCGTCTCGCACACCATCGACGCGGCGGTGGTCTATCGCGAAGTCGTACCGGCCAACTTCTCCGAAGCGTGGCAATGGCTCTCCCGCACCACCAACGCGCGCATCGCCCCCTCGGGCGCACTGGAGTGGAAGTAGGGGCCGACGATCCGACGGACGAGACGCTCGACACCGAGTCGCCGGAGTCACGGCCCTCGCTGCGCGAGCTGCCGACGTTCAAGGCGCCCTACGGGCAGGCATTCTGCCAGTGCAGGTGGCGCGGGCCCGCGCTCGATCCGGACGAGGGCGAGTGCCAGATCCGATCGCGATCCCGGCGAGGAGCGGAGCGCGAAGACCACCGGGTGCTCGCCGAAGGCTCGATCCACCTCGATTGCCCACGGACGGATGGGACCACCAGGGCGACCACGACCGTAGCCGGGGACAACCAGGACAGCGGTAACTCAACGAAATTGCGACGATCATGCGCGGCCTGCCGCTTGCTTACTCAACCTCCATGACAAGGTTCTGGGCCACCACCGTCGTCCTCGCAGCAATGCTCCCTTCGTGTGCGGTCGACGACACGAGCTTTGATCCGCTCGGAGAACACGCTGACGCGCCGGGCCTTAACGACGCGCAGACCGTGACCTGGCTGATGAAACAAGCCAAGCCCATCGGCAATCTCAGCAGACGGCAAGTCCTCCAGGAGTTCGACAACGACTGCCAGTACACCTCGCAGTGGGCGATGATGGGCAACATCGAGTGCCTGACGGCTATCACCCAGCCGGGCATGAGCTGCAACGTCGACCTCGACGACACTGGGTTTCACAAGTTCTCGCTCCCCGATCCGACCGGGTACACCGCGATCCAGCTGACCGTCCAGGGCGCGATCCCGCTGGTGCTGTGCGGAGCGGGCCCGGATTTCACGCAGTGCGGGAAGCGATCCAGCCTGGTGAGCGGCGGCAAGACCACGTTCTTCACGAGCTTCGACGGCATCACGGACGACGCGTGGCACCAGGCTCGCGACGTCGCGGTTGCCAGCGAGGCGAGCGTCATCGCGAGGAAGGCGGTCAAGGCAAGCGACCCGAACTACGTGATCACGCTGAGTCTCTACAAGGACAAGCTGGCAAATGGCACCTGCCCCCCTGCCACCCCGGCACCCTGACCGCTACAACCCCGTCGGAGGATCGCGATGCGGATTTCGGTGCGGCGAACACCTCCTGGGCTTGGCCTGAACCGAACCGGCTGGTCCGAAGGCGTGGAGTGAGCGAGCCGACAATTTTCGAGCCTCCCGACGCGCGAACGGCGCAGCATCCCCGCGCCGCAGTCACACCACCCGGGTTCACGGCGTTTAGTTTTGTCCTCCGCTCATCTGCAGGAACGACAGGTTCCTGAGCCGCTCTTCCTGTGCCGCTCGAAGCGGCGTGGGATCAGGAGCGCGCGGAGGAGTGGTGGCACAAGCACCTGCCGGCGATCTTCGCGAAGGGCAGGGATGGTCTCTGACGACCAGCGCAACGCGGCGCGGCACGGATCGCGCTGATCGGCGCGCTCGTCGCGATCGCGCGCTTCGTCGCGGGCAAGGCCGCACGCGACGCGATCCTGTTATCGAACTTCAACATCACGCAGCTGCCGTTCTTCGTCGGCGCGTCGGCGATCGCGTCGCTGCCGATCGTGGTGCTCGTCGGCCGCCTGCTGTCGACTCATGGTCGGCTGGTGCCGATCCTCAACACCATCAGCGCCGCGCTGCCGGGCCTGACCTCCGTGGTGATCGCCCGCAGCTGCGAGATGATCGTACGCAGCTCGGTGTATCGCCACGCCAGGTCAAGCGCGCGCTCGAAGCGCCGCCGCCGCACCGCCAGGGCGCGCTGATGGGCGGAGAGCGCGTCGGCGAACTCGGATGCGGTCACCGCCCCGGTTCCAGCGAACGGCGAACGGCGAACGGCTTCGGTCCCGGACGTGCGCTTCACAGGCACAATGCCGGGAATGGTCTCGAGCCCGAAGCTCACCCTCGTGGTTCCAGCCTACAACGAGGCCCTACGCATCGCAGCGAGCCTCGCCCAGCTCCTCGACTACGCGACCACCTGTGGGATGGCCTGCGAGATCATCCTCGTCATCGAAAAGAGCACCGACGGTACGGCCGACATCGCGCGCCGCATCCTCGCGGGGACTGACGTCGTCGTGATCGAGACGTTGGTGAATCGCGGCAAGGGCTACGCGGTCAGGACCGGCATGCTCCGGGCCACCGGAGACTTCGTCTTCTACATGGATCTCGACCTCTCGACGCCACTTGCGGAGATCGCAAGGTTCATCAAACGAGCCGAGGCGTCTCCCTCGGTCGCGATCTGGATCGGGAACCGCCGGCATGCCCAGGCCGAGATCGTTCGACACCAACCGCTGGTCCGGCGGACGACCGGAAGGGTCTTCAGTACGCTCGTTCGATCACTGGGGCTATCCGGACTCTCGGACACGCAGTGTGGATTCAAGATGTTTCGACACCATGCAATCGCTCCGGTCTTCGGAAGGCAAAGCGTGGATCGCTTCTCGTTCGACGTCGAGATCCTCCTGATCGCTCGACGGCTCGGCTTCGAGATTCGAGATCTGCCGGTGACCTGGCAGGACGCTGACGGTACCAAGCTCAGGGTCGTGCAGGACGGCATCAGGATGTTTGTCGATCTGCTGGTGATCAGGCGTCGGGTAGCGCGGTCGGTCCGCGACGATCACGGGTCAGGGAGTGCATGAGCCCTGCGAGATCGAAACCGAAGTCGAGCGCCGACGAACCTCCGACGCCTGACAAGCTGTCGCTCGCGCTGACCGTGATCGCGGGCGCCCTCGTCATCGCGAACGCGGCGGTGATCCTCCGGCTGTTCTGGGGCCACCTCAACTACGTGCAGATCGATCACGCCGGCCACATCGAGAGCGCCGCGGCATTCGGACGGGGCGAGTACCACCAGTTCAGCGACCAGGCTTTCCTCGGGTACATCCACGGTCTGTTCTACCCGCCACTACAAGACATCCTCCTCTCGCTCATCAACGTGATATCCGGGAACGATTACGTGCTCGCGTACAAGGTCTATCTAAGCATTCTAGTGATTGCCTATCTCGGAGCCATCCTGCATCTCACCGTGGGGTTCAAGCGTCGACTCGCGCGCGGGTTCTTGCTCGGCGGGCTGCTGTTCCTGCTGAACGTCGAGAAGCCCGATCTGGTGATGTATCAAGGCCTGTCGTTCGTAGATCTCTGGCTCACTGGACTCAGCAGCCAGGTTCTCGGCGGGGTGTTCCTGCTCGTGCTGATCCGCGAGTGGCTGGGCCCGGCTCGGCCACCGCGGTTGTGCGGCTGGCTGGGCCTCTGTCTGGTCTCGCACCTCGTCGTCGGGTTTGTCGCACTCTCGCTCATCTCGCTCACGTGGATCCAGGACCGCCAGCGCGGCGTGGCGTTCGCCGTGCTGAGCGCGCTCGGATTGTCCGCCTTCTTCTGGATTCCATTCGTCGTCAATCGCAGTGCGATCACCAGCTCGAACATCCTGCTGATCGATCCGCTCGTGTTCGCGGGCACGGCAGCCGTGGGGCTGTGGCTTGCGTTCCGCCACCGCAAGGCACGCACCTTGTTCGTACTGGCGCTGGTCTTGCTCGCTCCCATGATCGTCGGCCCATGGCTGTCGGAGCTAGGCATTCCATATCCAAGGTTTCACTACTACCGATTCGCGATCATCGCGCTATTTCTGATCGCGATCGGATATGCCACCTTGATCGACGCATCGACGTCCGATCTCCGGCAATGGAGGCGATGGGCGCTGCATCTCGCGCTCGGCCTGGTGTGCATCGCCGGACTGAGGAAATTCCGGTTGCAGCGATACAGTCATGACTGGCCGTCGCTCACGGCGTCCGGCGTGCAGGTCGACGACCCGCGGGTGCTCGAGCTGCCGGAGTACGGACGATTCTGGGTGATCGGTGATGCCCGGTCCGTGGACTTCGGGATCGACGCCATGCTGGCCACCAGCTATCCCGAATTCCGTTCGACCAAAGGCCTGTACTGGGAGAGCTACCGTCACAACACACTGCTCAGCAGCTGGTACGCGACCTTGCTCGGCGTTCCGGTGGTGTTGGACTATTTCTACTACCATGGATACAGCTGTGAAGTTCAGTCCTGTCTCATCGACAACTTCGTCAGCAACTATAACGTTCAGGGGCTGATCGTCGACGAGAAACTCCCCCTCTACTACGTCTCTCCATCACGTCGGGACTGCTACCGGAAGCTCCTGCGCGACGGTGCGACGCGTTCCTTCGAGCTGGTCAAGCAAGGCACGATCCGCGACGCTGCGAAGAGCTACACCGTGTTCCGGATCGCGCAACGAGGTCAGCTGTCGAACCGCGTGCTGGAGGCGATCGACGCTTCGGAGGTCGTCGCGTTCGATTCCAAGCAGGAGAGCTACTACGCGGAGCCCATGAAGTCCGCGTACGCGAGCTGCACGACCGGGCAACCCGCACGAACCTTCGTCGATGAGCGCGATTTCGCGGCGATGCCTCCCGGCACACGACCGATCGACCGTAGCGTGAGGCTGTCGTTCACCAAGCAATCACCGACGACGTTCGAGCTCGCCGTCGACTCACCGGAGCCGATCCTGTTCCGGATCAAGCTCGCCCACCTTCCCGGAGTCGAGCTGGTGGGTGAGCACGGAGACGTGCCGCTGTACGAGGGTATGTCCGGCATGGTGGCGTACGGCCACGGGAGGATGACGCTCCGCTACGGACGCCCGGCGGGTGTAGTCCTCGGCTACCTCGTGACGTTGCTCGTCGCCGCCGGCCTGATGACGCGGTGGATCGTCGTGCGCCGACGCCGAGGGTTATCGGCGGAGCCGACGGCGCGGCACGACGAGTAACATCATCGCGAGCGCGAGCAGGGCCAGCCCGGTACCGCGATCGTTTCCAGCGCTACAACTGTAGTACGAGTTCCGCCGGTCGATGCCCGGTCCGCCGGCGCCGTCACCGACGAGACGGACGCGCGACGGCCCACCCTCGTGATCGACGACGAGCGTCGCGCCGCGCGTGCCATTGGCGGATGGCGCCATCAGGAGCTCGTAGCTGATCGAATCGCCGGATTCCACGCTCGCGCCACTGCCGAGCGTGATCCGGAAGTCGTTCACATCATCTCCCTCGATCCTCGGCGCGCCGAACGTGATGGGGCTGCCGGTACAGTTGGTGAGAGCCACCGACTGCGGGACAGAAGTCGTCTCGAACGCGTTGACCCCGAAGTCCACGAACGTCGGCGTGGGCGAAACGCCGGCCGAGAGTCCAGTGACTTTCAACATCACCGTGCGCGGTGCTTCACCGGGAATGTCGGTCGCGACGTCGAACTGACCGAGCACCGTGCCCGGGACCGTGGGGGTCGCAGCCGCGGAGAAGTTGACGACGTTGTCGTCGATCACGACGTTCGCCGTCAGGTTCTGGAGCGCGAACGGTGATGGCGGGTTGCTGACCGACGTGAGCCGGAATGTCCCGAGGTTGTTCTTCACGATCGAGAACTCCTTGGGGTCGGTCGGCAGGTCGAGGCATGTCGGACCGAGATCGACCGTGCCATCGGGACTGATCGACATCGAGGTCGGAAGTGCCGCACCGAGGATCTCGATGGACCGGGTCTGGTTGTTGTCGTGGTTCACGACCAACGAGCCGAGAGAACCGAAGTCGGCGGCGATCGTCGCGTTGTAGCGAACCGTCGCAGTCGTGGTCTGGTTGGTCGCGAGCGTGGTCAGCGCTGGAGGCGTCATCAGCGTCAGGTCATCGCCGACGACAGAGACCGTGTTGATCACGAGTTGAGCGCCACCCAGGTTCTGGATCGTGATCGGGATCGTGAGTGGTTCGTTCTGACGGGTCGCACTGTTGGCCTGCGTACCGCTGATCTGGGCCGGCACCGATGGGCCGAACACCAGGTCCGAAACAATCCCCTGACAAGACAAGCCCACGGTCGAGGTTGGCCTCGCCGGATCGTTGCTCGCGATGACCAAGCTTCCGGTGACCGCACCGGCGGCTCCGGGCGAACAAGTGACCCCGACCTGTTCGGTTTCGCCGTTCGCCGCGAGGGGATGCGAGCCTGTCGAGCCCGACGCGATCGCGAACCCGTCATCGATGGACGCCTGGGTGAGCGCGACCGACGAGATCGTCATCGCGCTCGGCCCGCTGCCGAAATTTGTCAGCGTCACCTGCGCAGGACTCGAGGTGTCGCCGACCCGGATCTCGCCGAAGCCCAGCATCGACGTCGGTGAGACACCGAGCCGGATCGCCGGCTCGATTCCGCGACCGAACACGGTGACCGGGGTGTTGACGCCACTGATCTTGACCGTGATCGCGCAGCTGACCGGGGTCACGCTGGTCACGATCGGGACGAACTGTGCCGTGAACGCATAGATCGTCGCCGTCGGGTTCACGCAGACCGAACCGCTACCACTACCACTACCACTACCACTACCACTGCCACTGCCACTGCCGCTGCCGCTGCCCCCACACACATTGCTCACGACGGCCGGCAGATCGTTCGCGATGATCGTGAAGTCCGGGCATGACGCCGTGACGCTCTCGACCGTGTCGAACTGCGGCCCGGACGCCGGGGTCACGTTGAAGGTGTGCACCGCCGACGAGGTGTTGACTTGTATGTCACCGAAGTTGTGGTTCTGGAGCGGAACGGTCGCTTGCTGGGTGGTCGTGGATTCCCAGATCACTGTTCCCACGCACGCCAGTGCCACCATGGTCACCACTGCAACCACGGCTGATGAAGCCCGCCGCATGAGACGACGCAAGCAACTAGCGTCGCCGATCGACTACTACCTGTCAATTGAAGCGCCTGGTAGCAGCTGCCACGACATCGGAGCTACCGCTCCACGGTCGCGTTCCCGGCGGACGGCGACCGGCGGACGGCGACCGGCGACCGGTTTCAGTCTCGCCAGCTCGGCTTCGCGAGCTTGTCGCGCAGGGCGCGTCTTCCAGAACTCGAGCGTGTGGTGCCCGTGCCCAAGAAAGTACTCGTGCTTGATGCCGCGGTCGAGCAGCACATCGTGCTGGTCCTGGACGCTGTGGTGGAACATGAGCTCGTCCTCGGTGCCGCAATCGATGTAGAGGTGCAGCGATCCGGGCGCGAGCTTCTGTGCGAGCACCGTCGGATCGTGAGCGCGCCAGCTCGCGAAGTCGTTCCCCCACACCGCTAGGTAGGTTGCCATCGGGCGCTGATGGGCACGTTCATCGAGTTGACGAGCACGCTGACGCTGTTGCTGAACTGGTTCGCGACCGCGAGGTCGGCGTCGCCGTCGCCATCGCCATCTCCCAGCAGCACGAGGAGTGTCGGATCCTCGAACGCGTCGTCGTGAATTCGCGCCACGCATCGCCAGTCGTCGGCGGTCTCGACCGCGAGCGTTCGGCATTCCGTGCAGGACTCGAGATGACCGGCGAGGTGCGTGCCTTCCCGTCCGGTCAGCGTGCGCTGCGAGTAGGAGCATCGCGTCGTCGCAGTCCACCGTCATCGAGGGTATAGCGCGCCGTCTGCCTCCGAAGCGGCCCGCACGTACTTCGACTAAAAGGTCGGCTATCGTCGTCGTGATGGACGACCTGTTGCTCGCGCTCGTTCGCTTGCAGGTCGTGTTCGAGCAGCGCCGGCAGTGCTCACCGGTCGAAGCGCCGTGGCCCCGGACCGCCAGGTACATGAAGTTGATGGTCGCGTATGGCTTCGCGCGCCTCGGTGATCCAGAGCGTGCGCGTGCGACCGCGCAGGCGGGAATTCAGCTTACCGATGACGTGATCAGCTCTCGATGTGCGCGTAGTGGCTGCGTATCATCGCCGCCGCGCGCGTCACCGCGGCATCTCGGGCGGGCAGAGCTCGCACGGAGCTGCGCGAGCTCAACGCCCACATGGCACCTCATCGAGGGCACGGACGTCGGTGGCTCGGCGCCAGGCCCCAGCGGCTCCGCCCCGCGCAGCACCACGTCGGCCCCGAACGCGCGGGCGAGTAGCTGCTGGGTGAGCGCGCGTGGATCGCGGGCGAGCACGGCCTCGAGCCCGAGCAGCGGCGCGCCGCGCAGCCCGCGGGACGGGACGGCCGCGTGCGCTCGAGGATGCCCGCGTACAGCTCGCCGGCGCCGCGTGAACAGCGGCAGGACGAGCCGCGAGTCGAGCTTGTCCCGGCTGGCGATCTCGAACCGCTGGCCTGCGACCTCCCACAGTCCGAGGCGGAGGAAGCGCGGCGTGCCCGTGACGTCGTCCATTCGACATTATATTCCGTCCGTCGGCTATGCTGAGGCCATGGGCCCCGTGGATCCTGACGCCGCGCTGGCCGTCGAGCGCGCGCTCGTGCTCGCTGCACGCGACGCCGTCCCGATGTTGCCGATCACCGGCACGACCGCTGCGGGCTCGTGGATGGACTTCTGCATCGGGCTCGCGCGCGAGGTGTACCCGCTGATCGAGACCGGTGAACGACTCGACGCCGTGAGTGACGCACTCGCCGCGGTCGCTGACGCATGCATCCGCGTGTCGCCCGCGCTCGCGCAGGATCGGATGGTCACCATGCTCACCTGGATCCGAGGCGAGGAAGGGCTGCGCAACTCGTCGCGCCGGCTCGACCAGCCGAAGGCCCGGCTGATGCAACTCGTCCCACCAGCTGCCCAGGCGGCGATGGACGTGGTGTGGGCCGAGGAGCTCGCGGCCTTCCGCCGCGACTCGTCGGGGTACTGAGCCAACCCCCCCTACATAGCGTCCCGCTACATAGAGGTTCGCATTGCGTCTCATGGTCCGCGCCGAGTTCACCGGCAGGCCCTTCGTGACCTCGGCGCGGATGACTGGTCGACGACCACGGTGATGTACTCGTGGTGGCGCCGAGAGCTCGTCGACGCCGATGTGCGGAAGCCCGTCGCCTATATCGGGGCGCTGGCGACGTGCAACGACGCGCTGAACAATGGTCCCGACCGTGTCCCACGCCACGCGCATCATGTCGCTGACCGTCGTCTTGTCGCAGCGCTGCACGAGGTAGCCGACCTGGTCCTCGAACGGCAACCTGGTGTTCGCCTCGGACATCAGCTCGCCGACGGCTACACCACGCCGGTGACCGTGCTCGACGATCGGCGACCAGCCGATCCACGCCTCGCTGGTCGATCCTGCGACCTACCTCACCGACGGATCAGAGCGGTCAGCAGCCGCGGCGGCCCCGACGGCGGCGCGAACCATGCGAGGGCGAGGTGGGCGTTGCCTCCATCCACGTAGCGCAGGGCGGTGACCGCCGGGTGGTTGGCGAACACGCTGGAGGGGACCCCGGCGGTCTCGAGCGGGTGGCGGGCCGACCACGGGGGGCCTGCCTTGGTGGGCTTCCAGCTGGTGACCAGCTCGGTCGCAGTCCGGTCGACCTTGAACGACCCGGCTGCGAGGCCGAGATCGACGGTCGGACTGCCCGCGTTGGGGGCATTGATAGAACCGCCGCCGCCGAACGCGCGGCCGTCCTTGTACAGCCGCAAGCTGGTCAGGCCGTGGCGGGTGACAAATAACCCGAGGTCGGTCTCGCCCGCCTTGGCGTCCGGAATCGGGATCACGAACGCCCGATCGGCGCCCCGCTCGATCCTGGTCTGACGGGTCAGCGCCACCACGGCGCCGAGGCCGTCGGCGCCGAGGGCGTAGGCCTTGGGGGTCGTGGTCCACGGGATCACGAGGGCGACCCGGCTACCGCCGACGATCTGGCCGACGAACAACGCGGCCACGTCGCCCTGAACATCGCGGGGCGTCCCGAGCGGAGCGCCCGTCGGCGAGAACCGCTGCTCCCACAGGTGCTGACCCCGGATCGACCACACCGACCAGCTCTTGCCGAGCCAGGCGACGTCGGCGAGCCGGGCGGCGTCGGCCGGCTCGCGCCAGCGCTCGATCGGCGCGGTAATCATGGCGGTGGTGCGTGGCGTCGCGCCGATCAGCGCGAGCCGGCGCGTGGTGCCGCCCGTCTCGAGCTCGGTCCACACCACGGCCGCGCCGTCGTTCCCGAACGCAACCTGCTCGATCTGCGCGGGCACGCTCGTGACGCCAGCCAGCGTGGCGCAGCGAACACCGTTGCGGGCGAAGCACGGCTCGCACGCGGAGATCTCGAACGCGTCGCAGCTGGTCGCGCACGCGAGCGTGCCGCCCGCGAAGCCCTGGCTGGCGCAGGTCGCGCGGCCCAGGTTGGCGCCGTCGCACGGCTCGGTGGCCTGCAGGCACTGGATCGAACTCCGGTCACGGACCTCGACGGCGAGCCCTCGAGAAGTGGGGCCAGGCGTATCGCAGCCTCCGCCACCCACGGTCTGGGAGCACACCGCGAACGACCCGAGCTTGCCGTCGCCGCACTGTTTCTTGGGCTCGCTTGCGGGCGGCTCGACCGAGACGGTCTCGCCTGGAACAGGATCGCAGCGCGGGGTGCGGCGGTCGAGATCGTCGAGCGGCCGAGCGGTGACATGGACCGGCGCGGCGTCGGCCGGTGCGGCCTCGGCCGCATCGAGTGGGCCAGCCGGCGCTGCGCCCGAGCGCCCTGACGGCCGCGGGTACGGCGGGGGCGGGGGCGAACCGCACGCCATGGCGAGCGCGAACGCGAACAGAGCCAGCGTGGATCGGCGGGCCATGGGGCGATGGTAACGCACCAGCGCGCGGCTACGATCTACCCACGCCAGCGCTTCCTGACGGTCAGGGATGCGCGCGCAACCTGCGTGCGCTCTCGTTCGACGCATGCGAGACGCCCAAGCACCGTGTTGCGCGCGGCGACTCCCATACGAGCGCCCCTGCGTGGTTCTGGGACCGCCGCGCAGCTCGAGGCGCTCGACGTCGAGGCCGATCTCCGCCTCTTTCGCGTGCTACGGTCTGTGTCATGGAGCGACTCAATTTGACACTCGATAAAGGAACTTCTGGAGCCCTTGCGCGGCACGCAAGCAAGGAGGGGAAGCCCCGCGCGACCCTCGCCCGAGAGCTCATCCTGGAGGCTCTCGGGCGCCGCGAATCTCTCGAACGCCAGCGAAAGCTTGCTCGCGACTACGCTGCCGGTCGCGACGACGCCACGGAGCTGCTGGGCGAGCTCGAGATCGCTCAACTCGAGCTTCTGGACGACGATGAAGCCTAGGAAGCCGCGTCCGAAGCTCGAAGTCCCAGCCGCCGCGGACCAGCCGCCGATCCTGCGGGGCGACATTCTGTGGATTTGCTGCGACCCGTCGGTCGGTGCGGAGCCGCGAAAGACGCGCACCTGCGTGGTCGTGTCGAATGACATCGCGAACCGATTCGGCCAGGCGATCACCGTGATCCCCACCCAGGCCTTCAGCGTGGAACGAGCCGAGCGTTCCTACATGGCCGACCTTCGGAGGCCGCGTTCAACACTCACCGATAGTCGCGTCGCCAACGCGTCGATGGTCATGTCCTACGATCGAGCGCGCGTGACAGCACGGGCGGGAAGAGTCGCGCCAGAGACCCTCGCGGCGATCGATCGAGCGCTCAGGATTCACCTCGCTCTCGGCGTGATCTGAGACTCGCGACGGAAGTTCTTCATGACTGGCATCCTGCATCGTGCACGCCTGCCCCTCCGGCGAGCCGCTGCCCGGCACCTGCTGGACCTGGCTGAACACCGATTCGTTGACGCGATCCGTGTCGCTTGCCGAGCCATCGGCGGAGCAGGGCTCGGGCTCGTGCTCTCGAGAGTTTGCTAACATGTCGCGATGGACACAGGGCCCATCCGCGTCGAGCGGCCGAGGACCGGCTGTCTCGGCGATGACACGATCGCGGCGATGCTCGAAGGAGCGCTCGCTGGCGATCGTGCACGCCTCGCGCACCATCACATCGGCGGCTGTGACGCGTGCCGCCGGCTGGTGGGTGCGGCGATCGATTCGGCCGAGCTCTCCGCTCGCGGATCGCGCACGTTCCCCGCGGCCGGTGCCACCGGAGGGTTCGCGATCGCGCCGGGTCGCATCCTGGCGGGCAGCTACCAGATCGAGCGCCTACTCGGTGAGG
>Ga0105049_10005305_pt1 | contig 15020 bp, 8 predicted proteins | sample MAT06_FD_78087 | JGI IMG/M metagenome (GOLD analysis project Ga0105049, IMG submission 78087) | Freshwater microbial communities from Lake Fryxell liftoff mats and glacier meltwater in Antarctica - MAT-06 | ecosystem: Environmental > Aquatic > Freshwater > Ice > Liftoff microbial mat | place... | reverse complement strand
GCCCCGCCGAGCCACGTCGGGATAGATATTGACCGCGCAGGCGAGGAACCACGCCACCTCCCTTGGATTTCGCGAGGCAAGAAGTAGGCGCACGAGACCGACAGAGCAAGGCGAGTCGTGCGCGCGATGCCGCCTTACTACTTCCAGAGTCGAAATCCACGGTGGCATTGGCGCCTTGCCAATGCACGACCATGCCGCGGGTGCCGCTGCACGGGCGAGACGCACCGTGCTACTGTGCTTCGCGCGCCCGGGAAATAGAATCAGAGACTACGGAGGTCCGTTTTTCGGAAAGTTGCCCCAAATAATAAAGCGGTGCGGGCAAATGCCCGCGCCGCTCCATTGCCTTTTTCCCCGCCGTTCCCTGCTTCTCCCTGCTTTTCCCTGCCTTCTCACTGCTGTTTCTGCATCCACACGCCACCGTTGCTGACGCCGGCGGCCTTGATATAGGCAACGACGGTGAAGCGGGCGCCGGGTTCGAAGGCGGGGACGGCGAGGCGGTAGATGTGGTCGCGGCGCGTATATCCACTCCAGCCGATGTGGCTGTCGGTGGCTATCTCTCCGCCGTTCATCTTCAGCGCGACTCTCTCGATCTGGAGACCCTCGGCGCCGTTCTCGTAGTCGAAGAGCACCTGCCAGAATCCGGCGCTGGTGATGATGGCGGTGGCGTCGAATTCCACGGCGTGGACGGCGTCGCGTTTTTCGGTCTCGGCCCACGACCCAAGGCGTTGTCGTCCGGCATTGTCGGCGACCTCGATGACCAGGATGTTCTCCGCCCCTGCCTGCACGTCCGCCTCCTCGGAGGTTCCCTGCCACTTGCCGTCGGGGGATCGGAAGGATGCCTTGTAGCGGCCAGCGGCGACGTTGACGAATGTGGCGGACTCGCGACTGACGGTCTGCTTGGCGGTGAGGCGATACAGTTGCTCAGTATTGGTGGCGACGGGTGCTAGGAGGACATCGCCAACCACGGGGTCCTGTCCCACGGGATAGACAAGCGCGACGCTGACGGCGCAGAGGGCGATGACGAATTCCTTCTCCTGCGCGTCGGGCGTGGAGGTGATTTCGAAATCACCCACGCGGACCGGCTCCGGGAACATGTTGCCCACGCGGCGAGACATCATTAGGCGATACCTCCCCGGCGCGAGGAGGCCCGTGAAGCGCCCGGCCTCTCCGCGGTTGGAGAAGGCGGTCCTGGATGCGGTTTCCCCGGCGGTGGGATTGGTGGGCATGGCGCTGAAGGTTACGTTGTTGTCGGCGGCGAGGGCCGTCAGGCCGTTGGGCCCGCTGGATTTGATGATCGCGGTGAAGGCGATCTCTCCGCTGAAGTCGAAGTTCTTCTCGATGCGCTCGCCCGGCTTGAGCTGGAGCGACTCGCTCTTGGTGAAGTTGGCGTCGGCCAGCGTGACAATGATGGATGCCCGGCCCGTGGCGATATTGGTTAACTCGTACTCGCCCTCGGCGCCAGCGGTGGCGCTGCGCGGCGCGTCATTGTTCCCATAGTACGATATCCGCGCCGTGGTCGCCGGCTTCCCATCCCGTCCGATGATCCTTCCAAACACCGACGCCTTGGACCCAAGCCGCAGGGTGATCTGCGCCGACTCGCGTCCGGCTACCGCTGCGGACTTCTCGGTATTCTGGTCCTCCGCGGGCTGATCGAGCCCGTCCTTCGCCGCGGAGAGGTGATAGTCGCCGGGGATTACCCCCGAGAGGGCGAACATGCCCTCCGCGCTTGTATAGACATTGGCGGGATCGAACGCGGCGTGGGTGGGGATGTTGTCCCACTGGCCGCGCTTGCGATAGAGCCCCACCGACGCCATGGCGACGGCCTCGTCCCCCTCACCGGAGACCACCCGCCCCACCAGGACTCCGCGCGGGCCAAGAGTCACGGCGGCCTCGGGCGCTTCCTTTCCCTGCTCCACCTTGATCGTGACGACGCCCACGTCGCCAGTCACGTCGGTTCCCGACTCCACGATCTGATAGGTGTGATCGCCGGAAGTGACCCCCTTCATCAGCAGCAGTCCGCCTGCCTCGAGGACTTGGGTAGAGGGTTGGCCCGAGGGCCGGAGGATTCCATACCCCTGTTGGTAGACTTCGCGGTACAGCACGCTTGCTGGCGCGGATCCATCGGCGCGCACCACGCGAATCGTGGCGGAGCCGCGGGGCTTGATCACGATCTCCAGCGGCCCAGACGCGATGGTAAGGTTTTCCCGGCTGATGGGATCATAGTCCTCATGGCTGATGGACAGGTTGTTGATGACCGTGGTTTCCTGAAGGCTGACGATGGTGAACTTCCCCTCCGCGTCGGTGGTGGTGTTCCGGTCAACCCATGCGCTCTGGCTGTACACATTGGGATTCACGCTGGCATTGGCGATCGGCTCGCCCTTCTCGTTCTTGACGGTGCCTGTCAGGGTCAGCCCCTCGTCCAGCACGAAGTCCACGGGGCGGCGGTATTCGCCCGGCTTCAGGTCCAGCGTCTGCACTGGTGGCTGGGTGTACTTCTTTAGGTTTTCCCAGAGCGGAGATCCGCGGTCGTTGTGTTGGTCGAGGGAGGCGTGAATCTTGGCCTGGCCGTGGGGAACGTTTTCCAGATAGTAGGAGCCATCCTTGCCCGTCGCCACCCTACCACCGTTGAAAGTCGTCATCTGCCCGCTCATGAGTGTGACGCCAGCCATGACGAAGACGCCCTCGACAGGCTCACCCGCGGGACCGCGGACAGTTCCGGAGATCGCTGCGTTCTTCTTCAGGATCAGGCGCACCTCGTCCGGCTCGCCGGTGGAGGGAATCACGACGTCCATTCGGTCCGTGCCGAATCCAGCAAGCGCCGCGAAGACATTGGCCTGATAGCCGGGAAGGCCCAGCAGGACAAAGCGCCCTTCGCTGTCGGTGTTGACGCTGGTGGCGCTTCCGCGTTCCCGCTGCATCGTCACCTCGGCCCCTGCCGCGGGGGTCGCTTCGTCGTCCTTGAGGACAACCCCATTCACCGTGACTCCCTTGGCGAAGCGCAGTTCGACTTTCGGCGGAATTGATGGATCGGGAATCTGAAGATGAACTTGGTCTCCCCAGTTCCGGAGATCGGGGGCCTTGAGATAGCCCGTCGGCGGCAGGGAATAAATGGCGATGCTCTGGCCCTGCATCGTCACTTGATCGAGCGTGAACGTTCCGTCGATGCCGGAGGTGGCGACGGGAGCCTCGCGATTGGCGGGAGCGCCCTCGCTGAAATTGGACGTGGAGACCTTGACCCCGGCAAGTGGGGCCCCTGTGGTGTCCTCCAGCGCGATGCCCGTGATCGATACCGGCTTGGGAAAGCGCAACTCCACCTCGGCGACTTTCTCGGTCGTCAGATCAACGGTTTGATTGATCTGTCGCTTGGGAATCCCTTTGGGGCCCATCTCCATCGCTACCACCACGTACTGCCCGGGTCCAATGGAGGCGATCTCGAAGGCCCCCTGGGCATCCGACGTGGTGGCGGTGCTCGCGGGCCCCATCAGCATGTTCACGCCGCCGCCGAGGATCCCCATTTGCGCATTGGCCATGACGGAGGCGCCGGCCACCGGAGCGCCATCAGGCTCGAGCACGCGCCCGCGGATGACGCGGTCGCCAGCCTCCAGCTCGATCACCAGGGCCTCCATCCCCGGCTTCACGCCCTCCTTGGTCGTGGCGACGAAATTCTTGGCCTTGGCCAGCACGGAGTAGGTTGAGGATTCCTCCGTCCCCTGAAGGACGAAATTCCCCGACGCGTCGGAAACGCCATTCGCAATCGAGTAGCTCATTGCCACCGCCGAGTCGGCCTGCATCCCCCCCATTGGCATCCCGTTGGGAGCGGCGATCAGCTTAGCCTCGGCGATGCCCGCGCCGCCCTCCTTCGCCACAACCCGGCCGGTGATTGTCCCACCCTTTTTCAACTCAATGCGGATTTCCTCTTTGCGCGCCACCGTGGTATTAATGGCGCTCATGGAAGTCGCGAATCCCGGCGCCTCCACGACGATCGCGATAAAGTTCTGACCCTGTGGCATCTGGGGAATTCCAAGCGTCCACGGAATCTCGAACCGGCCATCGGCACCCGTCTCGCCAAGAAACTCGGCATCGGGAATCTCTCCGCCCATGAAGCGCATGACAGTGCGCCCCATCCCCGAAATGCGCGCACCAGCAACGCCGGCACCGCCATCCGCCGCAACGACGACGCCCTTGAGGACGAGACCAGAATTGGCGTCCTGCGCGATGCCGCCGTGGCCCGCATCAGCCTCGGGGGCGGTCTCCACCGTTGGTTCGGGAGTGGGTTCTGCCACTGCGGGCTCAACCGTGCCGCCGGGAAGCGCGGGCAACGCCTCCACCGCGACCACCGCGTTGGAGGCGATCTCCATCCCGGGCTGCCCGCCCCCGGGCTCCCGTCCGCGCATGATGACTACCACCGCGACAACCACGACCAGCAACGCCGCCAGAATTCCAACGATTGCCTTTGTATTCGAGCCACCCAGCCGATACCCCGCCATGCCGAAAAATCGACGAACCATTCCCGCCACCTCGCGCACACGAATTTACAGCACCGACGATTATGACTCTCACAAGTCAGAGCAAGGTTAGATACGCAGATGGCGGATTTATATTCAGCGCCACCCGCGAATTCACCGAACCCCGTCGAAACGCACCATCGCAAGCAAGTCGCGGATTGAGTGACCGTGGATTAGGATGCGGTTGGAACCTTCCAGAATATATAGTTATCTCCACCATTTCCAATCGCCGTCCATGTCGCAGCAAATGACGATCCGCCATCGGATGCGGCGCGCGCGGCACAGTGCCCTCCCTACTGCTTGGGTGGCCCATGCGTCACCACGATCTCACATGGTCTTCCGCGCTTGCCTTCAGCGATACCTGATTTGCCACGTCGATCCCTTCCAATCGAAAGGAGCCATCATCGCCGACGACCTTTTGGTGGGAGACACCGATCTTGCCACTTTGGCCGGGATTCCCGGGCGAAGAGAGTGACGCTCGCACCATGGCGCCCGCCACCGGGGCGCCCGCGTCATCCAACAGGCGGCCCGCCATAAAGGATCCCTTGCCAAGCTCCGCGCGCAGCTCGCTCTCTCCACCTTTAATTCTCGCGTGGAGGAACTCGGACGCATACCCTCTCGCGCGGACATTGAGTGGCGCGCGGCCGATCACGCTTCCCGTACTGCGGAAGACAATCATCGCCGTCGTAACATCAAAAGTGCCATCGGCCCCCGATGCGCCGAGGAGCGTTTCGTCCGGCTCCGCCGAGTTGCGCCGATAGATGACCTGAAACAGCTCCGCCCCCGCGATCGGCGCGCCAACAGCGCGCCCACCACCAACCAGCGCCACGCTGCTGCGCCACGCCGTTGACCAAGGAGCCTGAAAGAATCCATCCCGATGATCCCTCTCCCAATGTTTGTGCAGATCGTGGGGATTTGGGTAATCAATCCGCAAGCGAGCAAGTTGCGGCATGATCGTTTTCCCCACCCGGCACTTTGCCGTTGACGGGGGGTGGGGGTTCGGAGGACACAGGCGGGCTTTTCGGGGAAGGCGCCTCCCCAGCACCGCGCGCCGCACATTCATCGTTGATCGATCAGGAGTCCTGCTTCGTGCCCAATAAAGCATCGTCCAGAAAGCGCGTCCGCCAGAACGAGCGCCGCCGCATCCGCAACCGCGACCAGCGCAGCACCATGCGCAGCAGCGTGAAGAAACTCGCCAAGATCATTGAGTCCAAGGACCTTACGGGTCTGGACGCCGCCCTTCAGGCCGCGCAGTCCAAGCTCGGCAAGGCCGCCAAGCGCAACCTGATCAAGAAGAACGCCCTGTCCCGCAAGCAAAGCCGCCTCACCAAGGCTGTCAACCGCGCCAAGGTGGCCGCAGCCTCCGCCTAATCGGCGGGAGTTGCCCTCGATCCAGATTGAGCAGACCTCGGCGCCGGGAAGTCCTCCCCGGCGCCGGGTCCGTCTTTTTATCCCGGCCCACGCCAGAGAAGGCGGCGGCATAGAACGCTCTGCATTGCGGCGATTCTCATCTACCTTGCCCCCACGGCCCGCCCGGCGACCATCGCGGTATTGCTGATCGCTGGTCATTCGCTGGAGCGCGAGAGTGTCCGTGTCCCCATTCCTTTCCGACGCGTTGTTTGTGTGCGCCCATCCCGACGACGGGGAAATCCTGGCCGGCGGCATGATGGCACGCATGGCGGAGCAGGGCCGCCGCGTGATCCTGGCCGATGCGACGCGCGGAGAGATGGGCACCCGAGGCAGCGCCGATGAGCGCGCCATCGAGGCCGCAAACGCCGCCGTGATTCTGGGCGTGGAGCGCGTGAACCTGGGCCTGCCCGATGGCGGCATCGGGCGCGACCTTGAGGCATCGACCCGCGCCGTGGTTTCCGCGATCCGCGAGCATCGCCCGCGCCTGGTCTTCACCCACACCGGCGGCGACCACCACCCCGACCACAACGCGATCCACGAGGCCACCCGGCGCGCGTTCTTCAATTCCAACGTGCTGAAGTATGACACCGGCCAGGAGCGCCACGCGGCGCGGCGGCTCTACTACTTCTGGTCCCACCGCACCAACCTGCCCCCGCGGATCGACTTCATCGCCGACGTCACGGCAACGTGGGAGAAGAAGATGGCCGCCCTGCGCGCGCATCGCAGCCAGGTCGCCGGCACGGGATATCAGGGCGCGGAGACCTTCCTGACGTCTGACCTTTTCTGGCACCGGATTGAGGCGCGGTTCGGCTACTTCGGCTCGCTGATCAACGTGCGCTATGGCGAGCCGTATCTGGCGGAGGGCGCGCTGCGCATCGACGACCCGCTCTCGCTCGCCGACGCGGCGGAGTAGCCGCGCCAACGTGTCAACGCTCCTCGCCATTCGCGGACCCCTGACAGGCGCTCGCATCGCCCTGCAGCAGGGCGACAACTTCCTGGGCCGCGCCACCGACGCCACCGTGACCGTGGCCGACAGCGTGGTCTCGCGCACGCACGCGGTTATCCGGCCCGCGCGGCTGGGGTGGACGATAGAGGACTGCGGCTCCTCCGCGGGAACCTTTCTCAACGGGCGCAAGGTGGAGACGGCGACGGCGCTGGCCCCCAACGACGAGATCCGCGTGGGGCATTCGATCTTCCTCTTCGATTCGGAGTTCGACCTCCAGAACGCCGACTTCACCGACAACATCGTGTATATCTCCGCCCCGCAGGACGACACGGTGGCGGTGGACCCGGTGGCGACGCTGGAGCCCCCCGCGCCCCACACGCGCGAGTCGCGCGACGCCCCCGCGCGCCATGGCGTGGAGCTGCTGACGGAGATCGGCGAACTCTTCGACTCCTCGCGCGTCGCCTTCGGCGACGCGTTGCGCTCCACCACCGAGCGCATGTCGCGCCTGCTCCGCGCCGATGTGGCGCTACTGATGCTATACGACCACGGCGCGGCGGAGCTCCGCCCCTCGGCGGCGGTGGCGAAGGGGAACGTGCTGGCGGACCGCACTGTGCTGCGAAAGGTCTTCGGAGAGCGGCGCGCGATCCTTCTCTCGGACAAGCCCGATCTCGTGGGCCATCCCGCGCCCAACGCCCCCGAAACGCCGCGTCTGCGCAGCCTGATCGCGGCGCCGCTCCTGGTGGATTCCGCGTGCCTCGGCCTCATCTATTTCGAGCGCCAGGAACTCGACGCATATACGCTGAAAGACCTCCGCCTGGTGCAGTCGCTGGGGCGGCTGATGGCGGTCTTTGTGGAGGCCCGGCAAAAGAGCGAGGCGATGGCGCTGCGCGCGAACTTCGAGCCGGTGGACTCCGCGATCATCGGCGGCAGCCCGGCGTTCAAGAAGGCGATGGACATGCTGCGCCGCGTGGCCGACACGCCCTCGACGGTGCTGCTCGTGGGCGAGACGGGAACCGGAAAAGAGGTCCTGGCGGCGGAGTTGCACCGCCTCTCTCCCCAGGGCCGCGCCGGCCGCCCCTTCGTGGCGGTGAACTGCGCGGCGATACCGGAGCCGCTCTTCGAGTCGGAACTCTTCGGCCACGAGAAGGGGAGCTTTACCGGCGCCCACCGCATGCACCAGGGCCTCGTGGAGCAGGCGCAGAGCGGGACGCTCTTCCTCGACGAGATCGGCGAGCTCTCGCTCGCGATGCAGCCCAAGCTGCTGCGATTCCTGCAGGAGCACACGTTCTCCCGCGTGGGCGGAGCACGACTGCTCCGCGCGGAGATCCGCGTGGTGGCGGCGACGAACCGTGACCTCTCCGTCGAAGTCCGCGAGGGGCGCTTCCGCGAGGACCTCTATCATCGTATATGCGTTTTGCCGGTGGAGGTTCCGCCGCTTCGCGACCGCCGGGAAGACATTCGCGCGCTGGCGGAGCACTACTGCCAGAAGTATGCGAAGTCCCTCCGTCGCCACATCATCGGCATCAGCGACGAGGCGATCATCCAGCTCGAAAAGCATCCGTGGCCCGGCAACGTGCGCGAGTTCTCCAACTGCATGGAGCGCGCGGTGCTCCTCTGCGACGACCGCATCCTGCTCCCCCGCCACTTCACACTGGGCGGACTCCAGCGCGGCGCGGCGGAGATCAAGCAGTCCAAGACGGTGATGCTGGATGGCGGCGAATTGCGCCCGTTGCACGCGGTGGAAAAGGAACACATCACCGCCGTGATGAAGCACGCCAGCGGCAACCAGGTCCGCGCGGCGGAGATCCTCGGAATCCACCGCAACACGCTGAGGAAAAAGCTCCAGGAATACGGGCTCCTCTGATGGGCTCCGGCAAGTCCGCCCGGCGAAAGAACCGCGTCCGCGCCACCGCCGAAATCCCCGGTCTAAGCTCCGCGCCACCGCCGCCGATTCCATCCCCACGCCAGATTCCACGCGCCGATCTGTGGGTCGCGGCATTCCTCATTGTATGGGCCACACTCTTCGCCGCGACGCTGCTGTCGCTCGCCAACGGACGCAGCTTTCATCAGGACGAGCTGCACGTACTCGCCGTGGAGAAGAAGGCCGAGGTCGGCATCGAGACGGAATCGCAACACCAGCACTTTCACGCCTTCCAGCACTGGTGGCTCAAGGACCGCCTGAACCAGCGCCACGCGCGCATCCCATCGATTGTTTTCGTGACGCTGGGGATGATCTCGCTGGCGCTGCTTGCATGGAGGCTGGGGGGCCGAAACGCCGCGGCGGCGGCGGCCCTTGTCTATACACTGTGGCCGAGGGCCTGGGACGACGGACTGGAGATGCGCTACTACGGGCTGATCTTTCTGGCGGGGACGCTCGGGTTTCACGCGCTGCTGAGCCTCGCGCGTGGCGCGTTCCTATGGCCCGCGGGGGCGATGGCGCTCCTCTTCGCCGTCATGGCGCGATGGCACCCGACGGCGATCCCGTTCCACGGCGCCTTGCTGCTCGTGGCGTTTGGCGTGAGCCTGTTGGGAATGATTCGCCGATTGCGGGAGTGGAACACCCGGAGGGATCCCGCGTCCATCCGCGCCCTCGTGGCCCCATCGCTGGTGGTGGCGATCTCCCTCATCGTGGGCGTCGCCGTGCTCGGGCGTGTCTATACGCATCTGGGGGGTAGCGCCATTGCGGATCGGTTTGGGAAGCTCGGCGGAGGCAACTACAACCTACTCGATCTGGGACGCTGGTTTGTGGCGTGGGTGGACGACCGATTCGCGGGGGACTTTCCCGCGATTCGCATTCTTCGACTGTCGTTTCCGGTGCTGGTGGCCGTCGGGCTTTGGAGGCTCTGGAAGTCGAGCCGCCTGCTGGCGGGTTGCGGCGTGGCGATCCTCGTGCTCCAGCTTGCGCTCGCGGGTGTCTTTTCGCTCGGCTGGGGGCGCGTGGTCTTTGGATATAAGTATATCACATCTTCCAGCGTGCTCCTCGTGCTGTCGGTTGCCATTGCATCGGCATGGATCGTCGAGGCCGCGCGTCGCCGGTCGCCCCGCGCCGCAATGGGCGCAGTGGCGGTTCTGGCTCTCGCCTATGCGGTCCCTGTCCTCCCGCGCGTCTATCTTTCCGCAACGGGCGATGGCTCGCACTTTCGCCAGTTGTGGTCACGTCTATTTCTTGAGTCGGGAGTGCGACCCCCAGTCGTCTATGCAACCACAGAGACCACCCAGAGCGTCCGCCCCTACACAGTCTTGATGCCGAATTTCGCCGCCACGGTCGCCAGCAACCAGGTGCTCTCTCCCGATGTTGTACCCTCGATCTTCCACCGTGACCAGCCGGGCTTCGTGGCTCTCGATCCCTCGATTCTGGCGCGGATGCCATGGAAGGATTTGCTTACGCCGGTGGAGTCCTATCGCTCTAACTTCGCCCCCGCGTGGGACATCGAGCTGATGCGCCCGCGTGGCGATGCGCAGATCGCGGCAGGGGAAGAGTTGCTCCTCGACGGCGTCGCGAATCTCCTCGTCCTCGAACCCGGCCACTGGCGGCTCAATGGCGAGGCGACGCTCAGCCTTCCGCAGCCGTGGATGGCCGGAGCCCTTGTCGCCGTCACATCCGCGATGCCCGGCGCGCGGCTTATCCCCGACTATGCGACGGGACCAGTCGTCAGGAATCCGATCCTAGCGCGCGTCGGCCCGCTCGACGCCGACAGCCGCCCGCTCTGGCGGGAGAGCCGTCCTGTCTATACGCTCCTCAGCAACGAGACCCTGGCCTACGACTTCTGTTTCCCCGCCGCGGATTCCCACCTCGTTCTCGGCGGAGCCTCCGACTTTGCCGACCGTGATGGATTCCTGGTGCAGTTCAACGGCGAGGCTGCAGCGCTCGTTTGCAACATCGAGCCCGCTGCAAGTGGCGCTCCTTTCCTCTATCGCATCGCGGTTCCCGCCAAGTTGAGCGGGCGCACGGCGCGCGTGACGCTCTCTCGCCTTAGGGACAGCGCCCACTATCTGTCCCCCAAGAAACCGCGCAGCGCGCTCACGCTGGAGTCCGTTCAAGTCGAGCTGGCGACACCCGACTCGTTGCCGAGCGAGAATTTCCTGCCCACGCTGCGCTTTGCCGCGCGGCCATCGTGGGCCGCCGACGGCAGCTACGACGCGGCCACCGATCCATCCCCGTGGAATATCAGCGAACCCACGCGTGGCGTTTCGGGGGTGACGCTCTCCACCACGCGCGAAGGAGTCCGCGTGGCGCTGGCTCGCGACCTGGGCGAGCAGGGGATCTATACGGAAGCCTTCCCCGTTACCCCCGGGCAGGCGCTGGCCGTTGAGATCCGTCTTCGCCTGCGCCACGCCATCACCAAGAGTGCGGTCCCCTTCGTGTACTTCCTGAGCGCGGAGGGCGGCATCATCGCCTTCGATCCCATCGGTGGCCGCCCACTGGACGCCAACGACTGCGACTGGACCACCCGCGTCCGCGTGGGAGAGGCGCCCCCCGGCACGGTCGCGGCCACCATCGCCATCGTCTTCAATTCTCCCCCCGCCGCCAGGCTGAGGGAGGATACATTTATTGATATACAGGGGATTCGTTTTTTGAACGGCGGGGAACGGTAGGGAGCAGCAGAGTCGGATCCTGCCATTCCCTACTTCTCGCTGCCTTTCCCTGCCGTTCCCTGCCGTTCAATCCTAAAATCCGCCAGCGCCCCGGCAAAGGGCGGGATGTTGGCGTCGGTGCTGCCGACGATCGTGCGGCCGGGATAGACATTGAGGCCGGTGAAGTAGGGCATCTCGAGCTGCTGCACGAGGGCGCCATTGAGGTAGATGCGGGCGCGTCCGTCGTCGAGCGTGGCACGGACGTGGACCCAGCTCTCTGGCTCGATGAGGCTGGCGGGCGTCTCCATGTAGAGATAGCGGAAGTCCGCATCGCGGAGCGCGAGCACCAGCTTCCCTTTGTCGTACCAGCACGACGCCACCAGATTGCGATGGAACAGGTACATAAGCCGATCCGACTTGGCGGGCTTCATCCAGAATGAAATCGCGAAGGGGCTCCCCAGAGCGTCGATGCGCCCCGAATCGAGGAACACGCGGTCGCCATCGCCATCCATTGCAAAGGCCGGCGCGCCGCGATGGGGCCCAGCGACCAGCGCGGGCACGGTCCCCGCACCGTCCCAGATCGGCGGTCCCGCGCCCTCCGCAACGTCGCGCAGCACACCCGTTGTGGGGTCGTCGGCGCTCGGCACCATGCGCAAACGATGAAGGAGCGTCGATTCCGGCCCCGGCATATCCTCACGATAGGCATAGAGCGTGCCGCTCCCCGACGCCACGGGGGCGAACCGGATCGCGTCCAATGCGCCGATGATTGGAGGATCGCTCGAGAGTGGGTCGGCGGCGCGGGTGACGACCTCCAGATAGTTCATCCCCGCATCGAGCCGGATGCGCGGCAGTTCCACCTCGCGCATCACGCTCTCCGAGGCATAGCCGGATAGCTTCTCTCGCAGTAGCTTTCCATTCAAATAGAGGTCGAAGTCATAGCTCGCCGGGCCCGCTGTATATCGCAGCGCCGGCGCGAAATCGCCCGCCTCCTCGAACTGGATGGCCCACACGAATCGCGAGCCCGTGCTGTACCCGATCACCATCGCGTCGGCGTCTCCGCTGAACTTGCCGCGCGCCTCGGGCGGATACCGGCGCAGGCTGGTGGCGCCGCCCAGCACGGCCACGATCTCTCCCGCGGCCATTGCTGTCTCCGCCTCGAACCACTCGCCGATGTGATGCGCGGGCAGAGGCGTCGTTCGCAGGTTGCGCGCGGCCGCGTCGGGAAGCGGTTCCTGAACCTGCGGCGCGTCGAGATAATAGTAGGCCACCGTGGCGTAGTTGTTCCCCATCACCGCGCGCCCGTCCCACCCCGCAGCGCCGTGCTCCAGATCGAAGCGGAACGACTCGCGGAATGGAATCGGCGCCTCCTCGTGAAAGCGGAAGACACTCCACTGCCCGCCGCGCAGCGTCGGCTTGTCGGCGACGGGGACGCCGAATCGCGTCCCCTTGCTGGTCACGTTTCCCCATCCCCACGCGCCGCCATAGTAGTCCTCGGTTCCCGTGCCCCAGAAACGCTCTCCGTCGATCGTGAACACGTCGTCGCCCTCTCCCCACCAGTCGGGACCGTTGAGCGCGATGGAGAGATTCGATCCGAGAAAGAACCCCGAGCCCTCCACGTCGAGCACGTTGTAGTGCTGCTCCTGCGGCGCGGGGATCGCCTGGTTGTAGCGCGCGTGAAAGTAGGGCCGACCATCCAGCGCCGAGGCATCGTCAAACGTGCGATACTCGATGTTGAAGTAGAACAGCGGCACCATCGTGGCCGATTCGTTGACGATCTCGAATCGCGCCGACTTGCGGAATGGCATCGGGAAGAACGCGTTCAGCGATTCAGTCTCGGCAACGTGGATGAACCGATTCTCGAAGACCGCCGACTTGCCGAGTCCCAGCCCGAAGAAATCGCCCAGCGGAACCAGCACGCTCGGCCCCGGGGCATCGTCCCACGTGATGCGAAGGACGATTCCCTTCCAGTCGCGCGCGGGCGATTGGTTGAACGTGAACCACACGCGCGTGATCTCGCCCGGGCCCTCGATCACGGGGAGCGAGAGCGTCCCGCCCACCTGAATCTGCCGGAAGTCGAAATTCTTGCCCGTCGGGTCCTCGCTGGCGATGCGGCCCCACCGATGCCCGGGCGTGCGCGCCTGCCAGAAATGCGCGGGCTCTTGTCGCCGCGCGCATCCGGCGATCGAGAAAATGGCGAGAAGCAGCGGGAGGATTGCCCGCGCGGAATTTCCGGGGATGTGGATCAAGACTTTCTCCCGGCCAGGCCTCAGCCGCCTTCGGCGCCAAGGCTCCTACGGTAATCCGCCGAGCGAAGCTGCGGCCTCAGGCGCACGGCCTCGCGAAAGTAGCTGGCCGATTGGGAACTCTGGCCCAGCTTTCCGTATGCGAGCGATAGATTGTACATCGCCATCGCGTCCTCTGGGTTGCGGTCCGCGATCGTCTGGAAGTGATCCGCCGACTGCGTATAGCGCCCCAGCTTGTAATACGCGACACCCGCGATCAGGTGGGCCTCCATGTCCTCCGGGTCTTGGCGCAGCAACTCGCGCACCTCCGCCAGGCAGTCGTTGAAGCGGCTTTGACGCAGCAGGCTGTTGGCGATATTGAAGCGCAGGTTGAGCGACTCGGGTGCGAGAGCCAGCCCCTGTCGATAGTAGGGTTCCGCCTCCCGGTGCCGCCCCTCGTCCGCATAGGTGTTGGCCAGGTTGTTGTAGCCCTGATAGAAATCCGGCTCGGTCTCCACCGACTCGCGATAGATCGACCGCGCCTCCACCAGATTGCCCATCTGGACCAGGCGGTTTCCGCGCTCCTTCAGCTCGACAATCGCGGGTGGAAAGCTGCGCTGGTCGATCGCCAGCGCCGTGGGCATCGGGGGCTCGGGAGTGGCCTCGGGCAGGGCAGCCGCCGTGGGGGGGATCTCCGCGACGACGGGGGCCGGCGAGGGCTCGGGAGGAGCGGGCGTGGGGACAACGTCCACCACGGGGGTTGGATCGGGCACGACTGCCGGCTCGGGGACGTTCCGGTTCACAACCACCAGCGCGGGCTGGGGCGCGGAATCGGGGAGCATCACATACACGACGGAGCCGATAATGACGATCACGAGCAGCGAAATGGCCACCATGATGGCCACGTCGCGGCTACGCTCATTGTCCTGCGGCTGGGCGCGCTTCTCTCCAAGGAGCGCCTCCTCCGCCGGCAGGCCTGTCACCTTGCTGGGGCGTGGCCGGGCCAGTTCCTTGTCCTTCAGCTCTTTCCCATACTTGTCCAGCTTCACGCCGCGGGCGATCTCCGCCTCGGCACGCGTCCGCGCGGAGAATCCACACTCCAACCCGTCGCACGTCACGCAGGTGCAGGTGATATTGTAGGTCTTGCAGAACTTCGCCATGGGACCCCGGCCTCTTTAGCCCGCGAAAGGTGGCTGTCCGCCCAAGTATCGTCCAGTCATACCCTATGCTGGGGCGGTTCCCTTGCCTGTGGCAACTCGTTTCGTGCAATTCGCAAGGGACTGTATCGCCGCCGCCAGCGCCCCCTGCCTCCGCCAGGCACGTAAATACGGCCCACCCCGGCAAATCATAGTAGAAACCCGG
>Ga0105049_10005304_pt1 | contig 15023 bp, 14 predicted proteins | sample MAT06_FD_78087 | JGI IMG/M metagenome (GOLD analysis project Ga0105049, IMG submission 78087) | Freshwater microbial communities from Lake Fryxell liftoff mats and glacier meltwater in Antarctica - MAT-06 | ecosystem: Environmental > Aquatic > Freshwater > Ice > Liftoff microbial mat | place... | reverse complement strand
TCAGTGGGCGGTTCATGCCAATGTCACCTTGTTTTGCCACAAGCCAAGGTCAGGGTCATAACGGGGTAGTGCGCAGATGGACGGGTTGCTGGGCGCGCTGACAGAAATCGCAACCGAAACGGCGACCTATGCGTTGGAGCGTCAGCTTTCTGCCGTGGGTTTGATTGTCGATAACAAGGCGCGGCTGGATTTCGTGACGGACGCAGACCGGGGGGCAGAGGCATTCGTGGCAGCGCGGCTGGCCGAACGCTTTCCCGATGATGGCATCTTTGGCGAAGAGGGGCAGCGCAAGGGCGGATCGTCCGGCCAATACTGGATCATTGATCCGATCGACGGCACCCATAATTTCATGCGGGGCGGGCGTGACTGGGCCGTTTCCATCGGGGTGTCCGGCGCGGGCCGGCGGGCCGGTGCCATCGCGATTCCTGCGGTGGGGCTGTTGCTGACGGCAGCGACCGGATCGGGCCTGCTGGTGAACGGCGCGCCGTTCGTCCGCGCTGATCCGAAGGGGGATCGCAGTCTGTGCCACACGGGTGTGTCGACATGGATGCCCACCAGCCTCGACCACCGGGTCAGCAGTTTTGTTCGTGATCACCTGGGTTTGGCCGATCGCCGCACAGGATCGGCAGCCGTCGGTCTGGTCGCTGTGATCATCGGCGAAAGCGACCTGTATATCGGCTTTGGCGAGCATATCTGGGATGTGGCGGGCGCTGCGATCCTGGCCGAAGCAGCCGGGCTGGCCCACACGATCCAGTGGCGCGACGAGCCTTCGGAAGGCCATATGATGTTTCTGTGCGGCGATCCCGAACTGGTGGCGCAAGCCCGTTCGGCCCTGTCGGAGTTTGACCCGTCTGCGCCCGACAGACGGAACTGGACCACACTCGCGAAGATTTGAAAGGCGTCTACCAAGACAAGCGCCGAAGGAATGTGTTGCGGTTTCACCAGCAGGTCATAGGTCAGACCATATCGCGCCAGCAGACCCACGCGGCGCAGATGCGCCGGACTCGCGGCGAAATCGAGGTCTGGCCTGTCGTGGATCAACATGCGCAACCCCTTGAGGCAGGGGATCTGCACGCCGCGCTCGATGGCTGGTTCAATGCCCGGATCGCACAGGCCCAGCCAGCCCACCACACCCATGATGAACGGATGATCTGCCGCGAGCGCCAGAAGGAAGTCGGTCTCTTCCACCATCTCGCGCGCTTGCACTGCGATGGTGCCGTCAATGCCTTGAGCCTCAAGCAGGGGTTTGAGATCGGCAGGGCCGAAGTTGCGGCGAAGGACCGGCAGGTCATCCGTCATCCAGACCTAGTGATCGGGATGGGCTTCATAGTCCCAGAAATGCTGATGGGCGTCTAATCGCAGCGACATGGCTCGATCTGCACCTTGATGACATCGGTTTTGGTAACTGCGCGGTCCATCGCAGCGGGCAGATCGGACAAGGGGTAGACGGCAGAAATCACCTTTTGCGCCGTGATCCGACCCGATGCCATCAGGTGCAAAGCCGTTCCGAACACATTGGCAAAGCGGAACGAGCCGAAAACTGACAGTTCCCGCGCCATGATATCGTTGAAGGGAAGCGTCACGTCGGCGGGCAAGGTGCCGACCTGTACCAAAGATGCCCCCCTGCGCAACAGCCGCAATCCCTGCACCAAGGCTGGTGCCGACCCTGCCGCCTCGAACATCACGTCAAAGCCGCCGCCGGACAGGGTTGTCGCCTCGATCTCGAAATCCGCCTGCGTCGGGTCGAACGCGACATCTGCGCCCAAAGCAAGCGCTTGGGTCCGCGCGAAGGGCGCAGGGTCACTCACGACAACAAGCGCCGCGCCGAATGCGCGGGTGCCAATCGCCAGAAGCTGGCCGATGGCCCCGCCGCCAGTGATCAGCACCGACTTTCCAGCCACGCCGCCCGACCGGTTCAGGGCATGCAACGCCACCGACAAGGGCTCCACCAAGGCAGCCTCGCCCCAGCTGATCCGATCGTCCAGCACATGGCAGTTCGCTGCCGGGGCCGCAACAAATTGGGCAAAACCGCCGTCGAGATGCGGGTCGCAACTGGCGGACCCGAAAAAGCGCATGTCGGGGCACAGGTTGTAGCGGTCGGACTTGCAGATGGGGCAGGTGCCACAGGGCATTGAAGGATCGACCGCGACACGTTGGCCCAACAGTGCCGATGCAACCCCGTCGCCAAGGGCAACCACATCTCCTGCAAACTCATGCCCCAGGACAAAGGGCCGTTTTGGCACGAACCGCCCGGCACGACCGTGGGTGAAATAGTGGATGTCCGACCCGCAAATCCCGGCCCGGCGCACCCGGATCAGAACCTGGCCTTCGCTTGGCGAAGGGATCGCCAGATGCACAGGGTCCAGAACCCTCGGTCCCCGCAGCAGAAATGCGCTCATCGGCTCGTCAAGTCGTTCCATGCCAATGGTCGTGGAACCAGGCCCGTCCTGCACTGTCATGGGGCGTTTCCTTCGCTCGTCAAGTGGATCGGGTTTCGTCTTCCCGCTTCGTCCGAGCCCTCGACAGGGGGCGGTCATGGCACATCGAAGATTTTTACACACTGATATATTGGAATCTTGCAGTCAAGTGATGCGAGCGGCAAAACTTCAAGGCATCCGGGCTTGCCGCTTGTTCACCTGCCTCGCGGCCCCAACGAGTGCTTGCGTGAATCGAAATAGCGATATATCGGTATCTACCAGAACACCGCCTGTGTGTTCGAAGATACAACAGAGGAGGAGAAACCATGACCTCAGGAACATATACCCTGGGCGGCCTGCTGGCCGCTGCACTTGTTGCGACCATGCCCATGGCGGGCCTGGCCGATGAAGCCAAGGTGGCGCTGGTTCCCGGCGGGCCGCACCCCTATTTCGCCGCCTGGGAACAGGCCGGCGCGGACGCGGCCAAGGACTTCGGTCTGTCTGCCGCCGATTACCGCGTGCCCCAGCAATGGGAACTGAGCCAGCAGAACGAGCTTTTGGAAAGCCTGCTGACTCAGGGCTACAATTCGTTCCTGATCTTCCCGGGCGATCCCGTCGGTACCGTATCTGTCGTGGACGAGTTGACTGGCGAGGGTGCCACGGTAATTTCGCTGGCGGGCTGCCTGAAGGCACCTTCGGCCGATGCCTTCTGCCTTGGCACCGATACCGGAAACTCAGCCTATCTGGGCACCAAGGAACTGATCAAGGCGATGGGCGGAAAAGGTCGTATTGCCCACTTCACCGGCTTCCTCGTGGACCCCAACACCCAGTTGCGCATCGACGCGGTGCAAAGGGCCGCGGATGAGACCAACGGTGCCGTCACCGTCGTGCAGGTGATCGCAGATATCGACGCGCCGGAACCGGCCGAGGAAAAGATCAACGCCTATCTTGCGGCCGAGGCCGCCAATGTCGACGGCATCGTCACCACCGCCTGGGTTCCGGCTGTGGTCGCCTCGAACGCGCTGCGCCGGATCGGCGACAAGCGGATCAAGATGGTCGGCATCGACCATGACGAAGTGGTGTTGCAGGCCGTCAAGGATGGCTTTGTCAACGGCACCATGCTGCAGAACCCCTATGGTCAGGGCTATATCGGCAGCTTTGCCGCATCAAAGATGCGCGGCGGTTGTACGGTCAAGGCGGATGCGCCGTTCAAGTCGACCGCACTTACAGAAAAATTCATCGACTCGGGCACCGTCTTTGTCGATGCAACGACTGTGGACACCTATGTTGCGGCCATGCAGGGGATCACCAAGGACCTGATGGGGACGTTCGAGGCCACCTATCTCGACTGCCCCGCCTAACAGCCTTGCTTCGGGGCGCCTTTCGGGGCGCCCCGTTCACTTGTTCGTTGCCCGGAAGGTCCGCCCCACATGTCTCAGAACGAAGCCTTCGGCATCGCGGACATCCAGCACGAGCCTGATAATGCCACGCGATCCTGGCGGCGGCTGCTGCTGACCAACGAATTCGGCCTGATCCTGCTGATCGTGGCGTTCACCGCGATCTTTGCGATCCTTGCCCCGGCATTTCTCAGCCGTTTCAGTCTGTTCGCCATGGGCCGCACCATGGCCATCGACATCGTGATCGGTCTTTCCATGATGGTGGTCATCGTGACCGGCGGGCTGAACCTTTCGGTCGGGGCCACGGCGGTCTGCGCAGTGATGTTCGCGGGCTGGCTGATCGAGGCTATGGGCCTGCCGCTACCGGTTGCCATTCTGGGCGCGCTGGCGATGGGGGCGGGCCTTGGCTGGATCAACGGCATGGTCATCGTCAAAAGCGGCATCCACAGCTTCATCATCACCCTTGCCACCATGAGCATCTTTTTCGGCGTCATGATCTTTCTGACCCGGGCCGAGGCGTTTCGCGCCCTGCCGCCCGAGGTTGCAGCCTTTGGCAAGGCCAAGATCGGCGGCTATCTGTCGCCCCTGTTGCTGGTGACGGTCGTCGTGGCTTTGGCACTGGCCTATCTGTACCGCTACACCGCCCTTGGCCGCCGGATGCTGGCCGCCGGGGCCTCGCCCGCTGCCGCCGAATTGTCGGGCATCCGCGTCAACCGAACCTTCGTTGCCTGCCATGTGCTGTCGGGTCTGCTGGCCACGGTGGCCGGGCTGATGCTGACCGCGCGCACCGGGGCCGCGATCCCGTCGATGGCCGGGCATCTGGGGCAGGACTGGCTGTTGCCCGCGTTCCTGGCGCCGGTGCTGGGCGGCACCTTGTTAAGCGGCGGGCGGGTTGCTGTGGCAGGCACCTTTCTTGGCGGCGCTTTGGTAACTGTGCTGTCGGCGGGGCTTTTGCTGATGCAGGTGGGCGAGTTCTGGGTCAAGGCTGTGCTGGGCCTGTTGCTGCTGCTTGCGGTGTTTGCCGACAAGGGGCGGCGCGTCTGGCTGGCGAAAAGGAAGATGGCATGACCCGGTTGTTCAAACAGGACTGGTTCGGGCTGCTGGCCGTTGTCGTGGTGGCCTGCGCCGTTATCACCGTGCTGAAACCGGCTTTCCTGTCGAGCTACAACCTGCAGATCCTGCTGGCCTCCATCGCGATCAACGCGATGATCGTGTTTTCGCAGGCCATCATCATCGCCATCGGCCAGATGAACCTGTCGATCGGGGCCATCGGCGGGTTGGCGGCGATTTCATTCGCCGGCGCGATGGAGGTTTGGGGTCTGCCGGTGCCCTTGGCCGCTGCCCTGGGCCTTGCCATCGGCTTAGGCGCGGGGCTGCTGAACGGGTGGCTGGTGGCGGTGTCGGGGATATCGGCGTTCATCATCACGCTTGCCACGTTATATATCTTCAACGGCATCACGCTGGGCATCACCGAGGCGCAGCCGTTCTATGGCATCGCCGAAAGCGTCAAGACCTTTGGCGATGCCATCCTGATCGGCCCGATCCCGATGATTGCCATGCCTACGGTACTGGTGATCGCGGCGATGATCTGGATGCTGACACGGATGCGGATCGGGCGGCATATCCTCGCGGTGGGTGGCAACGCCCATGCCGCAGAACTGGGCGGCGTTTCGGCGCAAAGGACAGTGATCTGGGCCCATGCCATATCCGGTGTGCTGGCGGCACTGGCGGGCATGATCGTGGTGGCGCGGTTGCAGATCGGTCAACCCACCATCGGCAACGACTGGCTCATCACCTCTTTCGCCGCCCCGGTCATCGGCGGCGCGCTGTTGCAGGGCGGGCATCTGAGCGTGATCGGCACACTTCTGGGCGTGGTCATCATCGCCATCATCACCCAAGGGCTGGTGTTGTTCGGGGTAGACCCCTTTGCCATGCAGATCGCCCTTGGCGGGCTGATCCTTTGGGCCGTCGCCATCGACCGCACCCGCAGCTGGCGGGCCGAGCGCAACCGCGTCAAGATCGCCTGAGGGGATGCCATGACCGAAGCCTTTGCCGCCTTGAACATCACCAAGACCTTTCCCGGTGTGCGCGCCCTGTCGGATGTGTCGATCCGCCTGCAGCCGGGCTCGATCCATGCCTTGCTTGGCGAGAATGGGGCGGGCAAATCGACGCTGATCAAGGTGATCACCGGGGTGCATCAGGCGGACAGCGGGCAATTGCTGGTGGCAGGCCAGCCGGTGCAACTGCGCGATATCCATGCCGCCAATGCCGCCGGCATCGCCGTGGTGCATCAGGAACGCCACCTGATCCCGCGCTTTTCCATCGGCGAGAACATCATGCTGGACCGGCTGGGCAAGGGGTCGTTGTCGACGGTCAACTATGCTGCCGTCAATGCAGAGGCTGCCAAATGGCTGGCCGCGCTGGAACTGGACCTTGACCCGCGCATCATCGTCGAACGGCTGTCGGTCGCCAAGATGCAACTGGTGGAGATTGCAAAGGCGCTGTCTTATCAGGCCCGCGTGCTGCTGCTGGATGAACCTACCGCCTCGCTGACAAGCCATGAAACCGACGCCCTGTTCACCCAACTCCGCAAGCTGCGCGATGCGGGCGTTTCCATCGTCTTTGTCAGCCACAAGCTGGAGGAAGTTCTGGAAATCTGCGACCACGTCACCGTGTTGCGCGATGGTCGCAATGCCTGCGACAGTCAGCCCTTGGCCGGCATGACACGCCACGATCTGGTGCAACTGATGATCGGGCGGGGCGAGCAGATTGCCAATTGGCAGGCCCGCGACCGTGCCGTGGGCGAACCGGTGCTGGAATTGCAGGGGGTTGCCACCGAAGTCGGCCACAGGTCCGTGGACCTGAAGCTGCACAAGGGCGAGATTTTGGGGCTTTACGGCCTTGTTGGTGCTGGCCGCACCGAACTGGCCAAGGCGATCATCGGGCGCTACCGGGTGACGGGCGGCACGGTCCGGGTCAAGGGTGAGGCGGCGAGGATCACCTCGGTTGCCACGGCGCGCGACCGTTACCGGATCGGCTATGTCTCGGAAGATCGCAAGGGCGAGGGGCTGATCCTGATCCATTCGGTGCTGGAAAATGCAGGCATCACCCTGTGGCAACGGCTGGCCAACCGGATCGGGTTTCTGACGCGGGGGAAGGTCGAGAAGGAGGCCCTGCCCGCCATCCGCAAGCTGGAGGTCAAGACCCCCAGTCTGGACCAGATCATCGGCAACCTGTCGGGGGGCAATCAGCAAAAGGTATCGGTGGCGAAATGGCTGGCCGCCGGGGTCGAGGTGCTGATCGTGGACGAGCCGTCTATCGGCATCGACATCAAGACCAAAGCCTATCTTCACCAGCTTTTGCGCGATCTGTCCGATCAGGGCACGGCGGTACTGCTGATCACCTCGGACTTGCCCGAGATGATCACACTTGCCGACCGTATCGCCGTGATGAAGGGCTTTGCCATCACCGGCGAATTGCCGAACAGCCGCGATTATGGCCAGATGAGCAGCGCCATCATGAACCTGATCCACCGCGCCGAAGCGGCTTGAGGAGAGACGAGAATGCGGCAGACATGGCGTTGGTTCGGGCCGAAAGACACCTGTTCGGTCAATGACATGCTGCAGGCGGGGGTCGAAGGCGTGGTGTCGGCCTTGCACCATGTGGCGACGGGCGCGTTGTGGACGCCCGGGGAAATTGCCAAACGGCAGGCCGAGATGAGCCGCATGGCGGACGGCGCGCCCTCGGGTCTGACATGGGAGGTGGTCGAAAGCCTGCCGGTGTCCGAGGCGATCAAGAAGCAAAAGGGCGATTGGCGCGCGCATATCGAGACATGGAAGGCCAGCCTGCACAACCTTTCCGCCGCCGGGACCCAGGTGATCTGCTACAACTTCATGCCGGTACTGGACTGGACACGTACCGATCTCGCCTGGCGGTTGCCCCATGGCGGCACGGCCATGCGTTTTGATCTGGCGGATTTCGCGGCCTTCGACATTCACATTCTGGCCCGCCCCGGTGCCGCAGAGGATTTCCCGCCCGAAGTGGTGGCCGAGGCCGCCCGCCGACACGCCGCGATGACGGATGCAGATCGGCAAAAGTTGCTGGCCAATCTGGTGTTCGGCCTGCCCGGTGCCGCCGAAAACTTCACTTTGGCCGATGTGCGCCAGCATCTGGCGGAATACGACGCCTTGCCTGCCACAACGATGCGCCAACATCTGATCGACTTTCTGGCCGAAGTGACGCCGGTGGCGCAAAACCTGGGTCTGCGCCTGTGCTGCCACCCCGACGATCCGCCGTTCCCGCTGCTCGGCCTGCCGCGCGTCATGTCGACCGAGGCCGATTACAACGCGGTTCTGCAAGCCGTCGATCTGCCCGCCAACGGGGTGACGCTGTGTTCGGGTTCATTGGGCGCGCGGGCCGACAATGACCTGCCCGGCATGATGCAGCGCCTTGGCCCGCGCGTTCATTTCCTGCACCTGCGCAATGTGCTGCGCGACACCGACACCCTGCCCTGTTCGTTTTACGAGGCCGAACACCTGGGCGGCGGCACCGATATGGTCGCCACCATCGCCGCCGTTCTGACCGAAGAGCGCCGCCGCCGCGCCGAAGGTCGCACCGACTGGAACATCCCGATGCGCCCCGACCATGGGCAGGACATCCTCGACGACCTGGGCCGCAAGAGCCAGCCGGGTTATCCCTCGATCGGGCGGCTGAAAGGCCTGGCCGAATTGCGCGGGATCATGACAGCCCTGGACCACCCGCTGGTGACGGGGGCTTAGGTCAGCACAAACGGCGCGAACCCCGGCCAGATCGCATCAGGCAACACGGGCTCCATCAACGCGAAATTGCGGGTCAGGCTCGACGATTTGGCAGACCCGATCAGGACCGAGGCCACAGCAGGATGACCCAAAGCAAACTGCAAGGCCGCCCCGGCCAAAGTGGCCCCCTGCCCCGCCGCATGCGCCTGCATCGCCGTCACGCGGACCACGATATCGGCACTGGGCGGGCCATAGTCGAAATGCGCGCCCGCGACCGGCCCCGTGGCCAGAATGCCGGAATTGAACACACTGCCGATCACCACAGCCACCCCTTGGTCCAGACAAAGCGGCATCAGTTCCGCCTCTGCGGTCCGGTCCAGAAGCGAAAAGCGGCCCGCCAGCAGCAGCGCATCAATCTGCACCCGGCGCATGATGGCAAGGATCGCAGGCACCTCGTTCGACCCCAGCCCCCAGGCCGCAATTGCGCCCGCCGATTTCAGCTCTTCCAGCGCCTTGTGGCCGGAGTCCATGAACATGCGGAAATGTGCGTCATAGCTGTCGCCAAGGGCGGCGCGTTCCAGATCATGCACATAAAGCACATCGATCCGGTTCAAACCCAGCCGGGCCAAAGAGAACTCGAAAGAACGCAGAATGGCATCGCGCGAGTAATCGAAATCCACAGTGAACGGCAGCGGATCGACGAAGCCGTGAAAGGGCACCTCGCCCCGAGGCACCGGGCGCAACAGCTTGCCAACCTTGGTGGACAGCACAAAGGCATCGCGATCCTGCCCCTGCAGGAAATCCCCCGCGCGCCGTTCCGAAAGGCCGTGGCCATAGAACGGCGCGGTGTCGAAATAGCGCATGCCGCCGTCCCAGGCGGTTTGCAACGTGGCCATCGCCGCATCGCGGGGGACTGGCGCAAACAGATTGGCAATCGCGGCACAGCCGAACCCAAGTTCGGATAATTGCAAACCGGTGCGGCCAAGGGCGCGGGTCTTCATCGTCATCCTTTCATGGTTATCGGCGGGCCAGCCAGTCCGATGCGACCGCAATTACACCACGGTCCCGCAAGGCAGCCAAGGCAAGGCTCAGCCCGGCAGCAAGCATTTGATCCTGTGCCAAATCCTTGCCGAAAACCGCGCTGTAGTCCAGCCAGCGGCGCACTGCCTCGGTGGCGGGCATCCCGGCTGTCGGACGCCTCGCCCATTCGGCCAGAACCGGATCATTCATTGACAAAGCGCGGCCCGCATCGTCAGCGCCCTCACAAGACCGCATCCATGCGGCAATTGCCAGAACCAGCGCGTCATGCGGCGAATGCCGCGCCCGCAGGTCGCGCAGCGGTCCAAGGATGCGCGGCGGCACCTTCTGGCTGGCATCGGTCGCGATCTGCGCCAGCTTGTGTTGCAGGGCCACATTGTCGAACCGCACTGAAAGCCGGGTGGTATAGGCGGCCACGTCGATATGCCCCGGAACCGTAGGGGCGACCTGATCCCAATAGGCCTGCACAAATGCGCGGATCACCGGATCGGACATTGCCGCAGCCACGCTCGCATGACCTGCCAGCCGCCCCATCGCGGCCAATGTGGAATGAGCGCCGTTCAACAGCCGCAATTTCATCGCCTCATAAGGTGCCACATCGGTAGCGAACTCGACCGCCGAACGTTCCCAACCCGGACGGCCCAAGGGAAACCGATCCTCGATCACCCATTGAAAGAACGGCTCGGCCAATACGGGCCAGGCATCCCGCACCCCCAGGCTGGCTGAAATGGCATCGCGGTCGGCATCAGTCGTGGCAGGCACGATGCGGTCCACCATGCAGGATGGGCAGGCCACCTCGCCCGCGACATAGTCTCCAAGGCCAGCATCGCGCGCCCTTGCGAAGGCCGTCAACGCCCCATGCAGCACGCGGCCATTGTGCGACAGGTTATCGCAGGACAGCACCGTAAAGGGGGTTAGCCCGGCGTTGCGCCGCAGCGCGAGTGCCTGAACCAGAAATCCCAAGGCAGTGCGCGGGGTCTGCGGATTGGCCAGGTCATGCGCGATGTCAGGATCATCGCGGCGCAAGTCGCCAGAGGCATCCACGCCATAGCCCTTTTCGGTGATCGTCAAAGACACGATCCTGGTCGTTTCAGCCGTCATCGCGTCCAGCAGGGCAGCGGGATTCTCCCGTGCCACCAGCACCCGACCGATTGACCCCACGACCCGCAATTCCTCGGTCGCGGACCGCAGCGCCAAAGAGTAAAGCCCGTCTTGAGGGGCAAGAGCATCCCGAGTGGCCGGGCTACGCAGTGACGCCGCCGTGATCCCCCAATCCAGCTCACCTGCTGCAAGGCACTCATCGGTGAACGCTGCCTGATGCGCCCGGTGAAACGCCCCCACCCCAAGATGCACGATCCCTGCCCTTGCCGCAGCGCGATCATAGGCCGGGCGGCGGACCCTCGGGTCAAGCCGCCCAAGTGTTCCGGTTGAAAGGCGCGGCAGATCAGTCAAAATGCAGGCCGCCATTCAGATCAACCACCTCACCGGTGATGAATCCCGCCAAGGGCGAGGCCAGAAAGGCCACCGCATGGGCAACCTCCTCCGGCTGACAAAACCGCCCCACCGGGATCTGCGCCAGTTGCGCCGCCCTTTGTGCGTCCGTCAGTTGTTCGGACACCATTGCCGACATGACATAGGCCGGGGCCACGGCATTGACCGTGATGCCCTCCCCCGCCGTTTCGCGGGCAATCGAATAGGTCAGCCCGATCATCGCGGTTTTCGATACCGAATAGGCGGTGCCCGCCGTCAACCCGCCCGACTTGGCCGCATAAGACGACATGTTGATGATTCGCCCCCATCGGGCGGCGCGCATGCCGGGCAGCACCTCCTGGCTCAGGATGAATGCCGCGTCCAGATTGACCGCCATCACCCGCCGCCATTCCTCCATCGAGGTCGCAATGGCCTTGGTCGGGGTCAGAATGCCCGCGTTGTTCACCAGCACATCAATGCACCCGAAACGGCCGACCAGTTGCGCCATGGCTACGCGCAACCCGGACTCATCTGTCAGGTCCTGAACAACCGAAACCGCCTGATCCCCAAGGCTTGAGGTCAACACTGCCAAGGGTTCGGCGGCCCGGTCCAGCAGAATGACGCGCGCGCCCATCGCCAAAAGGGATCGTGCAACCGCAGCGCCGATCGCCCCGGCAGCCCCTGAAATCAGCGCCGTCTTGTTGGTGAGCGTCATCAAGGACCGCCTCCTGAGCCTGTTTGACCACACCACAGGATGGTGCCCGGCATTGAAGACCCCGCCCCCAGGGAGGGAGGGGGCGGAGCCTGCGATCTATCTGAAACCCTTAACGCCACGTGCGGGGACCTGAGCAACAGACATACCTTGCCTTATAAGCAATATATTGGTATTATGGAATCGTCAAGGTGCGACCTTTCGCCATGAAGTCTGTGCACTATCAATAGGAGCAGCAAATTGTTGCCTATCCTGAACGCACAGCCTAGAACTTAACAAACTTCGAGTAGCACAACATGGCAAGACCACGAAAAGACCCTGGTACCGACGGCGCCGATATACCGGGCCTGCCGGACTCTTTGGTCAAGAACATCGACCCCGCCTTGCCCAAGACCGCACAGGTCTATGAAATCATGCGACGGGCGATTGTCGGGCTGGTCCTGCAGCCTGGCAGCATCGTGAACGAAAAGCTGATCTGCGATCAGCTTGGCATCTCGCGCACGCCGCTGCGCGAAGCGATCCTGCAACTCAATTCCGAGAATCTGGTGAGTGTCGTGCCGAACTCGGGCACCTATGTCTCGAAGATCGACCTGCAAAGCGTGTTCGACGGTCAGTTGGTGCGGGATGCTTTGGAGATGAAGGTGGTGCGACTGGCGGCGGCACGGATGACGCCGCAGTTCGAACGGTCGCTTGATTTCAACATCCACCAGCAGAAACGCATGGCGGCCGATCAGGATTTTGACGGCTTCTACACGCTTGACGAGGCCTTTCACGAAATGATCGCCGTGTTCGGGGCCTCGGCCTATGTCTGGAAGATCGTGAACGGGGCAAAGGCGCAGTTGGACCGGGTACGTCGCTTGTCGATCCCGTTGCCAAGCCACCTTGACGTGGTTCTGGCAGAACATACCGCCATTGTCGATGGCTTGAAACTGCGCGACCCCGATGCTGCTGCTGCGGCCATGAAAGGACATCTGGACCGGACATTCACCATGATCCGTCGCCACATCGTCGAACGGCGCGACTATTTTGCGACGGATGCTTCTGACGTTCTGGATAGCTATGTCGGCGCAGTCTGAACCAGTGCAAGTGGCGTGCATCGGGGAATGCATGATCGAGTTGAGCCAGCTTGATCTGGAGTCCGGTCAGGCGCGCGTCGGCTTTGCCGGAGACACGCTGAACACTGCCGTTTATCTGGCCCGGCTGCGACCTGGGGTCAGTTATCTGACGAACCTCGGGGCGGATGCCTTTTCCACCCGGATGCTGGCGATGTTTACCGAAGAAGGCATTGATTGCGGGCTGATCGGGCGGCATGAAACGCGGTTGCCGGGGATCTATTCGATCGAGTGCGATGCGGCAGGGGAGCGGTCTTTTCGCTATTGGCGCGAGGCATCGGCGGCGCGGACCCTGTTTTCCGGGGTTGGGCCCAGCCTGGATGATCTGAGCCGGTTTCAGGTGATCTACCTGTCCGGGATCACGATGGCGATCCTGCCGGAAAAGGTGCGCACCGACCTTGTCCTGCGGCTGCAGACTTTGCGCGATGCGGGGCATATGGTCGTGTTTGACAGCAATTACCGGCCCCGGCTTTGGGCTGATGAAGCTGCGGCAAGGGCCGCCTTTGATGCGATGTGGGCGGCCTGTTCGCTGGCGCTGCCGTCTTTTGACGATGAGGAAAAGCTGTATCCCGGCAATAGTCTTGCGCAGGTCATGGACCGGATCGCGGCCTTTGGCGTGGCCGAGGTCGTGCTGAAGAATGGCGCTGCGGGGCCGCTGATACGGGCGGAGGGGCGGCTGGTTCAGACCGAGTTTGCGCGGTCTGAAAAGGTGGTTGATACGACCGGCGCCGGGGATAGTTTCAACGCGGGTTATCTGGCGGCACGGTTGAACGGGGCAGCGCCTGAGGCGGCGGCGGCGGCCGGGCATCGGTTGGCCTGCCGTGTCATCGCCTATCCGGGTGCGGTGATCCCAAGGTCGGCGATGCCGGATAAGGCAGAGCTTCTTAAGGAGTAAGAATTTTATATTGTTCAATGACAATAATTTACACTAGTTTTCTAATGTGAAATTAACCTTTTATCGCGGAACCGACCGCGTCGAAAACGTGCAATCCGGCTTGATTGGCTTGCAGCGCCACGTTGTCGCCGGGGTGCCCCGGGTGAGTACGGCAGTGCAACAGTATGCCACGGGAGTGGCGGAATAGTCCTGCTGCGGGCGGAACAAGACTTTGCCACTTTGGTCCTTTCTGGCGACAAGGAGTGCGGGGGTATTTTCGGCGTGCAACTTTACAGGAAAGTGCGCATTGCGCGCCGCGAGGGCATGAGCGAGCGTGCGGCAACTCTGCATTTTGGGATTTCGCCCGCGCGCGTGAAGAAGATCACGGGGGTTTCAGTGCCGCCGGGCTATCGGCGCAAGGCAGAGATCAAGCGGCCCAGGCTGGATGGTTTCACCGGCTTCATCGACCAATGGCTTGCAGAGGATCTCAGCGGCAACCGCAAGCAACGCCATACCGCCAAACGGATTTTTGAGCGGCTGCGGGATGAACACGCGTTCAAGTGCGGCTACACGACGGTCAAGAATCACGTTCGGGAACACGGTCGGCGCAGCCGAAAGATGATTGTGCGGCTTGCCCATGCTGCTGGTCACGCGCAGGCGGATTTCGGCGAAGCGATGGTGGTGATTGGCGGCGTGGCGCAGAAGGCGCACTTCTTCGCGCTGGATCTGCCTCACAGCGATGCCGGTTTTGCGCGCGCCTACCCAGCGGCGGTGTCCGAGGCTTGGGTCGATGGCCACGTCCATGCCTTTGCCTTCTTCGGCCGGGTCCCGCAATCGGTGCTCTACGCCAACGACCGGTGTCTTGTCGCGAAGATCCTGCCGGACGGCACGCGCAAGCGGGCCAAACTGTTCCGCGGTTTTCTGTCGCATTACCTAATTCATGACCGGTGCGGCCGCTTGGGCAAGGGCAACGACAAGGGGGCTGTCGAGGGCCCGGTTGGATATGCACGGCGCAACTGTCACCGGTCGAGGAAAATCCTTCCACGGGGCGGCGCGAGGCCAGGCCAGTGGCGAGGCACCAGGTGCCATGGCGCGCGCGCGTCAGGTAACTGGCGCGTGCCATGGCGCCTTGGCCCGCAGGGCAATTGTGCAACGGGTGATCAGGTGTCGGGTTCGGCCTTCGGGGCGCGGCTCTGGCCGGGCCGGCAGCTGTCGCCGTTCATCTCGCTGATGTGGGCGTGGCGGG
>Ga0105049_10005300_pt1 | contig 15032 bp, 18 predicted proteins | sample MAT06_FD_78087 | JGI IMG/M metagenome (GOLD analysis project Ga0105049, IMG submission 78087) | Freshwater microbial communities from Lake Fryxell liftoff mats and glacier meltwater in Antarctica - MAT-06 | ecosystem: Environmental > Aquatic > Freshwater > Ice > Liftoff microbial mat | place... | reverse complement strand
GGAGTCTCTGATGAAGAGCGTCGTTTACAATGGTAAGGGCGATGGTGGCAACAGTAATGGTGGCAACAGCGGAGGAGGAGGCAACAGCGGCAGCGGAGGTTACGGCAACGGAAACAACGGCTCCGGTGGCGGTTCTCAGGGTGGTTCGCCGAAGGGTGACTAGTGCCACAAGGTTTCAAGCGGTTCCTATTAAAAACCGCTTTTTTTATGAGAAATTCAATAATCTATATCAAATATTTAGACAGCGTCGTCTATGAAGGCGAGTTTTCTGAAGACCACAACTACAAACTTGTGGTATTTGATGCGATTGGATTTTTGATAAAAGAAGACAAAGAGGCGGTATACATTTCACGCGAGGTAAATACGACTCATGGTAATAAGCGACGCGCGGTTATTGGTATTCCAAAAGTTGCGATTCTTGAACGCAAAAAAATAGTGGTATAATAGTGTTAATGATTTTAATTGCGGCCGATTATAATTCCCGTCCTGATATTGAAGCTGTTGTTTTGGCTGAAATAGGAACGGATATCAACGAAAACATGAAGTCAGTTCATCGTATTAGCGGGTCGCGTGACGACTTAATTAAGTTACACCTTACTGACCTTACGACGGTTTATGGTGTCCGATGTACAGTTACAGATACGCCAACAAAAGATATTGTGAAAAAAATTTAAAAATATGCCTGCTGGTAGACCCTTAAAATTTAGTAGTAAGCAAGTCCTTGATACTAAGATCAAATCGTACTTTGATAGTTGTTGGAGCGTAAATAGTATTGGAATACTTTCTCAAACAAGGCCGTATACAGTCACGGGTCTGGCTGTAGCCCTAGATACAAGTAGGCAGACATTGATTAATTATGAATCAAGGGAAAGATTTTTTGACACTATTAAAAAAGCGAAGGATAAAATAGAGAATTATAATGAAGAGCAGCTTTACAGAAACACTCAAGTAGCTGGAGTCATTTTCAATTTAAAAAATAATTATGATTGGAAAGATAAGACAGAGCTAGATGCAAAAATCCAAGGCAATATATCCTTAACTGATTTATTTAATGGGTCTCAAGAAAAATGACAGAGCAAGACATCATAGAAAAGTTGTATAAGCATAAATGTACTTTGTGTAACCGTCAGCTTTCAGTTTTTGAGAAGCAGTACGGAAAAGTAGGGTGCGGAGGCGACATGTGTCCGGCTAAAGCTGATTTTAATAAAGCGTGGACCGAAGCGGCGATGTTGCATGAAGCAAACATGGCCAAGATTGATCCAATAAACCATATCGACTTACGAGGAATAGAACGAGGAAGAGATTTTAAAAAACAGAAATAGTCTTATCTACATCCTTAGAAAATATAAACAAGTGTTATAGCACGTTAGTTTTTTATCATAAGGTATGAACCAATCAGATTTAGAGATTTTTAAACAGATGCAAAGGTCTCCAATTTTCTTTATTGAAAAGATGTGGGGGATTACACCGGAGCGAGACAGTTCTAAGTTTATTAAAGGAAAGAATCTATCTCATCAACAGCACGATCTACTTTTAGCTGTAGAGAAAGCGATACGAGACGAAGCACCAAGAAGAATATCAGTTGCATCGGGTCATGGAACTGGTAAAACAATGACCATATCCTGTTTATTGCTCTGGTATTTGTTTTGCTTTAAAGACGCGCAGATTGCGTGTACGGCGCCAACATCAGATCAGATGTTTGATGTTTTGTGGAAGGAAGTATCTAAATGGCGCAGCATAATGCCCAAGGTGATAGCTGATAAGTACGAATGGCAGTCATCTCATGTTCGCATTAAAGAAAGCCCTGAGACTTGGTTTGCTCGCGCTAAAACGGCCCGCAAAGAAGAGCCCGAAGCGCTTGCCGGTGTCCACGGTGATTATGTGATGCTTTTAGCTGATGAGGCCGCTGGAGTTCCTGAAGAAATTTACAATACGGCTGAAGGTTCGCTTACTGATAAGAACACGCTAACAATACTTATTTCAAACCCGACAAGAATTTTTGGGTATTTCTACGATTCACACCATAAAGATAAAAAGAATTGGCAGACATTGCAGTTTAGTTCGATAGAAAGTCCATTGGTTGATATTGAATATAATCATCGCATTAGAGAAAAGCACGGGGAAGACTCTGACGAGTACAGGATTCGTGTACTTGGCCAATTTCCTAAAATTGATGCAGTAGATGATAAAGGATATGTTCCTCTCTTGAGTGAATCAGACATAAAGTATTGTGAGGATTACGACATTGACCGGTTGCTTGTAGGGGATAGACGGTTAGGAGTTGATTGTGCGGGTGAAGGCTCCGATCTTTCTACTTGGGTTGTACGAGATAATTTTAAATCAAAGATAATGGCTTCGGAGAAGATTAGCAATGCAAAAACAATTGCTCAAAAGACTTTGACGTTGATGGACTATACAAAGACGCAAGATTATAACGTTACCATCGACGGTTTCGGAGAGGGGATGAACGTCTCACGAGAGATTGCTTTAGCTAAAGACTTCGGCAATCCACGGGTAAATTCAGTCAACGTTGGTGACAAAGCTGACGATCCTGAAATATATTTAAATAAACGAGCCGAGATGTATTTTAGAGGCAAGGAGTGGATTAGACGAGGCGGAGAGTTCGTTCGTGATAGCCGTTGGCGAGAATTATTGACGATCAGATATCGTCGCGAGCTGAACGGCAAGATAAAGATTATGAGTAAGCAAGATATGAAAAAAGCTGGGTTATCGTCACCTGATTTTTGTGACGCGTGGGCTATGACTTTTGTTAAGGGGGAAAGTGAAACAAAAAAGGTTAAACAATTTATTCCAAAATACTAAGCTATTCACAGGAGGTTTACACAATGTGTGGTATTATTATATTAATGTCTCTGCGGCTGGCTGGGAATTTCAAACGTGATTGGAACATTTGAAGTCGACAACAAAGGGAAAGTTACAAACTCATCTCCGAGCGCCTATTCTCCATCGAAAGAAGTTAAAGATTTGATCGCAAGAATCAAGCAGGATTATTCTGTTGGCGATCAGATTCTTAATAGGTCTTTTCGTGAGTTTAATGATCGGTCTATTCTTCAGGTAATGGATGATGATCAAAAGGCTTTTAATACCTATATTCCACCAAAAAGCATGGTTGCGAGTGAAGCGTGGAGAGCTTTCACTGTCCGCCCAGTCACTCGAAACAAAATTATCTCAATTGCTGCTCACGCTACAGCTTCATTAATTTACCCTAACGTTTTTGCTCAAAACTCTGACGACGAAGAAGACAAGGACGCCGCTAATGTTATGCGTGATCTTATCGAGTGGACGATTAAAAATAGCGACTACGAACTAACATTTTTATACACAGTTGTCTCGGCCCTTATTAATCCATGCGTATATTTAAAAGCAGACTACTCCGAGGTGATGCAGACTGTCAAAGAAAAAGTGAAGGGAAAGATAGTAACAAAAGAAGTTATTGACGATGTGTTGTCAGGATTTCGAGCAATGATTGTACCGGTTGAGGAGATGCTTATTACGAACGCCTATGAGTTTGAGATTCAACGACAAAGAGCATTGGGTCGACGACGATTCATTGAGCATGATGAAGCTAAGTCGTTATATGGCAAACACGCTGATTTTAAGCACGTTAACCCTGGAATTAGAGCTATTTATAACGACAGTGATTCAGCCTTTTATGATCAAAAAGACGATCAACTAACTACTCTTGTTGAGGAGTTTACTTACTACAATAGAACTGAAGACCTTGAGTTGGTATTCATGAACGGTGTCCTTATGTGTGACAAAGATCGACCAATGAAACACCGTGATCTTAAGGGACGTCCAAAATATCCTTTTGCTAAAACAGGATATGAGCCGATTGATGAAAAACGATTCTTTTTCTACAAATCGTGTGTGTCAAAGCTCGCGCCAGACCAAAAAATTGTTGATCGTCTATGGAACACTGTCCTTGATGGTTCTTTCCTGTCCTTAATGCCACCAATTGCGCTGTTTGGTGACGAAGAAGTTGATTCGGGAGTAATGATGCCAGGGTCTGTCACAAGTTTTGCTAAAAATACTAAAATTCAGCCTATTAATACTGGAATGAATTTGTCTGCTGGATACACAGCAATTCAGACGGTTGAAGATTCAATGACTGAAAGCTCACAAGATCGAAATCGATCAGGTGCACCCGTTGAAGGAAACCGAACAGCGTTTGAAATTGCTCGAATGGAGCAAAATGCCCGAATTCAGATGGGATTGTTCGGCAAGATGATCGGAAAGCTTGTCACTGATTTTGGCTATTTGATGATTCACGACATCGTTCACCACATGACGGTGGCAGATGTAGAGGAAATAACTGGTGGGGATACGCGTACTAAGTTTCGATCGTTTCTTTTGCCTAATAAGACAGACGGGGGCAAGAAGGTTACGACGGAAATTAGATTAGAGTCAGATTTACTTGGGAAAGATATGACAGAGGACGACGTTACTAGCAAGGGGTATGAAATCATGGATCAAGAAGGAGGAATTGATGGCGATCGAAGAATTTATCTAGTGAACCCGGAGCTGTTTAGCAAGTTTGAGTTTAAGGTAACTGTTTCACCAGATAACATGACACCAGTTAATGAAGCCTTTCAGAAAGCCATGAATCTTGAGGCATACGATCGCCTTATCGCTAATCCTTTAGTGGATCAGGAGGCGGTAACACAAGACTTCTTGGTTGAGACGTTCGCAAAGGGCGAGTCGTCAAAATACATGAAAAAAGCTGAAGAGATTACTGCTCCACAAGAGGCGGAGGCCCCAACGGATGGGACGGGTGTTATTAGCAAAGCTCTCGGAGGGTCGAACGCAAGAGCATTAATGGAACAAATATAAATATGAAAATCAAAAAAGTAGTAAGTGAGACAAATCGAGTTTCAATCAATGCAATTACAGGAGCAAAAAAGATTTTTACTGCAGTGGCAGTAGCCCAGAGTGGACTAGCCAAGAGTTATCTGAGAAAGAAATTAAGAGACATGTAAATTATAAAAATATATGAAAACAGCACAAAATATAACTAAGTGGAATTTTGCAAAAGAAACCGTACAACTTGGAGGCGGAGATGTTACTGACGAGGCTTTAGTTATGGAGGAGTATGTGCGTCGTGGTGGTCGTGTTTTAGACGATGAGGTAGAGGATAAGAAGGCACCAAAAACATTAGGCAAGGATAAGAAAGCTATAAAAAAAGCAAAATAAGTAATGAAGAATTGGCTGCAAAAAAAGTTCATACGTTTCTTAGTAACTAACCTTTTTAATGCAATTGATGAGGGTGACATCCTGAGATTGAATGAAAAAGGAGCCATGGTGTATCAAGGGAAAGATTTAACAAGAGAAGCAGGAGAGATAATTAAAATTGGTGCGGTATCGATTAAAGAATCGCTCGCTTGGAAGGTTATTACCGAGGACATGATGTATGTAGCTAATCAAAGAATGTGGTTTAAGGGTCAGAGTGCAGAGGACATATTGGCAGGTAAGATGATCCTCTACACTGTCGAGGTGATGAGAAAGAAAATTGAGAATTTATCAAAGTTGTAACTGCCAGTAAGCGATTCTAGAGAGGATTTAGTCGCCAGCCCGATTGAATCCTCCCTAGAGTCGCTCACAAAGACGGCTTACAAACAGTAGCGTGCACTGTGAGCACGAGTTATCAATAGAAAGGTAGCGTTCACCTTTAAGGACGAAAAAAAAATGAATGAAGAAAAAAAAGTAGAGTTTCCTCCAGCTTCAGAGGAACAAAAGGAAAATGCGGCACCAAATAATACTGGGGCCGAAAACATTGACTACAAAGCAGAACTTGAGCGTCTTCAAAAGGAAAATAGTGAGGCACAATTTGTGATTCATTCTTTGAAAGATAAGCAAAAGAAGAAAGCCGAAGTCACGGAGGGATATGAGACGCTTACAGTGATTGATAAAGAGGAAATCCAAGAACTTGCTCGTGGCGCGGCTAGAGAAGAAGCTGAAAAGCAACACGCTCTAAACCGAAACACCCTTGTGAAGAATAAAATCCGATCAATGGCATCGAACAAGGATGAAGAGGAACTTATTAGTCATCACTTAAGGAACTCTATTCGACCAACCGGAGACGTTGACGAAGACATTAACAATGCAAAACTTCTTGCCAACAGCAAACGCTATAGTAGCGAATTGTCCGAGGCGGTAAGGTCTTTAGCTTCAAAAGAAAACAGAGGTATGGGTAGCGGCGCTGGTCAAAAGCAAGCAACCGAAAGCCCGATCTCTCTTACCCCTGATGAACAAAAGATTGCTAAACGTTATGGCTTAACAAACGAAGAGGCTCTCAAAGCTAAAGCTCTCGATATATAACTTTGTGGTCAGTGTTAGTTATTAAAAACTAATACTAATTACAAAAATGGCACTAAATAATATTCGAATCGTTGATGTCGGAGGCCACAACGTGGTTCCAACCATCACATGCCAGACTGAAGCCGGTGCAACAAACATCAAAGCTGGTGAACTCGTGAAGTTTAAAGCTCTGGGTTCTCAGTACGTTATCCCGCTTGCAGACGCAGACGGCGTAATTGGCACCATGGTTCCAATCGTAGGTCTCGCAGCGTCAACTTCTACAGAAACAGCAGCAGTAAACGGTACTGTTGACGTGTATCTTCCACTTACTGGTGTTGTGTATGAAGCAAGTGCAAAGTCAGCGGCATCAGCTGATACTCAAACAGAAATTAACGCTTTAGTTAACGACCGCGCAATCATTGATCTTACTGGTGTTGTATACACAATAGACGCTACAGGTACAGACGTTGCAACAGCGCCCTTCGTAATTGTGGGAGGTGATCCAGCGCGATCCACTCTCAAATTTGTAATTCGAGCGGGGGCAACACATTTAGGTGATCAAGACCTATCTTAATTACTAATTAATAAATAAAAAATCATGTCTTTATCTACAGGTCTATCACCTAATGTCACCAAAACCGCACTGGATAAAATTTTCTTCAGTCGCTACAACTATCCAATGATGGCGGGTCAGGCATCAGCCGAAGACTCAATGGTGTTTCGTCAGGAAACTACCGACCGTGCAGCCGTTATAAGTGAAATGTATTCAGGCGCTGGTTACTTCGAAGAACGCGCTGAACTACAGGACGTTACTTCAGCAACTCCTCGCGTTGGTAATCAGAAAACTACCGCTATTCTTAATTACGCAAAGTCTATTGATATTTCAAAGAATTTCTTTGATGACGATCAACATTCAGTGGTTCAAAGAATGATGGAAGATATGGGGCGTCTCGCCCGTGTGTCTCGTGATAGAAATGCGTTCTCAGTATTCAATAACGGCTTTACTACAGAAACTACTAACGACGGCGTAGCACTATTTTCAAATAGTCACGTTCCTCTTGGTGGAGGCACAATCGACAACCTAGAAACTGGAACACTTACAGAAGCGAATCTTGAGGCAGCTATCAACTCTATGTTGGAGCAAAAAGCTCAAGACGGAACACTTGGTGGCCGTATGCCAGCAACTCTTCTTGTGCCAACGGCATTGTTTAAAGAAGCTTCAATTATTCTTGATTCTGAACTCCGAAGCGGAACAGCTAATAACGATCAGAACTATTACTCATCTAAGTATGGTATGAACGTGAAGTTTTCTCCATTCTTGGGTGCTGCATATGGTGGCTCTGACACAGCATGGTTCTTGCTCGCGGAAGATCATTACATTACTCGCGTCGTTCGACAGGGACTCACTACTGATCTTGTCCCTTACCAGTATCAGAGAAATAACAACTACATCTTCAAAGCGGAATACCGCGAAGTTGTAGACGCGGTTTCTTATGAAGGCGCAGTTGGTTCAAACGGCACTGTCTAAATTATCATTAAATCATCAACCATCATGAGTAGAATATCTGCATACATCGCAGGAGTAATAGCGGTCATTGTGCTGCTATTAGGCATCTGGATATTGGTTGATGGTAATCAACCAGTGACCAGTCTCGGCGGATTTACTAGATTCGATGAAATCACACTTGGTGACGTAACGGGTACTACAACCCTCAGGTTTATTTCGACATCAACCACACAGGGCGCTTGTATCCAGTTCAACGCAACAAGTAGTGAGACAACTCTTAATTTAACGTTTGCAGCTTCCTCAACGGCAGTTACAACCGCAGGAGTTACCACAGTCACTAGATACGGGGTTTGTAACGATCTAGCAAACTAGCTTGGCTCCCTCAGTCTCCAACGGGAGATTGGGATGAGCCTGGCTCACATTAAAATTAAACAATAAATAATATGACAAGAAATAGTCCACTACTACCACGAGATGATGAGGGGGATCAAATAAATTTACCCCCCGACAAGTCCATATTGGCAAAAACATACGACACGACAATCAGTGCTGACACGCAAGTCGCTCTTAATTCTTCAACGCGACTTGTTGAAATTAGTGCAATTACACAGGGTATTTTGTTTAAAAATAAAACGGCTTCTGGCGGGACCGCTGTATCAACAACTAATTTTGACGGCTTTGTAGCTTCTGGATCGACAAGACATTACGTTGTCCCAGAGGGGATCACTCACATGTCGTTCATCGAACAAGCGGCATCTGCTACTTTAATTGTTATTGAGTATTAATTATGGCTTTCACAATATCAGACGTAAAATCAGCCGTTCAAAGAAAGATTCACGGCACTTCGCTTAATAAGCTAAGTGGTTTTTATGACCTATGTCGTGAAGCCTCTGCTAATGTTCTTGCTGAGATTGATCCTAAAGAGACACAGCGTATTGATGACGTTGGTAATGGTCTGTACGATGGGATTTATGAGTATGCCTCTCCTGATGATTTAAAGGGAAATAAAATAATTGACCTCCGGCCCCAAACTCCTCGTTATGAATACGACAGTTTTGATCAGAGGCATAATAGAGATTTTGATTTATACAAAACAGATCAAAGTTTGTCGGTCGAGTATGATAGTGCTCTTAAGGTTTTACGAATTTCAAAGTCTCTCTCCGGTAGCCTTCAAGCACACGGTATGGATTCACTTACTGATAACGGAACTTGGTCAGCGGGAGGTGGTGCGACAAGCCTTGCATTGGATACGCTGTATAAAAACAACGGTTCTGCTTCCTTGCGATTTAACGTAGGCGTTACAGGTGGTCACATTGAGAACTCAAATTTTACGTCACTTAATTTAACAACTCACGATGAGATATCTGCTTTTTTTGTGAGGGTTTATTTACCCTCAACGTCTGGCATAACGAATATGATTCTTCGATGGGGTAACGATTCGTCTAACTATTGGTCAGCAACAGCTACGACACCTCACTTAGCGTCTTTTAAAGTAGGTTGGCAATGGATCAGGTTCAATTGGTCTACGGCTATCGAAACAGGTACGGTAAACCCCGCAGCCATTGATTATTTTAGATTTATTATCACAACAACGGTCGCTAAAAATACGATTCGAGTAGATGAAATCAGGTCAGCACTTCCACAAATATATGAAGTTCTCTATTACTCAAAATATGCCTTCAGAGACACAACGGGAGTTACATGGAAAGACGTGCCAACCGATGATTCAGATATCGTGAATTTAGACACCGACAGCTATAACATATTTGTGTACGAAGTATGCCGATTGGTGGCTCAAGAAATTCAAGGAGAGGATTCGTCGTTTGACGCTCAGTTTTTTAAGCAGGAATTGTATGGTGATGGTAGCGACGATAAACCAGGACTGTATAAATTATATAAAAAAAGTAATCCGTCAGAGGTAATAAAGCCGCGCTCAACTTATTACAGAATGTATGGCTAAAAAATTTGAACTTATTGATAAGCCGACTGGTTATGTCACTAAACCTGACAAAACTAACACTTCTCCAAGTAGTCTTGTCGCAGGTTCACAAAACGTTTTAATAAATGATGCAGAAAAGATCACTGGTCGAGGTGGGTACACTCTATTTGGAGTTGCTAATAGTGCCTTAACTCCGATCGTTAGTTCTCACGAATGGCAAACATCAACAGGAAATGAATTGCCACTACGAAGTTATGACGATGAACTTGAGGTATATATCGGTACCGCGGAGGGCAGAACGTTTAACTCTTGGGAAAAGTTAAAGGACGCGTGGGCTACGGTGGATTTTGTGTTTACTACTTGGTGGAATACTACGGAAAAAATAGACTTACTGCTGTTTGTAGCTGGTGATGCCAATATCTATGAATGGAGTGGTGCTAAAACTACTTTCGCATCAGCAACTGCTACGACCATAACGAAAGAAGGTACCGGCACATGGGGGGCTTCTCGATTTCTCATCGGAGGAGCACGACAAATTAGGATTAAGGATAGCGGGGGCACCTGGCGTACCTTTACTTACACAGGGGGTGAATCAACAACAACGCTCACAGGGGTTACTGTTGACCCCACAACGTTTACTTTTACAGCGGGGGCACTTGTTTTGCAAGAAGTCAGAACAAACGCAAACAAACCAGCATCTGGATCAGTAAACGATGGAATTGCTACGTTAAAAAATCAAGTATATATCGGGAGTTTAACTTCTCGTGAGGTAAATGTTTCAAAAAACACTGACTTCACACTATTTACTTTCTCGTCTCCACGCGCGCCAGGGGAAGGTGCATTGCTCACGCTAGACAACACATGGACAGCGTTTGCCCCACAGGAAGAAGATATGTATATATCGGCTGGAAAGGATGACTGGTACAAGACATCGTTCACTCTTTCTGACACCATCACAAGTGAGGCGTTTAAGGTTGAAAAACTTAAAACGGCCCCTCGGCAAGCCGCGCAGACTCATGACTTAACCGCTAAAATAAAAAACTCAGTGGTATTTATAAGTAATGAGCCAACGCTTGATGAACTTGGTCGATTAGAGAATATAAACACTCCACAGTCGCAACCCCTGAGTGATCCTATTAAGCCCGATTTTGATGCTGCGGATTTTACAAATGGTCATGTGAAGTATTTTGGTAATAAAGTTTATATATGTTGCCCAGCTAACGGAACTGTTTTTATTCGTGATTTAGATAAAGGTTTCTGGCAACCACCACAAAAGTTGCCGATCAGACGCTTTGCCATTATTGGGGGAGAACTGTATGGTCATTCATCATTAGTACCTGAAACCTACAAACTATTTACTGGAGTCGATGATAATGATAACTATATTGATTTCAGAATATTCTTTGCATATAGAAACTTTGGAGATAGAGCACACATTAAAGCGTTTGATGAGTATTTTACTGAAGGATATATTTCACCAAATACGACCCTGACTATGGGGATTCTTTACGACTTTCAAGGTGCTTCTGGCTCTGCTGAATTTATCATTGATGGTAATTCCACCGCGATTCTTTTCGGATCAGGCGTTGATAATTCACTTGGTAAGGAGTCGTTTGGTAAGGAGCCACTTGGTAGCTCTATGAATGAAAACGCAGGAACGCTAGCAAAATTTAGGCACATTGCTACGTTTCGACCGACTGACAATTATGAATACCAGGTATCTTACCAAACAACAGACCCTGACGCGCAGTTCGAGTTGTTAGCTCAAGGGCCAAACCCGAAACTTGCCACTGTTGATAACGTTTTTATAAAAAAATAGGTAAAAATATGTTACAATTAATAAAAATATCTCTTGCGGCTGACATGGGAACCAAATAAAACATTATGCCAGACCTACGAAAATTTATTCAAGGACAGAAATTCTCTCTCGCAGGAAGTGGTATGTCGTCATCTGAAACTTCTTTGACACTTCAGTCTTTTAAACTTCCCGACGGTACAACAACAATCACCACAACAAACATTGGATTGAAGGCTTATGGAACTTTAGAACCAGGTACGTCTCGTGAGGAGCACGTTAGCTTCACAACGATCACTCAAAACCTTAACGGTACAGCAACACTATCTGGGGTCACTCGCGGTCTCAGGTTTGTTGATCCGTATGATGAAGTTTCAGCCAATAAAAAGGCACATTCTGGTGGCTCGATCTTTGTAATCTCAAATACCGTTGCTTTTTACGGTGATTTTGCAAATAAAAGTAATGATGAGACAGTTGCGGGAACATGGAATTTTTCTTCAGTTCCAAGTTCATCTGCTGCCCCTGTATCGGGGACTGATTTAGTAAATAAGAGCTACGCTGATGCTCTCACTATGAATGGAACTGGCGTCTCTCAAAACCGCGTGGTCGTTGCTGGGGTTGCTGGGGATACTCTTGCAGCGGGCGATCTTGTTTACCTTATCAATGATAATGAGTGGAAAAAGACCGATGCAGATACAGCCGCTTCTGTCCAATCTGTGATCCTTGGCATTGCTCAAGGTAGTGGCACCTTAAGCACTTCTATTTCCGGGGGTGTTCTTTTGTCCGGGGTTGATGCCACACGGTCAGGGCTGATCGCGGGCTCTACTTACTACGCTTCAAACACCCCTGGCGGTATTTCTACAACAGCAGGAACGAATGAAAGGGCTATTGGTATAGCTAAGTTATCAACCGAGCTTTACTTTGACCCATATTTCTTTTCCACAATAATCCCCGCCACCGAGACAGCAAAAGGTGTCGTAGAAGAAGCAACAGATGCAGAAGTGACGGCGGGAACAGCCACAGGGGCAACAGGTGCCAAGTTGTTTATCACACCAGCGAAGTTGGCGACAAGATTTATTTCCGCTGCAACAAACCCAGTTGTTAGAGCTTTTAGTACAACAAGTGGAACATTTACTGTAACTATTGCAAGTCCAGCGGTATTTACTAAAGTAAGTCACGGACTATTAACAACAGAAAAAGTTATCTTTTCAACAACAGGGGCGTTGCCAACGGGTCTAGTAGCAGGGACAACGTATTTTGTAATTACAGCAGGACTAACGGCTGACGCTTTTCAAGTATCAGCAACACTTGCTGGTTCAGCCGTAAATACTTCTGGCGCACAAAGCGGAACACATACAGTAAAAAGTCTATGGACTAAACCAACAGGGCTTAAATATGTAATTGTAGAAGTGCAAGCTGGAGGTGGTGCTGGGGCTTCTGGCACAGCTGGCTATTCTGGCGGTGCTGGAGGTGCTGGTGGTTATTCAAGAAAACTTATTGCAGTAGCTTCTCTCGGTGCGACAGAAACTGTAACTGTTGGTGCAGCAGCAGCAGATTCTTCTTTTGGAAGTCATGCAACAGCAACAGGTGGAACAGGTGCTGTTGGACTTGCTCCGGGAGTAGGAGGCACAGGGTCTGGTGGAGATATTAACTCAACTGGTGGAGACGGTGGAGGTGGAGCAGGAGCAGCTTCAGCCTCTGGTGGTAATGCAGGCAGGACAGCTGGAGGAAGCTCAGTTTTAGGAAAAAATTACGGCGGAGGAGCGAGCGGAGGTTCGTCATCAGGAGACGCAGATTCGGGACCAGGCACAGCTCAAAGAGGAATTGTTGTGGTTACCGAATATTTTATTTAAACTGAAAACTTTTAATCTATGGAAACTATCTATTCAGCAAATCAAGAAGGAGATTTTACACCTGGAGGTGTTGTACAACCAACAGGTGAATTAAGTGATGTCCGTAATCCTCTTGAGACTCAAGCACAAAACCTTGTTCAGCCAGCGATCATCACATCTCAATCAGCTAGACGTGCAGCATCGAAAGACACAGCAAAACTCCGTGGTTTTAGAGAAGAGCTTAACAAGTCACAGTCGGCGGCATTGTCTCGCCCTACAGAGGTTCGCGACGTCCCACAGGAAGGGTTTACCGCTGATGAGGTCAACCGAGTTTTCGGTGGCGATCTTTCAGGATTTACGCTTGATAGAAACACTAATCGTTTTGTTCCTAATCAAACGTTTAGCGGAGAGCAAGAGTTTGCAGTAGAAAAGTCTCGAAAGATTACACGCGAGACACGAGATGTATTAGACACACTTGAAAGAATCAAATCGAGGGCAACACCATCAACGGCAACTATTCTTTCCGCTTTACAGCAAAACTATGCCAATCGTGCAAGAAACTTAAGGAATTTTTAAATATGTCAAGAAAAAGAAAAAGAAAAAGCACAAATGTATTGTCTGGGGCGACTAACTCTAAAGCACCTTCTTCAAAACCAGAAGCAAAACCTTCAATACCACGAGAGGAGAATTACGAAAATGATTCTACTGTTAAGAGTATAGAGGCGCAAAGAAACTCTAATCGAAACAGACTCTCTTCTGTAACTTCTTCAATTAGAGCTAAAGCTGAACAAGCTCGTACTGCTCAAGGAGACGTGAACGTGCGAACTCTTGCAGGTACGCAGGTTATGGGCTTACGATCAGGACGCGAGCGTTACGCAGCTGAAGTTCAAGGGGGTATTATGGCTGCTCAAGAAAGTGCTGGTCTTGAGAAACTTCGATCAATTGATAATGATGAGATTTCTTTAATATCAGATGCAGAGGCAGCAGAGGCCCAAAACGATTTTCAACTTTTGAATCAAAAAATTACTTTAATTGAAACTAAGCGTGAAGAAAAAAGAAAACTTGCTAAAGAGCAACTAAAACTCCAACAGGAACAGGATAAAAAGGTTAAAGAAGCTGAACAAAAACAATCGAGACAAGGAGCCATTATTGGCCTAATGAAACAGGGGGTTAATGATCCACTCGACATATTTGACTATGTAAATTATGACGATAAGGGTGAACTGATCGGAGACATTTCTTTAGATGAGGTAATTGGTGTTATCGAAAATCTTCAAAAGACAGATAATACTGTAGGAGACTTACGACAGTTCCTCGATTCAAAACGTCAGGGAGTAATCCCGCCGGGTATGCAGTTCTTCGATTTCAAACAAGAATTTGCAAAAGCTGGAACGTATGAAAGCCCTCTTGATACAGAACTAAAAAAACTCAATCTATCAAAGGGTTATAAAGAACTAAGCGAAAATAATTCTAACACTCTTAAAGAAGCGCTTTCTCTACAGAGGGAGTTCGGCGCAGACTATGCCAAACGACCTGAAGTTCAGCGCCTCAGTGTTTCTCAAGATGCCTTTTCTACTGCTAAGTCGGTTATAGGTGATAGGGATATTAAGGTATTAACCGTGGCTCAAGTTACAGCTCTTG
>Ga0105049_10005299_pt1 | contig 15034 bp, 15 predicted proteins | sample MAT06_FD_78087 | JGI IMG/M metagenome (GOLD analysis project Ga0105049, IMG submission 78087) | Freshwater microbial communities from Lake Fryxell liftoff mats and glacier meltwater in Antarctica - MAT-06 | ecosystem: Environmental > Aquatic > Freshwater > Ice > Liftoff microbial mat | place... | reverse complement strand
CTCTTAAATTGAGCGCGAGATTTCTTTAGTCCACCCGTAAATGTCCGAAGATTATTATCTCGATGGGCCGAATCGATTTCCCCCTGGATGCGAGTCAGATCCTTCAAATTCATTTGTCGTTCTTTTAAAAAAAGATGGGTGAGCGCCATCAGTGTTCCAAAACTCACCAACCACCATGCAAATGTTGCCAATTCAAATCCCGATTTCCGCAGGCGCTTTTGAAATGGATTCATTCGCTTCTCACCACTTCAATTTCTGTAGTCAGTAATCCTTCGTGAGCTCGCAAAAAACATTCGGAAGAAAGTTTGGCCAATCCAGATTCTTGAGTTTGTCTGCTAGAGACTTTCAGAATCGACTGAGAATCAAGACCCATCATTGATCTACTGGGCAAAAAATCCAGGCCGTAAGTATTGGCATTCTGAAACCCAGGATGCGGAACAAGGCGTCTCGGCCATTTAACTGCAAGGGCAGTTTGGTAAGCGATTTGATCCGGCCGCAGAAGCTCTAGACTGAGGCCAGAACTTCTGCCAGCAATCGACCTCCGAAGTCTGGTTTGATTCAATTGATTCGCCAGTTTCAGTTCTTGAAACCTCTGAGTGGCCCGTAGGGGATATGAAGCCAAGGAAGCCGCTTCCTTCAGCATCAGCCCCATTCCTTGAACCGCTTTAGTCTGAAGTGTGGGCATCAGCGCCGGGCAGATCTCGAGATTGGCCAAACATTCAATGGCGAGAGCGTCCATGGTCAGCTGAAGGCTCTCGATCTCGTCATTCATCTCAAAGATTTCGGATTCCAAAAAAGCCTTCCGCGAATGACAAAGCGATAGGCTGATGGCATCGAGCCTACTTTGCTCGCTGGCCGCATTCATCCGGTGGTTTGAGACATTCAAGGCCAGAGCAAATGCGCTTAAGATAGGGATAGTAAAGAGCGCCATGAGAACTGCCATGGGTCCTGCACTTGCAAAAAATCCCCCACCTTCTAGCAAGGCTTAAAGTTATTTTGAGGGCATTTCCCGCTCCGGAAAGCGAAAACTAGATCCGGCTCATTGACAGTCCTTATCGGCCTTGGGATCGTCAGAAATTAGAAAGCGAGGTCGTCTCACGTGATTATCGGAGTACCTAAAGAAATTAAGGATAATGAATACCGAGTCGGATTAACCCCTGCGGGAGTGTCGGCTCTTATTCAAGACGGCCACGAGATTTATTTTCAAAAGTCTGCGGGCATTGGTTGCGGTATTTCCGACGAACAATTTATCCATGCGGGCGCCAAAGTTTTAGACACAGCCGCTCAAGTATTCGAACGAGCTGAGATGGTCATTAAGGTCAAAGAACCACAACCAGTGGAAGTTGCGATGATGCGAGAAGGCCAGATCCTCTTTACTTATTTGCATCTTGCTCCCTCCCCCGAGTTAACGAAGCAGCTTCTCGATAAAAAAATATCTGGAATCGCCTATGAAACAATCGAGTTGCCAGACGGATCATTGCCACTTCTTCGACCCATGTCAGAAGTTGCAGGTCGAGTGAGTGTTCAAATTGGTGCTCACTATCTACAAAAGGACAAGGGCGGCAGTGGAGTTTTGCTCGGCGGAATTCCCGGCGTTAAGCCAGGACGAGTGACAATCTTGGGTGCAGGAATTGTAGGCATCAACGCTCTCAAGATGGCAGTAGGCCTGGGCGCTCAAGTTTCAATTTTTGATATCAATCCCGTTCGACTGGCCTATTTGGATGATATTTACGGCGGCCGAATCACAACCATCGTTTCAAATGCAGACGCAATTTCGGAAGAGGCTTCGCTTTCGGATCTCGTCGTGGGCGCGGTTTTGATTACCGGTGCCAAAGCTCCTCGCTTGATTACCCGAGATATGTTGAAGCGAATGCGTCCTAATTCTGTGGCTGTTGATGTTTCGATCGATCAAGGTGGTTGTTTTGAAACTTCTAAAGCTACGACTCATTCGAATCCCACTTACGTTGATTCGGGAGTTCTTCATTACTGTGTTTCAAATATTCCAGGCGCTGTTGCTCGTACGTCGACCTATGGTTTGACCAATGTCACCTTGCCGTATGCTCGGAGGCTCGCCGGAATGGGTCTTAGAAAAGCCCTCAAAGAAGATCCAGCTCTTGCAAAAGGTCTGAATATTCATGCAGGTGAAATCACCCAAAAAGCAGTCGCTGAGGCTTACGAGTCCTATCGATAGGGGGCCCTGCGGGGCATCATCAATCTTTCTCGATATAATGGAGATTGTATGTCGGGGGGAGATTGTCGGGTCCTATTTTGTGACTACGATGGTGAATTCGAATTTGCCGAAACGCTTTCGCGCGTGGGTTATCTGGTGGACCAAATTCGATCCGACGCGCTTAGACAAGTTGGAGTAGGCGATCATCAGCTTTTTCTATTTACGTTCGGCAATCCAGATTCATTGCCCAAAGTATTGAAGACTTGCGAGAAGCTCAAATTTGCAGAGCTCAGTACTCCCATCGTTTTATTGGCTAGAGCTCCGATGGGGCCTGAATTCCTCAATCACCAAAAAACACGCTATGCTGCCGATGCGTATATTTCGAATCCATCGAGTGAAGCGATTCTTTTGGACAATCTAGATCTCGTAGTGGGTTGCCCCATTCCGCCCCAACTTAAGGGCCCTCGACTATTTGAAGATCTAAAGTCTCAAATTCAAGAACTCGAAGCTGAGCTAGAGGTTCTACGAGGCAAATCTGAACAAGCGATCAAGCAGGAGCGCGATGCGCTCAAGCCCAAACTCAAGGCGCTTCTTGAGGGGCAGAAATTGCAATTTCAAACGGAGTCTGAGCGACTTCAGGTTCAACTTTCAGAAGTGGAAGCCAAATTGATTGATCGAGAGTCCAAAATTAAGGAACTCGAAACCGCTCAGGATCGGCACAAGAAGAAACTCGAAGATGTCATCGCGCAGCATGATAAAGCTCAACAGACTCTTCGAGATTTTTATATGGCGAAGCTCAAGGCTCTCGAAAATGAAAAGCGCGAGCTCGAGAAAAAAGCTTTAGCTTAAAGCGCCGATTCGCTAGGAGGCTCGAGTGGGCGCGAGTCTTTTCATTTATCTGAATCTTCTTTTTTCATCTCTCTCTGAGTTAAAACAAGAGGCACAGCTGAGGGGCTGGGATGCAAGCACTTGGACTCAGAATCAGTGTGAAGAACTCATTATTCGAATCCCTTCATCAAGCGGCTCCGTTGAAAATGCAGTCCTTCTTCACTCGGTCAGCGAAGACGAGTTTGTTGTCGCTCGGATGCACTGGGAAGCCATCAAGCAAATCCAAAATCGAGCGCGAGATCTGTATTTGGTGGTTACCTGTGGCGGTTCATCGACTGCAACTTTTGTGCATAGTTTTCTAAGAAAACTCGAGGGCTTCATCGAGGATCTCACCACCACTGAAAAATTGGAGTTTGCAAAGTTGGGACAGGACTTTCCGAATTTGACAAAGGTGAAGTTCGTTTGGAATCAGGGCGCTGAATTTGACTCTGAGATACTGAAGCCGTGGATTCTCGCCCCCATTGGCATCTCGCAGCCTGGTTTCTGGAGCGGGAGACTTAAGCTCAAGGCTCAATCCTGGGTAGAGCTGCAGGCAAAATATTTGGATCTGCAAAATTATTTTGATGAGATCTCTCAGCCTAAAAGATTCAGTATGAAGACCCTTCACTTTGAGCAGGCTGAATGGGTTTCGCGCCTTTCGAAAACGCAAGACTGGTGGAATCGAATATTAGACTTTTTGAGTCCCCGAGGCATTTACTTTAGGAATGGGTGGGAGCGTAAACTTGCTCAAGAATGGGAAATGAGTGAACCGGAAGCTACAAAGATAGAAACCGAGGGGATTTTTATTGTGAGTCATCGTTTCATCGGAGGGCGACTCCAAAATGAAATTGAGGAGACCCTAAGGGACCAACTTGAGAAAAGTTTACTGAAGGGTTTTAAATTTAATATCGAAACGGTGCATTTCTCTCCCTTCATTCGCTCGGTCTATGAAGGAAAAGAGGCGAGGGCCTTTGATAGGATTCTTCGCTCAAAGCCCCAAGTGATTCCTGTTCCTGTTATTTCGGATGAACAATCTGAATCGGCGCTCTTTCGCCAAGCGGGTATCTCAACTTATGATTTATCACTGCCGAATAATGAAATTGACCGGGAACTCCTCTTCGAGATTCTGAAATGATCTTGAATTTCTTGGCGCCGACTTGCGCGAATTGTGATCGACGTTCCTTCAAAATGCTCTGCGCAGATTGCCAAAGCGAAATGAAATTTCAAGGATGCTTGGGACCCAGTATTGAGGCGGCCTTTTGGTATCGAGGAGGTCTGGTCGATTGGTTGCGAGACATCAAAGAGGGCCGACGTCCCGAGCGGCTACGAGAGATTCTGCCATTTTTGCCACCAGCCCCGCAGGATTTGGACGTCTTGGTGGCTGCCGCATCGGATCCCACATCAAGGGCCCGACGTTTGTTCGATACTTCAGATGCCTTTGCTCAATTGCTATCGAAACACTGGGGGATTCCCCTCCTCAAGAATTTCTTTGAACGCCGTCCATTTTTAAGCGCCCAAAAAAATCTAAAATTCGGGGATCGAAAGTCTTATTTGAAGAAGCTCGTGAAAATTTCCGATCGATACAAGGGAGTTAAACTGGGGCGTATTCTATTGGTGGATGACGTTTACACCACTGGAGCGACTATTGAGGTACATCAAGGCCTGTTAAAGCCCCTCGCTAGCGAAATTCGTATCTTTTGCCTTCTAAGAGCGCCTGCGATCTCGTAAATTACGCCTTTATTGAGGAGGCATCGATGAGAGTTATAGTTGGGGTCATTTTTCTATTGGTTACCGGAAATCTGCATGCGGGAGACACGACCGAAGGATCTGGAGCGATGGAAGTTTTGTATGAGGCAAAAGTTTGCATTACGGATCCATGCCCGCAGTACAAAATCCTCAGTTTGAACGGCGAGAGTTTGGAGATTTCGATGGGGGCCGATTTGATGAATTTAGAACCAACTTCAATGCCTCAGGGTAAGCCGGTCTTGCTCATGGGGTCGTGGATTCGCGAAGGAAATTATTTTAAAGTTAGAGTGAAAGAATGGATTTTGGTTGCTAGAGAAAAAGTAATCGAATCCAAAAAGACGGAAGAAAAACAATAAATGTCTTCTCGCCCAGGTTCCAACCGAGTGGCCATCGTACTCGCCGCTGGGGCTAGTACTCGTATGAAGTCTGAGACTTCAAAACTTTTGAAAGAAGTTTTGGGTCGGCCGGTTATTCATTGGGCGTTTGATCAGGCATTTTGGGCGGCTGAAAAAATATTAATGGTTGTCGGCCATCAGCGCGAGGCCGTGATGAAGGCTCTCGACCCGCTCGCTAGTCAAGCCGAACTCAGGTTCGCTGTTCAGGCTGAGCCAAAGGGAACGGGGCATGCGGTTCAGTGTGCGCTCGCGGAAATGGATGGCCTTTGCTCAGACGATTCCGACATCTTCATCATGGGCGGCGATTGCCTACTGCTCCATCGGGAAAGTCTTGAAGCATTTTTACGACATCATGAATCTCAAAAGGCCTCGCTCTCTGTGATGACGAATTTTTTGCATGATCCAGGTGCCTACGGTCGAATTATCCGTGGTCCTCAAGGGGAGATCGAGGCGATTGTTGAACTAAAGGATGCGACGCCCGATCAACTTGGTATTCGCGAGGTGAATCCAGGATTTTATTTGGTGCGCTTTTCAGTCCTCAAGGAAGCCCTTCAGAATTTGGACAATCGCAATAAGGCCGGTGAGTTTTATCTAACGGATCTGGTTTCCTATTGCCGCAAAAAGGGATTGTTGATTTCGACTTTTGAAATTCGCCCGGAAGAGGGCTTGGGAATTAACACTCAGAGCGAGCTCGCATTGGTGGAGAGGCTTTTAAGGAATCGCGTGAACGAATGGTGGATGAGCCAGGGAGTTCGGATGATGGATCCGGCCACCACTTGGATTGATTCAGACGTTCAGTTGGCTGCCGATGTAGTTTTGGAGCCAGGCGTAATCTTGAGAGGCAAAACGCAGATTCGGAAGAATGTTCGGATTGGCGCTTATTCGGTCGTGGAGAATTCGGAGATTCAAGAAAACTCCGTTGTTCAGGCCTATTCTCATATTTCGGGGGCGCGTTTAGGAATTCAGACGAAAGTGGGCCCTTTTGTGAGACTCAGGGCCGGAACTATATTGGATAAAGACGTTCATATTGGAAATTTTGTGGAAGTCAAAAAATCTCATCTGCACGAAGGCGTGAAGGCCGGGCATTTGAGTTATCTGGGTGATGCCGTCATTGGAAAAGATTCGAATATTGGGGCAGGTACCATTACTTGCAATTACGATGGATTTTCAAAACACGAGACGAAACTAGGTGCGAATGTTTTTGTCGGTTCCAATTCGTCGCTTGTGGCACCGCTTGAAGTGGGCGAAGGTGCGATCATTGGAGCCGGTTCTGTGGTAACGAAGAAAGTTTCTCCTCAGGCAGTCGTGATCGAGAGATCGGAACAGCGCGAAATTCTTCAAGGCGCCGCCAGAATGCGTGAGCGCAAAATGCGTACTAAGAAAGGTTAGTATTTAAATGTGTGGAATCGTTGGTTACGTTGGGAGCAGGGAAGCTACTTCGGTTGTTATATCTGGGCTCAAGCGATTGGAGTACCGTGGCTATGATTCAGCGGGTGTCGCCGCTTTTGAAAAAGCCAATGGACATGCACCAAAGCTGAAGATCAGGCGCGCCGAAGGAAAAATAGAAAATCTCATTCGTGCAATGGAAAAGGATCCCATCTCAGGCACCAGTGCAATTGGGCATACTCGGTGGGCAACGCACGGAAAACCCTCAGAGCGAAATGCACATCCGCATCGATTTGAAGACGTGGTGATCGTGCACAACGGAATTATCGAGAACTACGGCGAGATCAAGGCAGCCCTCGAGAAGAAAGGAAATAAGTTTTCGTCAGATACGGACTCGGAAGTGATTGCCCATTTACTTCAAATGAATATCGACGAGGTCGGTAACTTTGAACAAGCCTGTCAGAAAACGGTTGGAAAATTGAAGGGTGCGTTCGCACTTTCGGCATTTTGGACGAAGGAGCCGCAAAAATTATTTGTGGCCAAACAACAGTGTCCCATTGTTTTGGGGCTTGGGGATGATGAGCAATTTGTGGCGAGCGATATTCCCGCGCTTTTGGATTATACGAAGGATTTTATTTTTTTAGAAGACGGCGAGATGGCGTTCGTTGAGCCCTCGAAGGTTGTGATCAAAACTTTTGAAGGGAAGATCATTAATCGAAAGTCGCATCGTGTGAACTGGTCGCTTGCCATGGCGGAGCGCGAGGGCTTTCCGCACTTCATGAAGAAGGAAATCTTTGAGCAACCTCGTGTCATCAGAGATACGCTTCGGGGCCGAATCAAGACCAATTTCGACGGAGTTTTTTTTGATACAGTTCAAATTAAGCCAGCTCAGTGGAAAGAATTTAAGTCCGTAAGTCTTGTGGCTTGCGGGACAGCATGGCATGCGAGTTTGGTTGGAAAATATTGGATTGAGAAATTTGCCAGAATTCATGCCGATGTAGATCTTGCTTCTGAGTTTCGCTATCGAGATCCCGTTGTATTTCCAAAGTCTCTGGCCATTGCGGTTTCTCAATCAGGTGAAACGGCAGATACTCTTGCCGCGATCGTAGAAGCGATGAAACTCAAAATGACGCCGCTTTCCATTACCAACACAGTCGAGTCTTCGATTGCGCGGAAAACCAAGAATGTGATTTATACGCACGCTGGTCCCGAGATCGCCGTTGCTTCAACGAAGTGCTTCTCTGCACAATTGACTATTTTATGTTTGCTCGCAGTTCATTTGGCTGGAATCCGAAAGACTCAAACACCCAAGTGGATTTCTAAAATGCTCGTGGATTTGGCGGAGCTTCCTGAACGGATTGAAACCGTACTCAAATTGAGCGATCAAATCTTGGAGGTCGCGAGGAAGTACTCCACATTCAATCAGTATTTTTATTTAGGCCGCGGACGTTCGTATCCAATTGCGCTTGAGGGCGCTTTAAAACTCAAAGAGATTTCTTATATCAATACCCAAGCCTATCCGGCGGGCGAAATGAAGCATGGGCCGATTGCTCTGATTTCAGAAGACTGGCCAGTGGTATGCGTTGCTCCTCGCGGGGATCACCAGGAAAAAATGTTTTCAAATATTCAAGAGGTTCAAGCTCGTGGTGGTCGGATCATTTTGATTGGAACCGAAGGCCAAACCGAGGCAGAGAAAATTGCCGACGAATTCATCGGGGTTCCCGATATTCGAGAGGAGCTCACTCCTTTTTTGACCACGGTTGTGTTGCAGCTCTTTTCGTACCATATGGCAGTGATCCGGGGTTGCGATGTTGATCAGCCAAAGAACCTCGCCAAGTCTGTGACTGTCGAGTGATGGCTCGTAGATGAAGTCCGCAGACCTCATCTGCTCTATGCATTCGATTGGTCAGGGAATCTGGAATTTGATTTACACCGTTAGTATCGAAAAATATTTTTGAGCGGAGATAAGCCGAGATGCTCTCGACGGATATTCTTCCGATCGGGAGTCCGATATAGACCCAGTTTACAGGATTAAATTGTCGTACAGAATCATGGGGGTTTCGAACTCCATGATGAGTTAGAAGCAAGATTGAATCGAGCCCAGTACGTTCCATAGTGAGTGTCCCCTTTAGGTGGATGACGAATATACTCTTCCCACCATTTCCAATTCTCGATGTCTTCAAGAGGCTTGAGTCCTCGCGCAGCCCATTCATTTGCATCGGCTTTCATCCTGAGGAATCGGTAATCGCTTAAATTTAGTGAGGCCTTTAATAGAGCTGCATTGATCTGAGCAAAACGGATGACGGCGGGATCTCGGTCAATGACCACAAGTCCATTCGCATCGGAACTCGCTGCCCCAATGAATGAGCGTTCGGAGCCAACCGAGACGTAGGTTCCTGTCTCTCCCAGACGCCAAATGGGATATGCATCGATGGGGTTTAATTCATTGGGCGTCAAAAAGCTCGAGCCAATAAGAGAGGTGAAGAGAGCGAGCGTTGATAGCATCTCGATAAATGATTAAATGAATTTCTTGGGGCCGTTGTCGCCAAAGAATTCTTCGATGATTCGCTTCGAGACAGAAATAATCTGTTTATTACGAAGGTAAACAACAAAGGCATCTAGAATTTTTTTGATATTGGGAGTGACTTCTTCGAAGCGAACGCCCATTCCCAACTGGTCACGACCACGCTTTCGGGTTGCAGCCCAGTTAACTCGAACTACCGTTGCATTCACTTGCAGCGATCCCAAATCGCCAGGCAAATTGAGTTTTAAAGAAACTTTGGTTTTGGGCGCGAGGATCTTATCGGTCTTAAGAAAAAGACCTTCATTGGTGATATCTCCGATATCAGCCTCAAGATCAGCTCCCTCAATGGTGTAAATGGCCCGTTCCGAAAGTAAAGGAATACGGATGCCGGCTCGTTTATCTTTTGATTTCATTGGTTCCATGTTTTCAATTCCCCTTGGATTCCGAAGGCTTGTGAGGCCAACCTACTGCGAATCCTCCCTTTTGTTAACTGACTTCTGCATCAGCAGCGATCAGATGTCCGTAAACAGTGCAAAACTTAGACCAGCCAAAAGGGGGTGGGAGATGGCTTAAAAGCGGTCTTTTTTTGAATTGCTGCGGCGCCGACGGGACAATTTTTGTCCTCCCAGGCCGCACCTCAGGTAAAGTATGTAAATGGGGGGACTAAGAAAGCGTAGGATTCTGGTGGCTGATGAATCGATCACCATTCAGAAGCTCGTTCATCTAGGCCTCGCATCCTCGCAATTTGAGGTGATTGCCTGCTCCGACGGGCAAGATGCCTATCTAAAAGTAAAGTCCCTGAAGCCCGATCTCGTTCTGGCGGACTGCAATTTAAGACATTTGGATGGCTTTGATCTCGTTGAGAAAATTCGAAACGATTCGACCCTGACGTCGGTCAAAACAATTCTACTTAAAGGGACGATCCCTAAGAACAAAGAAGCTCGTTTAAAGAATGTCGTTACGGATGAGATTCTTACAAAGCCTTTTGATACAAAGATGTTGCTCGATCTCGTCCAGAAATGGGTGCTCGATGAAGAGTCTACTCCGGTGGCCGCAACCGATAGGCAGAATTCGAGATCTCATACCGATGAATCTTTGGATGAGGATACGGCAAAGGTGAGACCATCCGAATTTAAGCATCCCGTTAAATCCACTGGAGACGCTGAAACCACCCATACTGCGAATCCTCTGCCGATTGCCGCCTCCGCTCCTAGTCCCGTTCAAATGGAGAAATGGGTGCGTGAGGAAGTAACCCAATGGCTGGATAAGAATCTTCCTAAGCTCGCCGAGGGCCTCATTAAGGAAGAGATTCAAAAGCTCACCAAGAACTGATAGTTCCAGGCGGAATGAGCCTGCGCCTTTTCCATCACGAATCAATTGATTCCACTCAGAATGAAGCACTTCGTTTGTTGGACCAAAAAAAGGTCCCTCCATTTTTGGTGACCACGGATTTGCAAACTGCCGGAAGGGGTAGACTCGATCGTGAGTGGCATTTCGAGAAGACAAGATCTCTGGCGTTTTCTTTGGTGCTGCGGCTTCGTGCTTCCGATTTGGCGGCGCTGTCTTTGATCGTGGGATATGCCATCGCGGATTTTTTGAAAGCCCAACAAATTCAGATTAAATGGCCGAATGACTTGATGATTGAAGATCAAAAGATTGGAGGGATTCTGATTGAATCTCGTTCGGTCGGGGACTCGGCGGATGTTGTGATCGGAGTGGGGCTCAATCTGCTCCCCCTGCAGTCCGCTTCTTATGCCTCTCTTAAGCAGAAAGTGAATGCAGAGGAATTGGCCGGATCCATCATGCATTTTGTCGAAGGCGTAATCAGCCGCGGCGGATTTAAGCCGATCAGAAATGATTTCGAGAAAAAACTTTGGAAAAATTCATCAGCTATTAAAATTTTGGGAGTGAGTGACGAGGGCTTTCTTGTAACGGAACAAGATGGGAAGAGGGAGTTAATGATCAATGGCGAAATTGCCGTCATCTAAGCCTCTCTATTTAAAAATAGGAAATTCGCGACTTACCTATTGGCGAGGTGAGGGGCTCGCCGCGAGCGTGGTTCCAAAGCTCAGCAAAAAAATATCTGGGATTCGCTTCGTGAAGGCAGGGGATGTCCCGCTCAAATTGCCCTATAAAAGTGGAATTGGAATTGATCGGGTGCTCAATGTTTTTTCGGCAACTCGACTCTATCCTAGAGAATCATTTTTGGTTGTAGATTTTGGGACGGCACTGACGTTCGAATTTTTTCATTCAAAGAAAGGCTACCTAGGGGGCTGGATTTCACCGGGGGCTGAAATGATGAGTAAAGCTCTTCGTGACCAGACCGCACTTTTGCCTCATATCAAAATTGTGCCGGCAACAAAAACTCATCGTGGCGGTGAGAATACCAAGGATTCAATTCAACTCGGAATTCAGAATACACTGCGAGGATCTGTGGCGGCAGCGGTAGAGGCTGCAGCCAAGATTCTTGGAAGCCGAAATTTTCGACTCATTGTGACGGGTGGGGGAGCTAAGGTGCATCTTAAAGAGCTTAGGAAGTTACGGCGCCTTGATCACGAACCCCTGCTTTTGCTGCGGGGCCTCAAGATCCTCCATCATGATAAACTTGACTGAGTGATTCCTGCTCTCAGTGACCTTCCCGAAAATCTTCAGAAAATTCTGAATCCTCAGAATGCCAAGATGTTATCGGCCATTGCAAGTGGTGCCGCTCCGCTGCCTGGCAGAGTGCTTGTAGAAGCTTGGATTTGTCTGATTAAAGGTCAAGATCAAGCGCTTTCGGCAGCCTCTCTGAAGTCACTTCAAAATTATCCCGAGAAAATGCTACTCGGCGTGATTCAAGCTGAACTTTCGTCTTGGGCACTTGGAATCTTGGCCGAAATATTTTCATCGCGAGAGATGGCTCTTGAAGCCATTCTTTTAAATAACGATACGCCAGACCAAACCTTCGTCGATAGTTCTCGATCTTGCAGCGAGAAACTCGCGCAGTTGATCGGAAACAATCAAGAGCGATTGATTCAAGCTCCCGCAATTGTGCCAGCACTTGAATCCAATCCACACAATTTAAAAAGTAGCACGGATAGGATTCGACACTTTCTTCAGTTGGCTGGAATTTTCATTCTGGGGGACAAGCCGGTCAGTGCCGAAGAGAAGCAAGTGGATCTCTCGATCCTTGATGAGCCAACAACGGGAGATGGATCAGAGAAGATAGACGAGAGAGTTGAAAAGGCTCTTAAGGCGGCATCCAATCTCACTGAAGATCAGCGACTGAGTCTCACGAATTATATCGCGCGTCTGAACGTAGGCGGCAAAATGAAGCTCGCCATGAAAGGCAACAAAGAGGCCAGGCAAATTCTTATAAGAGATGTGAATGCAATTGTTGCCACCTCTGTACTGAAGTCTCCCAGGATTTCAGAACTTGAAGTCGCAGCTTATTCACGCCTTCGAAATGTTTGTGACGATGTCATTCGAATTATCGCCACCTCGCCTCAGTTTACGAAGGCCTATGAGGTTAAGCTGGCCATCTGTCTCCATTCAAAATCTCCTCTTCAGCAAGCCATGGGCTTCCTCAAGTTCCTTACCTACCGAGACCTCGCGAAGGTCTCTAAAGACCGTAATATCCTGATGCCGGTTAAAAAGGCGGCCAAGGAACTCGTTGAATTGAAGCGCAAGTAGAAGTGGGCTAAACCTGGCTTGCCCGATACTTACAATTTGCAAATCGATCTGCGTAGGCTCGATCGAACATCCGGATTTCCGGGACTTAGTATGATGGCTGACGCAGAAATTTTGAAAATTGAGTTGAATCCGCATGTTTTTTGTATGCTTCGACATTTTTTAGAGTCGATACGCCGAGCTGCTAATATGGCGACAAAAGAGAATGCAGCGGTAACCTGGGATTTCATTACACTTCACATTAGCTATCTGGATGAGGCTCTATCTTTGGATAGGAGGGCCCTCTCCATTCAGGCGCGCGGAATTCCCATCCCTTGCCAGGACATTCCTTCAATTCCCGCTCATTAAATGCTTATATCCAATGGATGAATCCATGGTTCTTTCTCCTTATCGCCGGCACTTTTGAAATTGGTTTTACGACCTTTATGAAGCTCTCGAACAATTTTTCGAAATGGCCCTATACAGTTGCGTTTGCGATCTGTGCGATATTAAGTTTTATCGCGCTGAACAAGGCGGCGACTCAAATTCCTCTCGGAACTGCCTACGCTGTATGGACCGGCCTCGGCGCATTCGGGACGGCGATTGTTGGAATTGCATTTTTCAAAGATCCTTCTGATCTTTGGAGAATTTTTTTCCTCACCACTCTCATCGGTTCCATTATTGGGCTTAAATTTGTTTCTTCGAGCGCTGCTGTTTAGGCTCGCAGTGGCTCATCCATCGGGAAGAACCGGAAGAACCCCACCAAAGGGGGCTCGTTAAATGGCGGATTCTTCGACGAGTTGGGAATTCATAAAAATTTCAAGTAGTTCCAAAATCGTGTGCTAAAAGTGTGTCTAAATCAAGCGATGCCCAGTGACATCACCCATCGTTTGACACACTTGCTTGAGTTAAAAAAGATGGACCGCTCGCCGGACGCTGATGATCTTAACTGAACCGTTTTTTTAACCTACATCAGCAATGAAATCTTGCGAAAGATCAGACCGAAGGACTCCGGCCCAGGTTGGTGTTTTCAACTACTTAGTGTGGCTGCCTAAGAATGGCGGAAGAGGTGAGATTCGAACTCACGATACCCTTACGGGTATGCTAGTTTTCAAGACTAGTGCCTTCAACCACTCGGCCACTCTTCCTAATATGTAAGCGCTGCTCTCGCAGCGCACCTTAAACGGTCCTAATGGTATCGGAGATATTTCATTGGAAAATATCTCCTTCAAACCAATATGCGCTATCTTATATTTTAGCGCTGCCTTCGCAGCACACCTTAAATTGGTCCTCCTGGTATTGTTGATCGCCCAAAGTGGCGATCAACTCCCAGCGCTTCAATAATTAAGACAATTGTGCGCTTTTCGGCCACTTAATTTCCAGTCTAATCTAACCCCGTATGAAACACGGCCAAGTTAAGGGCGATGAGTCCTGCTGTCACAGCTCCCACGAGCTTCATCATGAGTCGCCAAAGCCCAAGCTTCTGCCGCCTCTTATTTCGCTGGCCCTGGCGGCCGCTTCCATGGGCGTGGGTATGACATCCCCTGAAGGTATGGCTTCCGCTCTCTTAAGTGGAGGTTTGGCGCTTGCAGTCGTCGTTCTTTACGGGCGGAAATTTCTGATCGCGATTGGCAAAATTTTTCGATCCTCCGATATGAATACGCTTATTGGAATCGGAATCGTGGCGTCTTTCGGTCTTTCCATTTGGAATATCCAAAAAGGAGATTTTCATCATCTCTATTTCGATACCGCAGCTTTCGTGGCGGCCTTCGTTTTGTTGGGACAATACTTCGAAGCTCTTATCCAAAACAAAATGAACGAACAAATGTCGAGTCTTACCTCCTTCCTTCCACAAAAAGTGCGGGTGATTTCGGGAGTCGAAGAACATCTCGTCGAGATCGGTCAGTTAAAAGTTGGGCAGCAACTAAAAGTATTGGTGGGCGAAAGAGTCCCCGCAGACGCTAAAATTTTGAATGAGGCCGGCGCCACCTTTGATGAGAGCATTTTGACCGGGGAGTCCAAGCCCGTCACTCGCGCCAAAAATGAAGCCGCCATTCAAGGCGCCCTGAATGTGGGTCAGCCCGTCATTCTAGAAGTCACAGAAGCGCCCGAGAATTCGCTCTACCAAAAGCTTGTGGCGGAAGTTCGTGCGAGTCTCAAAGTTCGTCCAAAAATTCAGCAAACAGTGGACAGGGTTGCAACCATCTTCGTTCCCTTCGTCGTCTTGGTTTCAATCGGTGTCGCCGTGATGTGGAGAATGCTGCGTCCGGAATCGGATTTATTTATTCAGACGGCCAT
>Ga0105049_10005296_pt1 | contig 15037 bp, 15 predicted proteins | sample MAT06_FD_78087 | JGI IMG/M metagenome (GOLD analysis project Ga0105049, IMG submission 78087) | Freshwater microbial communities from Lake Fryxell liftoff mats and glacier meltwater in Antarctica - MAT-06 | ecosystem: Environmental > Aquatic > Freshwater > Ice > Liftoff microbial mat | place... | reverse complement strand
GCTGGACCGGTTTCGGGGGAGGTCGGGTCGCCGCGACGGTTCCGATCCAGACCGGAGCGCATCGCGTCGATTGCCCGCTCAAGTGCAGCGTGGAGGTCTACGGCTGGTCGCTCGCCGTGTCGTATCTGTTCGCCGGCGGGCTCGACCTCAAGCCGATCGTCCTGCAGTAGCCGGGCGCGAGACCGCGTACACTGCCACCGTGCGCTACGTCGGCAAGCTCTACCGTCCGCCCTCCGAGGCCGACGCGTTGATCCTGCAGGCGACGATCGGCTGCTCGTGGAACCACTGCACGTACTGCGACATGTACCGGGACAAGCCGGAGTTCAAGGTTCGTCCACTCGCCGAGTCGCTCGAGGATCTCGCCGGCGCCGCGCGCGAAGCCGGGTCGCACGTCGAGAAGGTATTCGTCGCCGACGGTGATGCGCTGGTGATGGAGCTCGCGCACTGGGAGCCGATCCTCGAGGCGTGTCGCCGGTTGTTTCCAAAGCTCCGGCGCGTCAGCTGCTACGCGACGGCGACCAACGTGCTCGCGAAGTCCGATGCCGAGCTGCGCGTGTTGCGCGAGGCCGGGCTGGCGCTGCTCTACATGGGTCCCGAGTCCGGCGACGACGAGACGCTGAAGCGGATCGCGAAGGGGAGCACGTTCGCGGAGCATGCCGAGGCGGCGCGACGCGTCCGTGCCGCGGGGATGGAGCTGTCGGCGATCTTCCTCCTCGGTGCGGGTGGCGTCGAGCGCTCCGCCGAGCACGCCGCAGGATCGGCCGCGCTCGTGACTGCGATGGATCCGGAGTACCTGTCCGCGCTGACGCTCACGATCGTGCCGAGCACGCCCCTCGCGAAGCTCGCCGGACGCGGCAAGTTCGCGTTGCCCGCGGTCGATCACCTGCTCGGCGAGCTGCGTACGTTCGTGGCAGGCGCCGCGCCGACGGACGCGCTGTTTCGCACGAACCACGCGTCGAACTACCTGCCACTCGGCGGGCGGTTGCCGCGCGATCGCAACAAGATCCTCGCCGTCATCGACGGTGCGCTCGCCGGTGACATCGCCCTCCGGCCCGAGCGCGCCCGCGGGCTATGAAGCGGAGCGGCGCGCGCGCGATCCTGCGCCTGCCGTTCGAGTTGCCGACCTTCTCGTGGATCTTCCCTTCCAGACCGGCCCGAACAGACCCTCGTACGCAGAGACTTGCTCGAACGCGTCGAATGCATCGCTCACCTGCGCATCGTAGTATCCTCGGGGCTTGTCGAGGTTCGCCGCGCTCCTGATCCTCCTTGGGTCCACGTCTGCCTTCGCGGGCACGCCGGAGGCGAGGATCGGCGCGATGATCGGGCTCCAGCGCACCGATCGCAGTGCCTGGGTGTTCGGCCCGTCGCTCGAGATCACGATCACCGAGCAGCTCGCGATCCGTGGCGAAGCGCAGCTCGAGCTCGGCGATCTCGATTCGCCGTTCGGTCCCAGCAACATCCGCGGTGGCGACGGTCCGCACGTCAACCACGTGATGTTCGGTCCAGTGTGGCGGCCGCCGGAGTATGCGAAGTACGGGCTCGCGCTGGGCGCCGAGGGTGGCGTGATGGTGATGCACTCGCGGTTCGCGCCGGAGGATTTCTTCCAGAAGCGCCCGGCGATCGGCGTGTTCGCTCAGGCCGGGTACCTGGTCGGCCCGGTGTTCTTCGCGCTCCAGCTCCGCCTCGACGCCTCTACCTCGATCAACATGGCCGGCCCCGAAGGTCAGGACGTCCCGACGACGAGCGGTCGCATCAACTTCGTGATCGAGCTGCCGATCGACGTCCGTTAGAGTGGCGTCAACGTACCGTCGTTGAGGATCCGGATCGCGTACGTGCCGAGCGCCGCCATCTCGAACGACGAGACGCCGACTGCGTACCGGCGCCCCTCGTCGGGATCTGGATGGTCCCGGGCTACTGGAGCGCGCGCGGCACGCTCTATCCGGGCCTGCCGCTGTTCATCATCCATGAAGATCCACTGCGTTGATCGGGCTCGCGATCGTCAAGCTCGGCGGACGCCTGTTCAAGCCGCGGTTCCCGTACCTGACGTCGAACCTGACGATGACCTGACGTATGGTCGCGTCGTGAGCAACGACAAGCATCCGACCCTCGGCAAGATCACGACCCTCGGCGGCTTGATCGGGATCAAGACCGCACCGGTGATCTCGCGGGTGTGGCCGCTGGTCGGCGCGTGGGAAGGTCCGCTGATCGCTACGATCACGCATCGTTTCAACGCGATGTCGATCACCGCGAACGTGTCGCGCGAGACGGCGAGCACGCTGTGTCCGTGGCTCGCGCCGCTGGCCGGTGACCGGATCTCCGTCGAGCTGGGTGCCACGACGACCGTCGCACACTCCGACGAGGCTGCGCTACCTGCCGATGCACCCGACGTAATCCACGCGCTCGGCGACGAGGTCGCGTCGATCAGCTTCGACGGTGAAGCCTGGACCTACGCGCTCACGCAGGACTCCACCGACGATGCCGCGGTCGAGGCCGTGATCGAGCGGGTTGCTCCGATCGCGAACCAGCTCGGCGTCACCACGCCCCAGCGCAAGATCTCGGCGGGGCTGTCGCGGTCGCTCGCGCGCGGCATGCAGAGTCGTGCGTGGCTGCGTGCGCGCAACGGCGCCGTCGATCCGATCCTCGCGCTGGCGTGGGATCGCGTCGAGTGGCTGCCGATCCAGCACATGATGGCAGGCTTCTATCCGGACATCGACGCCGAGACCAAGATCAGCCGGATCGCGCGCAGCCTGGAGATCGAGCACGCCACGGTCGAGCTGTTGCTCGGCCCGAAGGATCCGCCGGGCATGCGCGTGCTGATCGAGCTGGCTTAGAGATATCGCTTCTCGAGGTGCGCCTTGAAGTGCGCCGGGTCGAGCGGACCACCGCTCGCGCGCCGGCACAGCTCGTCGGTCTCGTACAGGCTGGCCGCGGTCCAGATGTTCGCCTTCAGCCAGTCGAACACGCCCGCCAGCTCGCCACGCGCGACCTCGGTGTCGAGATCGCGCGCCTTTCGCATCGTCGCGAACCACTGCGCCGCGTACATCGCGCCGAGCGTGTAGCAAGGAAAGTAGCCGAACGCGCCGTCGGTCCAGTGGATGTCCTGCATCGGGCCGTCCTTGAAGTTCCCCTTCGTCTCGACGCCGAGCAGCCGCATCATCCCGGCGTCCCACAGCGCGGGGATGTCGTCGACCTCGATCTCACCCTCGATCAGCGGTCGCTCGATCTCGTAGCGAAGGATGACGTGCGCGGGATAGGTGACCTCGTCGGCGTCGACCCGGATCAAGCCCGGGCGTACGCGCGTGTACAGCTTGACCAGATTCTCGACCTCGAACGCTGGTTGCGGCCCGAGGTACTCGCGGAGCAACGGTGCGAGCAGCTCCAGAAACGCACGGCTGCGACCGAGCTGCATCTCGAACGCCAGGCTCTGGCTCTCGTGGATCGCCATCGAGCGCGCCTCGGAGACCGGTTGTCCGAGCAACGCGCGCGGCCGGTGCTGTTCGTAGCGACCGTGCCCGGTCTCGTGGATCGTGCCCATCAGGCTGTTCTCGAAGTCGTCCTCGCTGTAGCGCGTGGTCAGGCGAACGTCCTCGGGAACGCCGCCGGAGAACGGGTGCGTGCTGACGTCGAGGCGGCCGCCGTCGAAGTCGAACTGCAACAGCTTCATCACGCGCTCGCACAGCGCCTTCTGCGTGGCGAGCGGGAACGGTCCCTTCGCGGCAATCACGGTCTCGGTCGCCTGCTGCTCGCGCACGGTGGCGATCAGCTGCGGCAGCCACGTCTTGACGACGCCGAACACGCGATCGACCTCGGCGCCGCGCATGCCGGGCTCGAAGCGATCCATCAGCGCGTCGTATGGCGAGACCCCGAGCTTGTCGGAGAGCAGCGTCGCTTGCTTCCGCGTCAGCCGCACGACGTCCTCGAGGTTCACCGCGAAGCCGGCCCAGTCGTTCGCGGGCCGCTGCGATCGCCACGCATGCTCGCAGCGCGCGCCGGCCATCGTCGCCTCGTGCACCAGATCGTCGGGCAGCGCTGTCGAGTTGCGATACACGCGCTGCATCTCGCGCAGGTTCGCGAGCGCGGTCTCGTCGAGGGTCTCCCGCGTCGCGCTCGCCAGCAGCGGCCCGAGCTCGGGAGCCGTACGCAACCGGTGGAGGTGCGCGGCCAGCTCGCCCATCGCCGCGGATCGCGCGTCGCTCCCGCCCGGAGGCATGTATGTCGCGTGGTCCCAGCCGATGATCGCCTGCAGGTGCTCGAACCGATAGATCCGTAAAAACGCAGTGGTCAGCTGCTCGTAGCTCTTGGTCACGTCTCGACGCTACACCGTGGTGACCCGCGGACGTTGTCTATGTTCAGGACCTTGAGCTCGCGCAGCGCGGGTGACTCGGCGAGGACGTGCGCGCCCTGGGGATCGAGATCGTTACTGGAGATGTCGAGCTCCTCGAGCTTACCGGCAGGACCCGACTTGAACGCCGTCATCGAGTCGTCCATGTCCCAGTCGCCGTCGACCTCACCGCGCGCGAACACCGTCGCCGCTCTCGGCAGGCGATCGATCCGGGACTGCTCGTCGAATATCACCCCGTCGGAGAGAGGCGTGGCGAGGATCGTCCCGAGCCGCTCGCGGATCTCGCGCGCAGGGACGTCGCACACGAGATCGATGACGCGAACGGCGCGCTGCATCTCTGGCGTCCACGCATGCACGAGCATGCCGCCACGCAGCGCATACGCCTCCGCATCTCGGGCGATCGCGAGGCGCGACAGGAACCCCCTCGAGCAGTCTTCCCCGCGAGTGCATAGGCCTCGCCAATAACGTACGCTCGCGACGCATGGACCCACGACACAGCGCGATCGACGCGTCGGTCAACTCGGCGACACCCGCGCGGTGCGCGCTGCTCGGGATGCTCGTCGAGTCGTGACGCTCCGGCTCGAAGCGCATGCGACCCAGACGGCACGGTGGCCAGCGTCGGGGCGTCACGTGCTCGCGCAGTTCGATGACGATTCGGTCGTCGTGTATCAGGCGTATCGTCCGGCGATCGGACGCTTTGCTGCCGAACACGGCTACTTCGGCGGCGAGTTCTCGCTGTCGCGGATGAGCTGGATCAAGCCGAACTTCCTCTGGATGATGTACCGCTGCGGGTGGGCGACCAAGGAAGGCCAGGAGGTTGTGCTCGCGATCTGGCTCGCGCGCGCCGCGTTCGACGAGATCTTGTCGCTCGCGGTGCCGTCGAGCTACTGGCCGCATCGCTATCCGGATCACGACGCTTGGCAGCGCGCGCTCACGCATTCCGAGGTTCGCTTGCAATGGGATCCCGACCACGGGCCGGCAGGGCAGGCGCTCGAGCGTCGCGCGGTGCAACTCGGCCTTCGCGGCGAGGTGCTGGCGAACTATTCGCGCGAGTGGGTGCGCCGGATCGAGGACATCACACCGTTCGTGCGGGAACAGCACGGTCGCGCCGCGCTGGAGACGCCGCGCGAAGAGGTCTATCCGTGGCTGGCGTCGTCGCGGATCGAAGCGGACCCGATGCCCTAGCACGAGGCATCCGAGGACAAGCGCGCCTGGATGAACCAGGTCGAGCAGTGGTTCTCGATCCTGCAGCGCAAGCGGCTGCGCGCGACAAACTTCGCCGACCTCGTCGACCTCGAAGCGCCGAGCAGACGCTCGAGGAGTTCAAGGCCAAGGCGGAGAACGAGCCGAAGAACCCCATGGAGGAGAAGCTCGCTGTGGGTTATGATCTCCGAGAACAACAGCTCCACGAAGAAGCTCTACGTCGTGGATGCCCGACGCAAGATCGACGGCAAGTTCTACAAGTGCGACGTCTACGTGAAGACGCCGGAGAAGGCGGCGGAGGCGCTCGCGGCCTGCAAGTCGCTGCGCAAGTAGCGCTCCGGTCGACTCACCGCGTGCGGCTCGGGCTCCTCGGGTTCCGAGTTTTCCGAGACCGGCGAATGCGACCCACCCGCGGATGGGACCGATGTCGAGCGGTGGCGCCGTTACTGCTGTTCGATAGCTGCGACCTCACCACTCAGACCGAAATCAACCTAACCCAGCGCTACGTCAGGTTGGTGTCGCGTGGCGATGCCAGTGTCCGCGCTGCTGCATACGCGGCCGTCGCGCCCCAATCGTGACCGCCCACGATCGCCTGCGTGTCGCCGAGCGCCTCGACGAGGGCGATCACGTCGCGGCCGAGCGTGTCGATGTCGAACGGCCGTCCTTCGAGATCTCCGTGGGATAGCCGCGCAGGAATGGCGCGACGACGCGATACCCGCGGCTGCGAGCTCCGTCATCGCCCGATCCCACGTGTGGCCGTATCCGGGAAGCCGTGGAGACGCAGCACCAACGGCCCGCTGCCCTCGCTGAGATAGGCGAACTCGAGCCCGTTGGCGCGAATGCGTTCGATCACGTCGCCGAGAGTATCACCCGCGTTTCAGAACGTGAGCCCGACGGAGACATCGAACAGCCGCGTGCTTCGGCGTGCCTATCCTCTTCGCGGCAGATCATCGGAGAGGTTGATGATCTCTGAGACTCCGGCCCGGGATTGTCGCAAGCTGTGCGCGTGGACTGCGACGACATCATCTTGGTCATCGCGAACCGGGCATCGAGCACGATGACAGGGCTCGAGAAGACGAGGTATCACGACCACGTCAGCGGCTGCCTCACGTGCCAGCAACTCGTGTCCGAAGGCCACGAGGAAGACTGGCGCTGGATCGTTCGCGTGCCTGCGGATACGGTCGATGGGAGCGACATCCTGAGCTTGCCGATGGTCGATCCCATCGTGTTCGCCGCGCCGGAGGAGCTGAGCTCGGGTGGCATGGGCCGGATCACGAAGGCCTTCGATCGTCGACTCGGGCGCGAGATCGCCGTCAAGGAGCTGCTCGACCGGGACTTGCGTTCACGCTTCGAGCGCGAGGTCTTGATCACGGCGCGTCTGCAACATCCCGCGATCGTCCCGATCTATGAGGCCGGGGTGTTTCCCGATGGGTCCGCCTTTTACACGATGCGCTTGGTTCCCGGCCGCACGCTGGCACAAGCCATCGACGAGGCGACCACGCTCGAAGCGCGTCTCCGGTTGATGCCGCACTTGCGCGCGGCCGCAGAGGCCGTCGCTTACGCTCATGCTCGAGGCGTCATCCATCGCGATCTCAAGCCCGGCAACATTCTGGTCGGCGAGTTTGGCGAGACCGTCGTGATCGATTGGGGGCTCGCGAAGGAGGTCGGTCACGCCGACGTAATAATCGAGAGGCCGTCGCTGCGATCGTTCGACCTCACACGCGTCGGTTCCGTGCTCGGCACGCCCTGCTTCATGTCCCCTGCACAGGCCGCGGGCACGTCGGTCACTCCGGCTGATGATGTCTACGCGCTCGGGGCGATGCTCTACAACCTGCTCGCCGGAGCTCCTCCTTACTGGGACACCAGCGCGCACGATTCAGATGCGCTGCTCGCCGCCACCACCGCCGGCCCGCCGACGCCGATCGCGACGCTCGCCGACGGTGCGCCTGCGGATCTCCATGCCATCGTGGAGCGCGCGATGGCGCGTGACCGCGCGACCAGATTCCCGACGGCGACCGAGCTCATCGAAGAGCTCGCGAGGTTCGAGGCCGGGCAGTTGCTGGTCTCGCGCACGTACAGTGCACGGGAGCTGTTCATTCGGTGGTTGCGTCGACATCGCATCGGCGTCTCGCTCGCCGCGCTCTGTCTGATCGCGGCAACCGTGGTGTCCGTGCTCTTCGTGCGACTCGACCGCGCCGCGACCGAGCTCGCGATTCGCGAACGAGGCGGCCGCCTGACAGATCTCTACGGGGAGGTCGCGCGGCAGGCCTATGTCATCGACCGCGATCTGTTGCGACTCGAGAATGCCCTCGAAGGGCTGACCGTCGCTGCGGCCTGGGCGCTCGAGGGCTCCGACCCTGGGATCGAGCCCGTGTACTTCGACACCGACTTCAAGGATCCAGCGCGCCGCCCGGCGGACTTCACGGACCAGACGAAGTATCGCTGGCCGGTGTCGGTGGCGTACCCGGTCGTCGGGCTAGCTCCCGGGACCGACCCCGTGCTCTTGCTTCCCGACATTCGTCGAGTCGTGGCGTTGCGACATCACATCCGCGCGATGGTGCTCGAGGCGGCGAGTCGTGGCGAACCGCGCGAGCTGTTACCGGCGGTGGCCAACCAGCAGTTGCTCTCGCGCGCCGGCCCGATCGACTACGCCTACGTCGATCTGCCGGAGGGCGTGATCGTGATGTGGCCGGGGTTCGCGGGGCTTCGCAGCGACTACGACGTGCGCACGGCGTCGTTCTACAAGCAGAGCGCGAACCAGCATGGCCGCCGCTGGGGAGCACCTTATGTCGATTCGACGACCGATCGCGCCGGCGATGACCTCGTCCTGCCGTGCACGAAGGCCGTGTGGTCCTCGACCGGCACGTTCCTCGGTGTCGCGGGTGTCGAGATGACCGTGACGAAGATGGTCGATACCAGCATGCGGATGGGTGGGCGCGAGACGTTTCGCACCAGCCTCGTCGACGATCTCGGGCGCAAGGTGATCGATTCGAGGGACGCCAACAGGCGCTTCGTCGCCAATGGTCGCGACGAGGCGATCGAGTTCGAACCCTTTGACCTGCCGCACGTCGCAGAGGCGATCCGGAACCGCCGCGAAGGGGTCGAGGAGACCACGCGCGACGGTCGCCCGATCGTCGTGGCCTTCGTGCGGCTCGACGCGATCAAGTGGTACTTCGTCGTCGAGGTCGACGGTGAATCACTCGGCGTCAGATAGATCGTCAGACCGACGCGCTCACGACCCGGCCTTCTTCGGCGGCCACTCGAAACGGTCGAGGGTCTTGAAGGTGCCAACGAAGATGATCTAAGGCAGACGTCGAACGTCGAGGTCGACGATGGAGTCAACGTCTACGTTGGCCGTCAACCTCGACGTTGGGGGCAAGGTCGACGTCTATCACCTTGCCCTGCCTTCACCCATTCCGCTTTGTTCTACGCCTCTTCAGTTCAGGTCGAGGACGTCTTCGGCGTGCTTCACATTCCTACCCACACACACGCGACCTGTTCGTGATCCAGCCGAGTTGCCTATGATCTAGACAGCCGCGGTGGCGATCCACCGAAGTTCAACCAGATGGCGCTGGTGTGCTTCGTGCAGTTTCACGGGATGTCATGCACAACAAGATCTCCATCACAGGGTTGCTCGCGACGATGCTGTTGTCCTCCGGCGTAGCGTTCGCCAACGACCCACTCCTCAGTGGGAACGTTCAGGTCGCCAACGGCAACCACACGGTGACCGCACTCCTCGGGCTGATCGGTAACGGATCGATTCCCGCGAACCACGTGTTCCCGACGGTGCAGGGCACCACGATCACAGCCAGCGAGCTGCAAGCTCTCTACAACAAAGGCCAGCTGGTCACGCTCAACCAGCCACTGGTCGGCGCGACGATCGACAACATCGTCTCCAACTACGATCCGGCGCTCGTCAAAATCGATCTCCGACCCGCCATCTATGGCAAGCCGTTCTCGAACCTCACGGTGATCGAGGAGCCGATGACGCTCGGTTCGAACGCCAAGCCAGCGGTCATCACGACGGTGCGCGGCAAGATCGGGACGATCATCGACACCGGTGGTTGCGTGCTGGACAGGGCTGGCAAGTGTATGAACGTCGTGGATATCGTGACCGATCCGGTCGGCACGGCGATCGAATCCATCATCGAGAAGGCGGCCGTTGGAAATCCGGCCGTGCTGATCGGCGGATCCTTGATCTACATCTCGATCGCGCCCTCGATCGCAAATGCTGGCGCCCAGACGCTGTTCAACGAGGCGATTCAGCTCGAGCCCGCGTGGCAGGCAGCGTTCACGCCCCCGATCGTTCGTCACTCGATCGACATCGGGGCCGCCGCGGGTCAGGAGATCATGCGACTCCACAGCATGCCGCTCGCAGCCTACACGCCCGAGGACATCGACTTCATGGACGAGCACTACGAGTACTTCATCGACATCCTCGCGGAGCTTCACCCCGCGGACGGCCTGTAGCTTTGCGGGTCGCCGTCCACCACTCGCCAGCGCCAGTCGATCGAGTCGAAAACGCACCCGCTCGAGCATCGCTACCGACTGATCACGGTGCGAACGGCTGCGGCCCCGTCGCCTCCGCATGTGGGCGCGGAGGCGGAACGACGGGAGGTGTGGTCGGCTGCGATGCACAGGCGACGAGCAGGACAATCAGCAGAGATCGCACGAGCGCACGCAACACTGGCGCCGCTGGTTGACGGCAGTGGCCGACTGATAGTTGTCCCTCTCTGCCAACGTAGCTGAGACACCGTCCTTCCCGAAGTTCAATGTCGAGGGCGACCGAGGGGTAAACGACGATAAATCTGATTGTCCGTGGTGTCGAACGGCTCGCCGGTCGCGACGAACCGCGCGATCTGGGACTCCACGGCGGGCAGCCAGAACTTGTCCTCGTCCGGAGCATCGAACCGGGAGATCAACGAGTGGTTGACGCCGGGCTCGAAGAAGCACGCCTCGGCGTTCGGGATCGCGCGCGCCACGGTCGCGATCGTCGTCGGGTTCGCCGCATGATCGTCCTCGACGCCGACGATCTGGGTCGGGATGGCGAGCGCGCGGCGATCTTGACAGCCATGCGCTCGCGGCGTTCGACAATGACATTTGGCGAACGTGTTGGGCCGATTGCCCGGTTCCTCCTGCCCTTATTCCTCGGTCTTCTTCAGGACCAGAGCCGATCGACACCGTACGTGTCGAAGATCTTCTCGTTGCTTACGAGCGTCAAGTCCTCGGACCTCGCCTGCGCGATCAGCATCCGATCGAACGGGTCTCTGTGCGTGCCGGGCAACAACCCGGCACGTTGCCCATGGATGACGGACACTGCGAGCTGCTGGAACTTCTGGGAGGCGATCGCGCCCGCGATGTCATTGACGATCGATGCGACCGACGGCAGCCGGCCGAGCCGATACTTCGTCGCGATCTCCCACGCACTCGCCGCGCTCACGAACACCTCCTGTTCCATGATCGCTTCCCGTGCGGATTTCGGCAGTTTCGAGAGGCCTTCGAGCCACCAGATGAACGCGTGCGTATCGAGGAGGAGCGCCATCAGTCGTCACCTTCCCACGCCCTGAGCTCGTCGTCGGGCAATGGACCGAAGAACGAGTCGTCGAGATGGATCTTGCCCTTCATGGCGCCGAACTTCCGCAGCGGAGCTGGTCGATCGACCGGGACGAGACGTACGAGCGGCTGCTTGCCGCGCGCGATCACGACCTCCTCCCCGGCACATGCGCGAGCAATCAGCCTCGACAGCTCGGCCTTGGCCTTGCTGATTGGTACGGGTTTCATAGTCTGGTCAAGTGAACCAGACCAACTTTGGTCGGTCAAGCCTGAATGCGAACGTCAGCACCCTGGGCTCTGACGTCGTACCGATCGCGTCCGCACCCGCTCCGCCCGATGACCCGATCTACGCGCTCGACTTCGGCACCTGAAGTTCCAGGCCTCGTCGATCTCGGGACGCCGACGGGCGTACCGACCGAGCGGAGCGGTCGCGGAGTCACCATTTCTCGAGCGGCCGACGCGAACGTCGACCTCTCCCGATGTCGTGACGACTCGTCGAGGGTACTGGCCATTCCTCACGTCGATGCGATCGTCACTGCGCTCGTATGGGCCGGCGCCGATGCGTCTCTGCAACTCCTCGTCGAGCACGACCTGGATGGTCGCGCGCACCACGTCCCGACAACGGTCGGCGAGGTACCACCACTCGGGCGGTAGAGCGTGCGCTCCACCATCACCTGGCCAGCTCGGGTTGATCCGCAGACGTGGCGCATCGACGTCGAGCGCGGCCAGGGAGAGTCCATGGGCCTCGCGCTCGATCGCGGCGCACCCGTCAGCGATCGCGACTTCGTGTGCGCGGTAGTCGACCGAGCGCTGTCTTGGCACATCCTCGATGAACTGAACCACGCGGTCCACGATGCCCTGCAACGCTGCTGCAAAGTGTCCGTACGCTGCAGCAGGCCCGCATCGTTTTGAAGCCGGCGAGCCGACCAGCCGGCCTGCGCGATCACGTGCGAGGTCGACACCACCGCTCCGCCAACCGCGACCCGTTGCAAATTCGGTCGTAGGTGCTCGTGCTGAACGTGCTCGTCGTATGCAGTTTCGTAGTAGATCGCATGCGACGAGAGCGGCGCAGGCGACCCGGGTGCGGTCGGCAGGGCGGGCTCGATCGAGACCATGGTCCCGGGCGCGGTGGGCCGGAGGCCGTCGGCCGGGGCGTACACGTTGGTGAAGTCCCATGCGAACCACCCCGAGTGCGAGTACTCGGAGGCGCCTTCCTGGTTGACTCTCCACACCTGGCCGGGCTGGAACGGCAGCCGGTAGGTAGCGTGATGAAACGGCCTCGGCAGCACCGCGCGATCGGCAAGCGCGTCTCGCGTCGCCGACGCGGATTGGGTCCAGCTCTCCGCGACGTCGCCGGCAACGCGATTCTGCGCGAGCCTCGTGTTCTGGTCGGGCAGAGTTGCCAGCTCGATGTGGGTCGTGATCCGCCCCGAGCGTCGGATCACGCCGACTGAAGTTGGCCAGCGCGCGACCGCCGCCGCCGCCCGATCCGTGCGCCGATGTGATGCTCGGTCCGGCCGGCGTCGCGAGGCCGGCCTCGTCGAGCGCAACGTAGGGGCGGTTGATTGGAGCGTCGCCCGAGTTCGGGCACGCTCAGACGTCGATCGCGTAGCGCTTCAACCGTTCGAGGAACGTGCGTAGCGGCATCGCGATCGCGCGCGCGGCTTGTGTGCGATTCCCCTTCGTCGATCGCAACGCCTCGGTGATCCGCGTTCGCTCGAGCGCCTCGATCTCTTCCGAGAGGGGACGAAACGCGGACAGGGCCTCCGACGTCGGATTCGGGACGACCGGATCCTGTGCTCCGGCGAGGATCTCGTCGATCTGCAGATCCTCGATCTGACCACCGACCACCGTGGCGACCAGGTACTCGCAGACGTTCCTGAGCTCGCGCACGTTACCGGGCCATGGATGACGAGTCAGGCGGCTGATCGCCCCGCCGGTCAGCACGAGCGGCGACCGATTGGCGCGCTCGCACGCGTCGCTGACGAAACGATGCGCGAGGACTGGAATCTCGCGTGGTCGATCGCGTAGCGGAGGCAGCCAGATCGTCGCACCCGACAGCCGGAAGAACAGATCCTGTCGAAACCGACCAGCCTGGATCTCGTGCTTGAGATCGCGATTGGACGCCGCCACCACCCTCATCTCCACCACGAGCTCGCGCACATCACCGAGCCGAGTCACCCGTCGGCTCTCGATCACGCGCAGCAGCTTGCTCTGGACCGACATCGGGAGCTCGCCAACCTCGTCGAGGAAGACCGTACCTCCACGCGCGCTCTCGAAGATCCCGGGCTTTGTCGTGACCGCCCCCGAGAACGCACCGCGCTCGTGACCGAACAACTCGCTCTCGACCAGGTTCTCTGGAAGGGCCGCGCAGTTGATCGCGATCAGCGGTCTCCCGACACGTGGCGAGAGGCGATGGAGCGCGGTCGCGACCACCTCCTTACCCGTTCCGGTCTCGCCCTGGATCAGCACGGAGAGGTCCGCCGGCGCCAGCCGGTCGACGAGCTCGAAGACGCGGACGAGTGCCGGATCCGCGATCACCGCGATCCGGTCCCCGAGATCGACCGTGCGTGGCGGGCGAGCCCCGTTCGCCCGCCCGCTCGACGCGCCATCGGCTGCGCCACGCGCCCCGGTGACGAGCGTGTTGGCGTCGCAACCATCTCGCGGCGCGAGCGCGAACCCGAGTCTGCCGTGCGGGATGATGGTCAGCATTCTCGAGACCAGCGTGTCGAGCGCCTCGCCATCGGTCTCGGGCAACAGCACGCCGAGCTCCGACGCCGAGTGCCAGGTGACGAGATCGAGGGCGCGGAGGTGGGGGAGAAGACGCTGCTCGACGGTTGCTCGATCGAGCTCGCCGATCACGAGATGCACGAGTGCGAGCTCGCGACCGTATTGAACGACGCGCTCGAGCTCGCGCCCGAGCTGAACGCCAAACTCCGCGGGCGACACGATCGCGACCCGTGCGACCGACACCGCGGGCCCATGGAACACCAAGATCGCCGCGCCGATCGAGATCACATCGCCATCGACGAGCTCGTTCTCGCTGATCCGACGGTTGTTGACGAGCGTCCCGTTCTGGCTCGCGAGATCGACCACGGTCGCGCGACCAGCCACCATGTCGATCCGCACGTGTTGGCGTGACACCGCGGTATCAGAGACCGTCACGTCACACTCGGCGACGCGGCCGATGATGATCTGGCCATCGTCGGGCAGCGCGTGACGCCACGACGCGATCTGATCGACGACCACGAGGTAGCTTGCGCGCGTCGAACGTCCGGGCGATGCGGTTGTGTGACCCTCCTGACTCACGTGCGGGGTATCCTAGCAGCGGGTGGCGATCGATCCGAAGCAGAACCCCGACTCCACGGTCGACCTCGGGATTGCCAGCTCTTCGCCAGCGCCGCTCGAACCGGCGGTCGATGATGCCAGTCGGTACAAGCGTGCGGCCGAGATCGGACGAGGAGGCCTCGGCCGTGTGCTCGAGGCGCATGATCGACGCCTCGATCGCCCGGTAGCGATCAAGGAGTTGCTCCATCCCGGGACCGAGCTCCGATTCCACCAGGAGGCGCTGATCACCGCGCGGCTCGAGCATCCCGCGATCATCCCGATCCACGACGCGGGCGTCGAGCACGGGCGGCCGTTCTACGCGATGAAGCGGGTCACCGGGCGAACGCTCGCCGAGCTGGCCTCGGAGGCCACCACGGTTGGGCAACGGCTCGCACTCCTCGAGCACGTCGTCACGGTGTGCGACGCGCTCGGCTACGCACACAGCCGCAACATCATCCACCGCGACCTCAAGCCTCAGAACGTGCTCGTGGGCTCGTTCGGAGAGACGGTCGTGATCGACTGGGGGATCGCCAAGGATCTCGGGTCGGCGGAAGACCCGAAGGGGGCCGCGCATGACGTTCCCGAGTCCCAGCTCACGATGGTGGGGGCGGT
>Ga0105049_10005295_pt1 | contig 15038 bp, 7 predicted proteins | sample MAT06_FD_78087 | JGI IMG/M metagenome (GOLD analysis project Ga0105049, IMG submission 78087) | Freshwater microbial communities from Lake Fryxell liftoff mats and glacier meltwater in Antarctica - MAT-06 | ecosystem: Environmental > Aquatic > Freshwater > Ice > Liftoff microbial mat | place... | reverse complement strand
GGAAGGCATGGACGACCCGTCGTTCCCGCGCTGCGCATGGCTCGTTCTCGGGGCACGAGCTCAGCACCTTGATGCCCGCAGGGATGAAGACCAGCGGCGATTGCAACGCCACCAGTGTCGCGGAGCGCGCGCAGTAGATCGCGCCATCGCGGGTCGCGAGCTCGGAGCGTGCGTCCAGACCTGGTGGTGGCCACTGGGCACCGATCCACCACCTGGGACGAAACGATGAGAGGTGCTGCATCAGACGGCGGTCTGGATGCGTCGAATCGATGTCGGCAGCCCACGCGATCGCGCCGTAATAGAGGGGCAAGCTTGGTTCCGCTTGAACGAGCTCCAGGTTCGTCGGCAGGCGCGCGCCTCGCCACTGGCAATACGCGCTCGCCTCGCTCCAGCTCACCCGCACGTGCGAGGACCCAACATACTCCAACAGGTTGCCCTGGCACTGCCCCGCTTCGATGCAGGCATTGAGCGCTCGCGGGGGGACGGCGTGACGATCGATCCAGAACGGCGCGGAGACGATCCCCCCACTCCTCGTGGCGGTGATGTGGATCAAGTCGTCCGTGGGCATCGTGACTGGTTCCGCGGTGGAACACGCGACCATCAGGCAGCACGCCAAGCGACCTCGCATGGGCTAGCCCCGCTCCGGGTTGATCGTCTGGTGTGCAATCTGCTCGAAGATGAGGGCCGCCGCCTCGTGGTCGCTCTTGCCGCCAAACATGTCCTGCATCAGTGCCCCCTTCGAATCGGCGATCACTGCGCCGTTCTCGTTCCGACCGATCACGAAACCACGCATCGTGTTGTCGCCGAACGCGTTGCGTTCGTTGAACCTCGCGACGATCGGGATGGGAAGGTCCTGAACCTTTCGGGCCAGGTTCTTGACCACCGTGTCGCCTGTGAATCCCGCGATGAACGACCGGACAACGATGATGTGTCCCGGCGCGATCTCGGCGAGCTCCAGACGGAGCACACCGGGTGTCTGGTCGAGATTGCGAGCCGGGAGGTCACCCTTGACGAGGATCTTCTTGACGTCGACCTGCGTGGCGAGCTCCGTCCCTGGATCTCGCCCGCGGGATTGATCTCCGATCCCGAGCCGGGCCTGGGCGCTGAAGGTGCACCATGCCAGGAGGCTGTTGGAGATCTGGAGATCTCCAGCGAGCTTGTTCTGCGCTCCGATCGCATCGTGCGCGTCGACGGCGGCGCGGTATCCACTGCCAGGCTGCTCGCGATCGAGACGACTCGTGAGCGACGTCAGCGTCGATTCGAAGCGAGTGGCGTGATCGAGCTTCGCCTCACGCAATGCTTCCCGCTGCGTAGTCTCGAAGAAGACTTTCGGGCTCAGCAGCGTCCCACCGGGCGTTCGACGCGAACCAAGCGGATCAGCTTCCGCCTTGGACATCGCGAGCGAGACGCCTTTCTCGACGACCGCCGCGGAGCCGCCCTCGAACAAGACCTTCACGAGCTCCTGCCTCGCCGCTTTCATTGGAGTGTCGTCGGTCATCAAGCGCTTGACGATCCCCGCTCCGACACCCGCCGACACCGCGTTGAGCGCGACCATGGCTGCGCCCTTCAAGAGCTGTTTCCACAACGGGTCCTCGGGGACCGAATCGACCACCGCGATCTCCTTCATCAAGGCGTCGACCCCATCCATCCGGCTCTCGTAGAGAGCTTCCCACTTACGAACCGCGTGATTGACGGCAATCGCCGTCGTTCCCGGCCGGCTGCCGAAGACGTCCTTGCTCGTGGCCGCGACTTCGATGTGCATCGAGATCGGCGCAGCCACGATCGAGCTGATGCTCACGCCCCGCGGGATGACCACCAGCGATCCAGTTGCGTCATTTGGAACTCCCTTGTTCCCTGGTATCGCCTCGGACCTGGGCGTCAGCACCACCTCGAACTTCTTCTCGTCGAGCTTTCGCCAGTGCTTGCTCTTCAAGCCGCCCGTGAAGCCCACGTTCAACTCCTCCACCGATGCATCGACGTTCGGGAGCTCTACATGCAGGACAAGCTCCTCGTTGCTTTGCATCGTGTGGGCGACCGGGGTCCGTCCTCGTTCCTTCAACTCACCCCACATCCCGATGATGTTTGTGGGGCTACGCGGAGTGGTCAGCGTCGTCGAAGCCGCGGTCTCGCGCTTGCCATCGATGTCCGCACTCGTGTCCAGCTCGCGATCGCCGGCATGCGAAGCAAACTCCGTGACCTCGGAGGTCGGGCCTGCATGCTCGACCTTGCGAGGACCACCAGCACCGCTCGATGTGTGGTGCCACGTCACCTGGCTGCCGGCGCGGAGCTTGTCCACGCTGTAACGGAATCGCTGCTCGCCGCCTAGCAGGACGGTCTTCACGAGCTCCGGCGGGTCGACCCGAATGTTGCTGTGCGCTGGATCCTGCTGCGTTGGTTTCGTCACTCGCCTTGGGTCACCCATGGAGCTGTCATCGCCCACCTCCCGGCCCGGTTGCGTGGATTCATCCGCAGACGACCTTCCCATCGCTTCGACTTCGGCGCGGGTGGCCCGCTGGAGGTGTGCGACGAGATCGATCTGCGCTCGTGCGCCTCGAGGTAAGCGCCTCGAAGGACGGCGTTCTTGATGTGGCCACCGGTCATCGCGAACTCGCGTGCCAACGCCTCGAAGTCGAGCGCGGGCTCGACCGGTGTGGCCGCCGGTAGCACCGCGCGCCACAGCTCGATGCGTTGCGCCTCGTCGGGCAGCGGCAAGCGGATGTGGACGGCGAGGGCGCTGAAACGCGGGATCGATCGCGGTCTCGTGATTCGTGGTGAGCAGCGAGACTCCGGAGAACTGCTCGATCCGCTGGAGCAGGTAGTTGACCTCGAGGTTCGCGTAGCGGTCATTTGACCCTTCGCGATCAGCGAGCGTCGATCTGGAACTTGGAGTCGTAGAACGCGACAAAGTCCTTGGTCACAGCGACCGCCGGCTTGCTCTCGAAGTAGGTCCAGGCGCCGTTCGCGATCTGGTTGCCGCCGACCGAGACGTTCAGGTGCTTCCACTCGCCTTTCCACGGGCACGTACCCGCGCCCGCTCCAGGTGAGAGGGCCGCGCGGACATCCGCGAGGGGCACGTAGTACCGATCGGGCAAGCCCTGCTCGTGAATCACGTAGCCCCGCGACGTTTCGGCGACGACCTCCGCGCCGAGCGAGACCTTGATCTGCGCCATCGACTCCGTGCGAACTCGATCACTCATGGCACCGGATTACCATGATCGAGCCGCCTGGCCATGCACGACGGTCAACGCGAGCACCCGCTCTACTTCGGTCGCGCCTCCTCGAGCTCCACGCGCGCGGGCTCCGTGCGAAGCCGCTTCGCGCGGTCGGCGAGCACCCGCATGCTTCCGCGCGTCTCCTTGATCAGCGCCTCGTCGGCATCGAGGTCGTCGTGGCTTGTTGCGTAGGGCTGATAGTAGCCAATGTAGCGCGCGAGATCAGCGTTCGCCGGCTCGAGGTGCATCTCGACCAGCCAGTCGTGCAGGTTCTGCCGCAGCCCGTTCGCGCCTTCGGTATCGCCGTGCACCAGCACCGAGAACACGCGACCCTTGAGGTGCCGGGGGTAATTCCAGCCAGCGAGCTCGAGTGCCTTGGCCTTCGCCGCGTCCTTGCCATGTGTCGAGGTGGGATCCGGGTTACCGCCGTCGGCGCAGACCAGACGATCCATCATCGCCTTGAGCGGCGTCGGTGCCTGCCACCAGTACACCGGTGTGATGATCGCGATGCCATGCGCGCCGATCCACATCGGATAGATCTCGTTCATCCAGTCCTGGGTCTGACCGAGCGCGTGGTTCGGGTAGCAGGAGCATGGCCAGTGGCAGAGCGGCATCGCGGTGGACACGCAGGCCTTGCAGGGATGGATCGTGCGGCCGTACTCCGCGGTGGTGCGCGACAGATCGAGCAGGTCGACGTGGCAGTCCTTGGCTCGCAGCTCGGCGCACGCCTCGAACGCGAGGCGCATCGTCTTGCTGATCTCGCCGGGACACGTGTGCTCGTTGCGCGACGCACCGGCGACCACCAGGATCCGCGTCTGAGTGCCGGGGTCGTCGTGCAGCCGCTGCGCAGACTTGATCGCGTCGCGCGCGGCGAGCCAATCGATCGATAGATCGTACTGCGGATCCTTGAAGCCCGATCCGGCCTTGCGCGTGCGCGGAGCCTTGCGGCCCTCGTCATACGCACCCCACGCGACCGCCTCGAGCGAGGCGACTTCGTTCGCGTGCGCGTCGAACGCCGGATCGACGAACTGAGCGCGGAACCGCTCGCGAAACTCGTCGCGCGTGAGCTTCACGCTCGGTGCTCCGCTACGGATCTTCAGCTCGAGATCGTTGCTCCTTGGCATCCCGTCCGTGGATGCAACGCAGGGACCGATCTTCCGGCGATCGAACGTGCGCCCACGTCGCAGTCGTTGCCGGTGCGCACCTGAGGCCAGGATGTCGGCGTGGCCGACGAGATCGCCGCCCGCGATCTAGATCGCGCGAAGCAACGAGAAGCGAGGATGCAAGACCACCGTGCCGTGCACGCGCCGATCGGCCTCACCGCCGCCGTCTGCGTCGCGAACGAGGTCGAGCTGTGACCTGCTCTGGCGACTGCGTCATGGGCGCTCGTCGGCCCTGTAGCCGAACGTGGTACAGGTGCTGACGATGCCCATGCCGCATGGAACAGATGTGGCATGGCCGGCGCCATGAGCTGGTTTCTCGCAGGGTCGCGATCTACCCGCTCCGAACATCGTGCGCCACCGCTCGATGAGGCGCCGTTGCGCGCCGAGCTGTTCAGCATCGCGCAACTCGTTCGCCATACCGAGCAGCTCGCTCGGACGCACAAGGTCGTTGCCCGCAGTGGCGACAACCAGCTGTTGCTGCGGCTCGCGGACACCGAGAAGCGCCTGGCCGACGCCTACAAGCTCCTCGCGTCGGCCGTCGGGCGAGGCCGCCAGATCACTCCCGCCGCGGAGTGGTTCGTCGACAACTACCACCTGATCGAGGAGCAGATCAGGACCGCGCGCCGCCACTTCCCGCGCGGCTACAGCCGGGAGCTCCCGCGGCTCGATGACGCGAACGGCACACCGCGGGTGTACGACCTCGCCCTCGAGCTGATCTCGCACTCGCACGGTCGCATCGATCTCGAGGCCGCGCGCGCGTTCGTCTCTTCGTACCAATCGGTTCAGCCGCTCACCCTCGGCGAGGTCTGGGCGATCCCGATCATGCTTCGCCTCGCACTCCTCGAGAACCTGCGGCGCGTGATCGCGCGGGTCACCGACGGACGCAGCGATCGCGAATTAGCCGGCGAGTGGGTGGAGAGGTTGCTCGAGGTCCCGGCCAGCGATCCATCGCAGGTCGTGCTCGTGCTCGCGCAGCTGATCGACGCCGCTCCGAACCTGACCAATGCCTTCGCGTCCGAGCTCGCGACCCGACTCGCCGGGCAAGGGCCCGCGCTGGTGTTCCCGATCTCGTGGCTCGAGCAGCGGCTCGCTGAACGAGGCCAGACCATCGAGCACGCCTTCGAGCTCGCGAGTCAGAGTCAGGCCGCAGATCAGGTCTCGATCGGCAACAGCATCACCAGCCTCCGGTTTCTCGGCGCGACCGACTGGCGCGGCTTCGTCGAGTCGTTGAACGTCGTCGACGAAGCGCTACGTGGTGACGCCGTCTACGCGTCGATGGACTTCGCGACGCGTGATCGGTATCGCCATGTCATCGAGATGCTGGCGAGGCGCTGCAAGTCCTCCGAGCTCACCGTCGCCAAGCACGCCCTCCGGCTCGCCGCCGAGCAGGCGTCGCCGCGGGTGCAGCACGTCGGCTACTTCCTGATCGATCGCGGGCGTCGAGCACTCGAGCTCGCGATCGCCGGCAAACCCTATCAACACGCCGTCGCGCGTCCCCGCAGTCGGCGGCGGCTGCCGCTCTACCTCGGTGCGATCGCGGCCGTGACCGCCGTGACCGGAGGGCTCGCCGCGCTGGACGCGCTGACCCTCGAACCCGCTGCGCTCGTCGCCTGGTCGATCGCCGCGGCGCTGTGTGCGAGCCAGCTCGCGGTCTCGATCGTCCAGTGGATCGCGACGCTCGTCGTCCATCCGAACATTCTCCCGCGGCTCGACTTCACGACCGGGATCCCCGACGCGCACCGCACGATCGTCGCCGTGCCGACGATGTTCACCAGCACGAAGGGGATCGACGAGCTGGTCGACGCGCTCGAGGTCCGGTTCCTCGCGAATCGCGATCCGAACCTCGCGTTCGCGCTGGTCGGCGACTTCCGCGACGCACCCGAGCAACACCAGAGCACTGACGCCGCGCTCCTCCAGCACGCGATCGATGCGATCGAGGCGCTCCAGCGGCGCTACCCGGACCGAGGTGGTGGCTTCTTCCTGTTCCATCGCGAGCGCCGATGGAATCCGCGCGAGCGCGCGTGGATGGGATGGGAGCGCAAGCGCGGCAAGCTCGAGGATCTCAACGCGCTGCTCGCTGGCGATCCGGGTCGATTCTCGACGGTGATCGGTCCTGAGGATCGCCTCCGCGATATCAAGTACGTGATCGTCCTCGACAGCGACACCGAGCTGCCGCGCGATGCCGCGAGTGCGCTCGTCGGCACGCTCGCGCATCCACTCAACCGCCCGATCTTCGATCCAGGCCTCGGGCGGGTCACCGAGGGCTACTCGATCCTGCAGCCGCGCGTCGCGATCAGCCTCGCGAGTGCTGGTGGGTCTCGCTTCGCACGCATGTACTCGGGGGACTGCAGCATCGATCCGTATACCGCCGCTGTCTCGGACGTGTATCAGGACCTGTTCGGCGAGGGCTCGTTCGTCGGCAAGGGCATCTACGACCTCGCCGCGGTGCGGCAGTCGATGACCGAGACGTTCCCCGAGAACCGCATCCTCAGCCACGATCTTCTCGAGGGTGCCTACGGCCGCGCGGGGCTGGTCAGCGACGTCACCCTGTTCGAGGACTATCCGTCGGCGCGCGCCGCCGATGCCAGTCGACGAGCGCGGTGGATCCGCGGTGACTGGCAGATCGCGCGCTGGCTGTTCCGACGAGTCCCGGTCCCCGGCGGCTCGCAGCGGAGGCGCAACCCGATCTCGCGCCTCTCGCAGTGGAAGATCCTCGACAACCTGCGGCGCAGCCTGGTGCCGATCGCACTCATCACGCTCGTCGGCTTCGCGCTCGTGATCCCGACCGTGGCGGTGTCCTCGCTGCTGCTCGTCGCCGCCACGCTGTTCGTCCCCTGCCTGGTCACGTCGCTCGCCGCGCTGGCGAGACGACCGGAGGAGGTCGCATCGGGTGTTCACGTCCGCGATCTCGCCGATCAAGCGGTCCAGCAGACCGCACGGGAGGCGTTCGCGTTTGCCTGTCTACCGGCGGATGCCGCGCTGCATCTGACGTCGATCGTGGTCGCAGGCGTGCGCGTCCTGATCACCAAGCGCAACCTCCTCGAGTGGCGGACCGCCGCGGATGCGCAGCGATCGGCGCGCACCAGCCTCGCAGGCGCCTATGCCTCGTCGTGGATCTCGCCCGCGATGGGCGTGGTGATCGCGGTCGCCTCCGGCCTCGGCTTGATCCACGACCTGTGGTTGGCCGCTCCGATCGCACTCGTGTGGTTGGTCGCGCCCGCGCTCGCGTGGTGGGTGAGTCGCCCGCTCGTCGCGGTACGCGCGAAGCTGTCCTCCGACGATCGGACGTTCCTGCGCGCCCTCGCGCGACGGACCTGGCGATTCTTCGAGACCTACGTCAGCACCGAGGACAACCATCTCCCGCCCGATAACGTGCAGGAAGATCCGCCGGTCGGCGTCGCGCATCGGACCTCGCCCACCAACATCGGCCTCTCGCTGCTCGCGAACCTTGCTGCCTACGACTTCGGATACATCGCCTCCGACACCGTGATCGCGCGAACCTCGAGCACGTTCGCGACGCTCGCTCGACTCCAGCGCTACCGCGGTCACTTCTACAACTGGTACGACACCAAGACCCTCGAGCCGCTGCGACCGATGTACGTGTCGACGGTCGATAGTGGAAATCTCGCCGGTCATCTGCTCACGCTCGCCTCCGGGCTGATCGAGCTCGGCGAGCACCGCATCGTTCGCGACGAGCTCCTCGCCGGCCTCACCGACACGCTCGATCTCCTCGAGCAGCTCGGCGTGGCCGTCCCCGCGGCACGCGCGCTCCTGCGCGAGCCGCTGCCCACGCTCTCCGCCGCACGTGAGCGGCTCATGGCGCTCTCGGCGATCTCGCTCACGGACACCGCCGGGGGCGAGCCTGCCTGGTGGGCGCGCGCCTTCGAGAGCCAATGCCGCGATGCCGCCGCCGAGCTCGAGCTGATCGCGCCATGGATCGCACTCGAAGCTCCGATCAGTGCCGAGCTCCGGGACAAGCTCGACGCCATCCCGACGCTCGCCGAGGTGGCTCGCCTCGAGGCGACCGTCGCCTCCCTGCACGGATCGACGGATGCACGGGTGCAGCAGCTGATCGCCGCGGTCGCGCTCGGCGCCGAGCGGGCTACCAGGCGCCTCACCGAGCTGCGCGACCTCGCGGTGCGTGCGACCGAGCTCGGCGACCACGACTACGAGTTCCTCTACGACCGTGCACGGCATCAGTTCGCGATCGGCTACAACGTCGTCGACCATCGCGTCGACGCGAGCTTCTACGATCTCCTCGCGTCGGAGGCGCGGCTCGCCAGCTTCGTCGCGATCGCCCAGGACAAGGTCCCACAGGAGCACTGGTTCCACCTCGGCAGGCTCGTCACGACCTCCCGTGGCGGCACCACGACGCTGCTGTCGTGGAGCGGTTCGATGTTCGAGTACCTGATGCCGATGCTGGTGATGCCGACCTACCAGGGCACGCTGCTCGACGAGACCTGTCGCGGCGCCGTCGCACGGCAGATCGAGTACGGCCGGGAGCGCGGCGTGCCGTGGGGGGTCTCGGAGTCGGGCTACAACAAGACCGACCAGCACCTCAACTACCAGTACCGCGCGTTCGGCGTCCCCGGTCTCGGTTTCAAGCGCGGGCTCGCCGACGATCTCGTGATCGCTCCGTATGCCTGCATGATGGCGCTGATGGTCGCACCCGAGGCGGCGTGCGCGAATCTCAAGGGCATGGCGGGCGCGGGCTTCCTCGGCGACTATGGCTTCTTCGAGGCGATCGACTACACGGCGTCACGCCTCCCACCCGGCAAGACGAGCGTCATCGTTCAGTCGTACATGGCGCATCACCAGGGCATGGCCCTGCTGTCGCTCGTCTACCTGCTCGCCGATCGCCCGATGCAACGCCGGTTCGAGGCGGATCTGTCGCTGCGCGCGACCACGCTGTTGCTCCAGGAACGTGTCCCTCGCGCGGCGACCGTGTTTCCGCATCCCGCCGAGGTCACGGCGGTCCGCTCGTCGGCGGCGCCGGTCGAGGATCACATCCGGATCTTCACGACACCGAACACCGCCACACCCGAAGTCCACCTGCTCTCCAACGGCCACTATCACGTGGCGATCACCAATGCTGGAGGCGGCTACAGCCGGTGGCGAGACCTCGCGGTGACGCGCTGGCAGGAGGACGCGACGCGCGATGCCGCCGGCACCTTCTGCTACCTCCGTGATGTCACGTCCGGCCGATTCTGGTCGGTGGCGCATCAACCGACGTTGCGAGCCGCGACCGGCTACGAGGCCGTGTTCTCGCAGGGCCGCGCCGAGTTCAAGCGACGCGACGAGGAGATCACCTCGCACGTCGAGATCAGCGTCAGTCCCGAGGACGACATCGAGCTGCGCCGGATCACGATCTCGAATCTCGGCAAGACCAAGCGCACGCTCGAGCTGACGAGCTTCGCCGAGGTCGTGCTCGCCACACCTGCAGCCGACGCCGCACACCGCGCGTTCTCGAACCTGTTCGTGCAGACCGAGCTCGACCGCGGTCGACACGCGATCCTATGCACGCGGCGACCGCGGTCCGGCGGTGAGAAGCCACCGTGGATGCTGCACCTGATGGTGGCGCACGGTGCGACGGTGGGTCCGACGTCGTTCGAGACCAATCGCGCGGCGTTCGTCGGGCGCGGTCGGTCGCTTCAAGATCCGGCGGCGATGCACGCGAAGGCGCTGACCGACAGCAGCGGCTCCGTGCTCGACCCGATCGTGGCGATCCGGACCACCGTCGAGCTCGCGCCCGACCAGACGATCCAGCTGCAGGTCGTGACCGGGGTCGCCGAGACCCGTGGTGCCGCGGTCGCGTTGATCGACAAGTACAACGATCGCCACGCCGCCGAGCGCGTGCTCGAGCTGTCGTGGACACAGAGTCACGTCCTGCAGCGCCGGCTCGAGGCGACGAGCGCGGAGATGCGTGCGTGGGAGCGGCTCGCCGGCCACATCATCTACCTCAACCCGGCGCTGCGTGCGCCGAGGAGCGTGATCGCGTCCAACACCCTCGGCCAGTCAGGGCTGTGGGCCTACGGGATCTCCGGCGATCTGCCGATCGTGCTGGTCCAGATCTCCGCGGCCGACAACCTCGATCTGGTGCGGCAGCTGCTCCGCGCGCACGCGTACTGGCGACTCAAGGGACTGCTCGTCGATCTCGTGATCTGGAACGAGGACGCGTCCGGCTATCGCCAGAACCTGCACGAGCAGATCATGGCGGCGATCAGCTCGACCTTCGAGGCCAGCCTCGTCGATCGACCGGGTGGCGTCTTTCTCCGTCGCAGCGATCAGATGACCGCGCCCGATCGCGTCCTGCTGCAGACGCTCGCGCGTGTGATCATCGACGACACCGCCGGGACGCTCGCCGAGCAGCTCGATCGCCGGCCGCGTGCGGAACCAGGTGGTGCGCTCGTTGTCGTCCAGCACAAGCGGATCGACTCGCAGCCCGTGCTGCCGGCGATGGATCGTCCGGACCTGACCTTGTTCAACGGTCACGGTGGCTTCACGCAGGATGGCCGCGAGTACGTGATCGTCACCCACCGCGATTCGCAGACCCCAGCACCGTGGGTCAACGTCCTCGCGAACTCGTACTTCGGCACCGTGATCAGCGAACGCGGTAGCGCGTACACCTGGTGCGAGAACGCCCATCAGTACCGGCTGACGCCGTGGAACAACGATCCGGTCAGCGATCCGAGCGGTGAGGTCGTCTACCTCCGTGACGAGGAAGACGGTGCATCGTGGTCACCGACGCCGTCGCCGGCCCCCGGATCGGCGCCGTACACGACGCGTCACGGTTTCGGCTACAGCATCTTCGAGACCTCGCACGCCGGCATCGCCTCGGAGCTGCGCACGTTCGTCGCGACCGACGCGCCGGCGAAGTTCCTGCTCCTCAAGGTGCGCAACCACTCCGGCCGGCCGCGCCGGCTCTCGGTGACGGGCATGTTCGAGCTCGTCCTCGGATCGCAGCGTCCCGCCGGTGCCCCGCACATCTGCACCGAGGTCGATCGCAAGACCGGCGCCCTGTTCGCGAAGAATCGCTACAGCAACGAGTTCGCCGGCCGGATCGCGTTCCTCGAGTGCAGCGAGGAGAAGCGCCTGGTGACCGGCGATCGCCTCGAGTTCCTTGGCCGCAACGGTACGGTTGCGCGTCCAGCGGCGATGACCCGCGCGAAGCTGTCAGGTCGCGTCGGGGCCGGCCTCGATCCCTGCCTCGCGATGCAGGTCACGATCGACCTCGCCGACAAGCAGGAGCGAGAGATCGTGTTCCTGTTCGGATCGGGGCGTGATCTCGCCGATGCGCGCCACATCGTCACCCGGTTCCGGACCACCAGCGCGGCGCGCATGGCCCTCGAGGCGGTGTGGGCGTACTGGAATCACACGCTCGGCGCACTCAACGTGCAGACACCCGATCCGACGCTGAATTTCCTCGCGAACGGCTGGCTGATCTATCAGGTGATCGCCTGCCGGATGTGGGGACGCAGCGGGTTCTATCAATCCGGCGGTGCGTTCGGCTTTCGCGATCAGCTCCAGGATGCGATGGCCCTGCTCTACTGCGAGCCCGCGCTGCTTCGCGAACAGATCGTACGCGCCGCCGCGCATCAGTTCTCGCAAGGCGACGTCCAGCACTGGTGGCATCCGCCGGTCGGTCGCGGCGTGCGCACCCGGATCTCCGACGACTACCTCTGGCTGCCGGTCGCGGTGTGCCGCTACGTCAACGCGACCGGCGACACCGGTGTGCTCGACGAGAAGGTCGAGTGGCTCGAGGGCCGACCGGTCACCCTCGACGAGGACAGCTACTACGATCTGCCGACGCGATCCGTCGACACCGCGACGCTGTACGAGCACTGCGTTCGCGCGATCGACAACGGCCTCCGGTTCGGATCGCACGGCCTGCCGCTGATGGGCACCGGCGACTGGAACGACGGCATGAACCTGGTCGGTGACAAGGGGCTCGGCGAGAGCGTGTGGCTCGCGTTCTTCCTCTACGACGTGCTGATCGAGTTCGCTGCGCTCGCGCGCAAGCGGGAACAACCCGAGTACGCCGACCGCTGTCTCGCGCAGGCGAAGGAGCTGCAGTCGAACATCGAGAAGCACGCGTGGGACGGTGAGTGGTATCGTCGCGCGTACTTCGACGAGGGGATGCCGATGGGATCGGCGTCCAGCCCGGAGTGCCAGATCGATTCGTTGCCGCAGAGCTGGGCGATCCTGTCGAAGGCAGGCGATCACGAGCGCTCGCGCAAGTCACTCGCGGCCGTCGACACGCGGCTCGTCGATCGCGACCTCGAGGTGATCAAGCTGTTCGATCCGCCGTTCGATCGCTCGGAGCTCGAGCCCGGCTACATCAAGGGCTACGTGCCCGGCGTCCGCGAGAACGGCGGGCAGTACACGCACGCCGCCGTGTGGGCCGTGATGGCGTTCGCCGCCGCCGGCCAGACCGAACGCGCGTGGGAGCTGTTCCGGATGATCAACCCGGCGAACCACGGTCGCGATCGCGAGGCGATCTCGACGTACAAGGTCGAGCCGTATGTCGTCGCGGCGGACGTCTACACCAATCCGCAGCACGCCGGCCGCGGTGGTTGGACCTGGTACACGGGCTCCGCCGGTTGGATGTACCGGCTGATCGTCGAGTCGTTGCTCGGGCTGCACCTCGACGTCGATCGCCTGCGGATCGAGCCGTTGTTACCCGCGGAGTGGAGCGGCTTCGACATCCACTACCGCCATCACGAGACGGTGCATCACATCCACGTCACCAACCTCGGAGGCGGCGGGAACCAGGTGGCTCGTGTCGTCTGCGACGGGGTCGAGAGCGCTGATCGAACGATCCCACTCGTCAACGATCGCCAGGAACATTGGGTCGTCGTCGAGGTGGGTGGAGCGACCTAGTCGGTCACCTCGAGACCCATTCGTCGAGTCTGCCCCGGGCCTTCGGGCCCTCCTTGACGATGCTCGCGAGCTCGAGGAGCCGGGCCTTGATCCGGTCGATTGCCTCCGCGGCGCCTGCGCGCGAGCTGTTCTTCTTGTGCTCGAGGATCTCGGCGATCAGCTCCTGCTTGCGGTTCGTGACTCGCGCGTCGAGATCGGAGGACGGCGGGGGCGTGATCGGGGCGACCCTCTTGGGTTCGATTGCGGCGGCGCGGGCACGGGGCTTGGGCACCGCGACGGGAGGGGTTGACATTGCGTGCACTATACAGTCTCACCGATCATTCGACAATTCGGTAGTTCGATCCCCTCGTGACGGTTAAACCGTCAGATCACGCGAAGATCTTCTTCCGCGCGACCTCGCAGATCGCGACCACGGCGGGATTCTTGATCTTGCGCTCCACCGAGATCGCGAAGAACCGCTGCCGGATGTCCTTCGCGCGACCGACGAGCTGGAGCGCGTAGCGTTGCCGGAGCTCCTTCTCGAGCACGTCCGGTGCGGCGAGCACGCCGAGCCCCTTCTCGCCGAGCACGGATGCGAGCGCGAGGTCATCGAGCTCGGCGATCACCTCGGGGCGAATGTCGTGGGTCTGAAACCACTCGTCGATCGCACGCCGGAACGTCGAGTCCTTGCTCGGCAGCAGCACCGGCACGCCGTCGAGCGAGCGCGGGAACCCCTTGCGACAGCTCCGCGCGAGCGGCGGCGCTGCGAAGAACGAGGAGCCGCAATCGCCGAGCGGATGGCTGAACGTGCGGACCGCGGTGCCGGGACCGGCGGGCGCATCGGCGAGCACGACATCGACCGCGTGCACCGCGAGCTCGCCCATGAACGCGTCGGCGGAGCGGGCTTCCCGACAGATGATGCGAACCTTGTCCTGCAGCTCGAACGCCGGCTCGAGCATCCGGTGCACCATCGACTTCGCGATCACGTCTGACACGCCAACGACGAGCCGCAGCGGTTGCCCCGTCGAGCGGCCCTTCAACGTGTCCTGGAACTCCTGACCGAGGGAGAAGATCTCGTCGGCGTAGCGAAACGCGATCCGACCGCTATCGGTGAGGACGAGGTTGCGACCGCTGCGCACGAACAGCTTCTCGCCGAGGACCTGTTCGAGCCGATGGATCTGCCCGCTGATCGTCGGGTGCGCGAGCCGGAGCTCCGCGCTGGCTCGCGTGATGCTCCCGTGCTTCGCGACCATCCAGAAGTACAGAAGATGGTGATAATTGAGCCACTCCATCCGCGGCTCAGTATGTCGGTTTTTTCGAACTTGGATACCGACAGTTCGGTTTTGCGGATGACGCGCGGCAGATTCAGTTCGGCGCCACGGCGGACTTCATGCGGACGCACCGCCGCCGAAACCTGCTCCACCGCGGGTCGATCCGTTCTCCGTGGAGCGGCTCGCGCGCACCAAGATCTCGCCACATCCTCGCGATCAGGGCGTCCGCTGACGATGACTGGTTCGCGACCGTGCGCGAAGCTGGAGCGCTTCAGCAGCGCTTGGTCGACCTTGGAGCACAACTCGGGATCGAGCTCGTTTCCGGCAACGCTGGCCTCGAGAAACCTCGTGGCGCTCGCGATCGTTCGCGCCCGACACAGCGCGATGGTGTTGTCACATGCCGCAGCCGCCGCAACCGCCGCCGCCGCCGCCACAGCCACCACCACCACCACCACCACCACCACCACCACCACCACCACCAGGCGGAGTGAGACAAGCGGCGCCGCACGCCGGATTGTCGCAACACGCGTAGT